>JAAUYE010008251.1_pt1 | contig 19114 bp, 19 predicted proteins | sample 7278081 | NCBI WGS metagenome assembly JAAUYE01 (sample SAMN14350131, study PRJNA611818) | marine sediment metagenome | isolation source: surface marine sediment (0.6m) | place: French Polynesia: Moorea | collected 2018-08
CGATATCGGTGTCGGTGATAAAGCGCTGGAACTTCTTTTTGTCGCTGGCGAAGCTGATCGCGTCATCAGGGTCGATCTCTTTCTTCTGGATCGCGCTGAGCAGCGCCGCGTCCATGAGCTGCATGCCCTGGCCTGCGCCGGTCTGCAGCTGCGACGGTATCTGGTGCGTCTGCTCGGTGGTGATCATCTTCGCGATGGCGCGGTTATTTACCAGGATCTCGAGGACTGCGCGGCGGCCCTTGCCGTCGACGGTCTTGACGAGCACCTGCGTGATAACGGCCTTGAGGCTCATCGCGAGAAAAGCCTTGGTCTGCTCGCGCAGCTCGCCGGGCAGCGCATCGATGATGCGGTCGATGGTCTTGACGGCGCCGGTGGTATGCAGCGTGCCCAGTACGAGGTGGCCGGTTTCGGCCGCGGTCATCGCCATCATGATCGTCTCGGCGTCGCGCAGCTCGCCAACGAGGATCACGTCCGGGTCCTCGCGCATCGCCGAGCGCACGCCGTCGGCGAAACTGCGGACGTGGGTATTCAGCTCGCGCTGGATAACCTGGCAATTCTTGCTCGGGTGCACGAACTCGATCGGGTCCTCGAGACTGATGATGTTCAGGTTCCGCGTCTCGTTGAGGTGGTTGATCATCGCGGCGAGCGTGGTCGACTTGCCGGTTCCGGTCGAGCCGGTGACGAGCACCATGCCCTGGTGATAGTCACAAAAGTCGGTGAGCACCTTGGGCATCCCGAGCTGCGACAGGGTGGGTACAGCGCCGGGGATGTGGCGGAAGACCGCGCCGACGCCGGTCACTTTGCGGAAGACGTTCACGCGGAAGCGCCCGCCTTCCTCGGCGACGTAGGAGAAATCGAGGTCATGGCCTTCTTCGAGGCGCTCGATCTGCTGCGTGGTGAGGATCTCGCGCACGTAGCCCTCGAGTTCGGTGTCAGACAGCTGCCGGAACTTGATGGGCAGCAGGTCGCCGTTCATGCGCAGCATCGGCGGCACCCCGACGGCGAGGTGCACGTCGGAGCAGCCTTGCGCGAGGCCGAGCTTCAGGAATGCGTCAATGCGCGCCATTTACCGCTGTTCATCCATTAAATCAGGAGCTTAGCCGTATCCTAGGCGGATTTCCGGCCGCTGGCCAGAGCGAGATCACATTTTCGGACATTGACGCCTTGCGTCATCAGGCCTTGACGGCGTCGAGTGCGTCCGTGAGTTCCGTCATCGACTGGTAGCGCTTGGTCTTGTCGACCGACATGGCCTTGTTAATGATAGCGGCGAGATCGTCGGGGATGCCCGGGTTGATCTCCTGGCAGTCCTTCGCCTTGCCCTGCACATGCTGGTACATGACCGACATGTGGTCACCGCGGCTGTACGGCGGTATGCCGGTCACCATCTCGTACATGATGACGCCGACGCTGTATATATCCGCCGTCTCGTCCACCTTCTTGCCGAGGATCTGCTCGGGCGCCATGTACTTCGGCGAACCGATGACGTAGCCGGTCTTGGTCAGCTGGGTGTCGCCGCTCGAGGCGGCGGCGGCTACGCCGAAGTCCACGATCTTCAGCAGCCCCTCGCTGTTAACGAGCACGTTCGCGGGTTTGAGGTCGCGGTGGATGACGCCGGCCTGGTGCGCCACCGCCATTCCGGTAGCGATATCGCGGGAGAAGCGCAGCGCTTTCTGGATATCCATCGGCTTGTTGTCCGGGATCTCGCCCGACAGCGTGTGCGACGGGAAATATTCCATCGAGATCGCGTACGAGCCCTGCAGGTTCAGGAAGTCGTATATACGGATCACGTTGCGGTGGGTGATCTTGCGGGAATAGCGCAGCTCGTGGACGAAGCGCTTCATCATCTCTTCGTCCGACGATACGTTCGGGTTCAGGAATTTGAGAATCAGGCGTTCGTCGACCACTTCGTCCTGCATCAGGAGCACGGTGCCGAAGGCGCCCTTGCCGATCTTCTCGATGTACTTGTAACGCCCGTCGATAACGTCGCCGGGCTTCAGCTTGGAGATGTCGAGCGGCTGCAGCGCGGGTGGGACGGGCGCCGCCCCTTCGACCGTCGTGTCTTCCAGCGACGCGGCCGCGGTGCGTACCTTGGCCTGCTCGTCGAGCAGTTTCTCGAGGTCCTTGTCGTCCAGCAGCAGCGTGCGCGTCTGGTCGCCGATCTTCTCGGCGCGGGCATTCTCGGCCAGCATGGTGGCCGAGAAGCGGGCGTCGAGGTCCTTTATCGCCTTGTCCGCCATGTTGATGATCGTGGGCTCATTGGTCTGCCTGATCTTATGCAGCACGGTACGCACGGTATCGGCGTGTGTCTCGTCGGCGAGCTTCGACAGGGCCTTGACGGCTTCGATCTGGAGCTCGCGCTCCGGGCTCTTCAGGAGCGGCACGATCATCGGTATGTGCCTGTTGTCGCCGAGTTTCGCGATCGCGCGCACGACGACCGTGTCGGTCTTCGCGTCCTTGCCGAGCATGGACTCGAGTTTCGGTAGCGCTTTCGGGTTGCCGATCTTCGACAGCGCGTCCACTGCGCGCTCGCGCACCCACCAGTCCGAGTCGTCAGTGGCCGCGATCAGGTGATCGACGGCGCGTTCGTCCTTGGCCGCGTTGAGTATCTCGATCGCGGTACGGCGAATTTCCTCGTCTTCGTCATTGATCAGCGCGACAACCGAGTCGATGACTTTCGGCCCGCCGATCTCCGCGAGCGCATCGCCGGCGCGCGAGCGCACCCACCAGTCGTCGTCCTTGAGCACTTCCAGCAAATCCTTGACGGAATTGACGTCGCCGACTTCGTTCAGGACCTCGACGGCCGAACGGCGCGGGTACTCCGACTCGTCCTTCAGCGCGTCCGCCAGGTATTTCACCGTGTCCGGGTGATTGATCTGGATCATCATGTCGACGGCCTTGTTCTGCACGTCGAGGTCGGGATCCTGCAGCAACTTGGCGACGGCGGCGATGTTGACGTTGCTGCCGCGCGAGGCGAGGGCGCTCAGTGCCGCGCCGCGCACCATCTTGTTGGTGTCCCTGAGTTCGACCTCGAGCGCGGCGTTGATCTCCGGGCTGTCGAACCGCTTCAGCAGGTTGATGATGTGAATCTTGATGACGGGGTCGCGCCCGCCCATGCGTGCGATGAGGTCGGGGACCATTTCCGGGCGGATCATGCGTTCGATGATCTTGAAGACGGCGGCCTTCTCCTTGACATCGAGATCGTACGCCCGCTGCAACAATTCGTGGACGCTGAGGTCTTCCTTGTGCACCTGCAGGACCTCGATGAGGGCGGGCTTCGAGACTTCATCGTCGTCGAACCAGTCGAGCAGCTGGTTGATGTTGTAGTCGGTGGTGCTGCACAGCGCCCAGGCCGTGCCCTTGACGACACGTTCGTTGCCGTCTGCAAGCCCCTCGCGGTAGTACTGGATGGTCTTGTCGTTGACGAGCGCAGACAGGATGTCGACGAAGACCATCGTGTGGGACTTGTCGGACATCGCCAGCGCGTCGATGACCTTCGGAATGACTTTCGGCCCGGCCTTCTTGATCTTGCCGACGAGCTTGCGCGCCCCGGCGCTGGTGGGGTCTTTCTCGGTACTGAGCTGCTGGATCAGCTGCTCGGATCGAAACGCGCCGAGCAGGCTCATAGCCGCTCTCCGCCGCGGCAACGCGACAGCAGGCGGGGGCGTGCCCTGAGCGGCGTCCCTGCAATCAGACCTTCTGGTGCCTTTCCGTTACGAATCGACAATCGTCTTGCTCTAGCCCAAGCGAAATCGGGCACCTGCCACTCGGCCGAGTCGCAGACACTCCCCTCGCAAACCCGATGCGGCGCATTATGCCACATCGCCCCGGCGCACAATCTACCCAACGCCTTGAAAAAACAGGCTCGATGCACATCTCCTGCCGCGATGGGGTACTTGGCAGCGTGCCGGCCTCGGTTACAATGTGCGCCCCGCCGGCCCTCCAGGAGGGACGGTTATAGGGAAATTTTACCTAATAAGAGAAACTTAAGTGTGACGCCGTCAACAGATTCCAGTGTGAAAAAGCTCGTCGAGTCCCTGCAGCTGCCGGGGCTGGAGCATCCCCTCGGCGAAGTCGGTCGCGTGACCGGCGCCGAACTCAGCGGCTCCGCCGCCCAGGTCAGCGTGGAGCTCGGCTTCCCCGCGGAAGGCGTGAAAGCCGCCTGGCAGGACTTCATCGCGGAGGCCGTGAAGTCCGGGACCGGCGCGGACCAGGTCGAGGTCACCCTTTCATTTGCCGTAACCGCGCACGGCGTGCAGCCCAACCTGAAGCCGCTGCCGGAGGTGCGCAACGTCATCGCCGTGTCCTCCGGCAAAGGTGGCGTGGGCAAGTCGACCGTCGCGGTCAACCTGGCGCTGGCGCTGGCGGCCGACGGCGCGAACGTCGGCCTGCTCGATGCGGATATCTACGGGCCGAGCCAGCCGCACATGGTCGGTCTCGTCGGCGAGCGGCCGACGACGACGGACGGCAAGAGCATGGCGCCGCTCGACGCGCTCGGCCTGCAGGTCATGTCGATCGGCTTCCTGATCGACCCCGACCAGCCGATGGTCTGGCGCGGCCCGATGGTGACCTCCGCCCTCAATCAGCTGCTCGGCCAGACGAGCTGGCGGGACCTCGACTACCTGATCGTGGACATGCCGCCGGGCACGGGCGACATCCAGCTCACCTTGTCGCAGCAGGTGCCGGTCTCGGGCGCCGTGGTCGTGACCACGCCACAGGACATCGCCGCGATCGACGCGCGCAAGGGTCTCGCGATGTTCCGCAAGGTCTCGATTCCCGTGCTGGGCGTCATCGAGAACATGAGCACGCACATCTGTACCTCGTGCGGCCACGAGGAAGCGATCTTCGGCGCCGGCGGCGCCGATGAAATGGTGAGGGACTTCGGTGTCGAGCTGCTCGGCAAGCTGCCGCTGGACGCGACCATTCGCGAGCAGGCGGATTCGGGCAACCCGACGGTGGCGGCGGACCCGGATTCTCCCCCCGCTGAGGCCTTCCGCAGCGCGGCGCGCCGCATGGCGGCCCGGCTCGCGATGCAGGGCAAGGACTACAGCGCCAGGTTCCCCAAGATCGTCGTCGAGTAGCGCGGATGAGTATCAAGTCGGACCGCTGGATTCGCCGCATGGCGACCGAGCACGGCATGATCGAGCCCTTCGAGCCCGGCCAGGTCCGCGAGAACGAGCAGGGCCGCATCGTCTCCTACGGCACCTCGAGCTACGGCTACGACGTCCGCTGCTCGAACGAGTTCAAGATCTTCACCAACATCAACTCCGCCGTCGTCGATCCGAAAGGCTTCGATGAGACGAGCTTCGTCGATCTCGAGAGCGAGGTCTGCGTGATCCCGCCGAATTCCTTTGCGCTGGCGCGCACCGTCGAGTATTTCCGCATCCCCCGGACGGTGCTCACGATCTGCCTCGGCAAGTCGACCTACGCCCGCTGCGGCATCATCGTGAACGTGACGCCGCTCGAACCCGAGTGGGAAGGGCACGTCACGCTCGAGTTCTCCAACACGACGCCGCTGCCTGCAAAGATCTACGCGAACGAAGGCGTCGCGCAAATGTTGTTCCTGGAGTCCGACGAGCCCTGCGAGACCTCCTACAAGGACCGCGGCGGCAAGTACCAGGGGCAGACCGGCGTCACCCTGCCAAAAGCCTGACCCCCCAGAACATTTCTCTCAACCTGACTCGACGAGCTAGCGGGCCGTCGAGATGGGCGTGCTGCAGCGTCTCAAGGGCGGGCTGTGGCGATGATTTTTCTCGTCATGGCTCCCTTCGGTCCGCTTTACTTCCTCGAAAAACATCGCCGCCAGCCCGCCCAGGGCTTCGCCGCGGCGCACTCGCGGGCGAGCCGGGGCGTTTGTCGATCGAAGTAAAGCGCAGCCGCGCGCAGCGCGGCGAGCCATGAGGGAGACAAATGCCCCGGTCGCCCTTCACATCGATGCAGCCCGCCCATTCCTGGCGCCGCGGTCCGGTTATTCAAACGCTCGCAGGGCTCGTCGGGGGGTGTTAATTCAGAGGTCGAAGTCGAGTATGACGGGCTCGTCGAGTGGCTTGCCGTCGAGCCAGGTTGCACCGTCCTTCATTTGCAGGCGTCCGGCGCCGAACCAGTCGGCCGCGGTCGGGTAGACCTGGTGCTCGACGGCCTGCACCCGGTGCATCAGTTCGTCGGGGTCCGTGCTGGGCGCGACACGGATCCGGCCCTGCAGGATGCGCGGGCCGCCGTCGAGTTCCTCGGTGACGAAGTGCACCGTGCTGCCGTGGTGCGTATCGCCGGCGTCGAGCACGCGCTGGTGCGTGTTGAGGCCGGGGTACAGCGGCAGCAGGGCGGGGTGGATGTTGAGAATCCGGCCTGCGAAATGCTGCACGAACCACGGGCTCAGGATGCGCATGAAACCGGCGAGCACCAGCAGGTCGGGCTCCCACGGCGCGAGTGCCTCGGCCACCGCCTGGTCGAACTGTTCGCGCGTCTCGAAATGGCCGTGCTCGATGCAGCGCGTTTCGATACCGGCTTCCTTCGCGCGGGTCAGCCCGTAGGCATCGGGCCGGTTCGAAAATACCCCGCATAGCTCGATCGACATCGAGCCCTGCGCGACGCGGTCAATGAAAGACTGCAGGTTGGTGCCGGACCCGGATATCAGGATCGCAGTCTTGCAGTGACCCCGGCTCAAAGGAACTGCACCGGCCCGGGACCCGCGGCGACGCGGCCGATCTCCCAGGCCGACTCGCCGGCTGCCGCAAGCACGTCGACGGCCTTCGCGGCGTCCGCCGGATCGACGACGACGACCATGCCGACGCCGCAGTTGAAAGTGCGGCGCATTTCGTCCAGCGCGATGTTGCCGGCGTCAGCGAGCCAGTCGAACACCGGGCCGTGTTCCCACGTCGCCGTGTCGATCTCGGCATGCAGGGATTCGTCGAGGACGCGCGGAAGGTTCTCGGTGATGCCGCCGCCCGTGATATGCGCAAGCCCCTTGACCGTGACGGCCTTCATTAGCTCCAGCACCGGTCTGACGTAGATGCGGGTGGGTGCCAGCAAGCGTTCGCTGGCAGTTACGCCATCGATGTCGCTGTCGCCCGCCAGCTCGAGCACTTTGCGAATCAGCGAATAGCCGTTCGAGTGCGGGCCGCTGGAGGCGATACCGATCAGCGCATCGCCGACGCCAGCGGAGCTGCCATCGACGATCGCTTCCCGCTCCACGACGCCGACGCAAAAGCCCGCGAGGTCGTACTCGCCATCCGCGTACATGTCAGGCATCTCGGCGGTCTCCCCGCCGATCAGGGCGGCGCCTGCCTGGCTGCAGCCATCGGCGATGCCTTTCACCACGTCCGCGGCAACCTCGACGTCGAGCTTGCCGCAGGCAAAGTAGTCGAGGAAGAAAAGCGGCTCCGCCCCCTGCACCAGCACGTCGTTGACGCACATCGCGACGAGGTCGATGCCGATCGTGTTGTGGATGCCGAGTTGCTGGGCGAGCTTGAGCTTCGTGCCCACGCCGTCGGTGCCCGACACGAGCACCGGTTCCCGGTAGCGCCCGGGAGGCAGCGCAAACAGGCCGCCGAAGCCACCGATACCGGACATGACTTCGGGCCGGCGGGTGGCGGCGACGATCGGCTTGATTCGCTCGACGAGCGCGTTACCGGCGTCGATATCGACACCGGCATCCCTGTAGGTCAGATTCTTGTTGGCCATCGACGAGTGGCAATTTCTGAGAGGGCGATATAATAGTCGCTGGGCATCCATGGGGAAACCACCCTTGCTGACACACCCGACCCTGCGTTCGCCGGCCTGCATTTGCCGGCTGTTCGCCTGTTACATGCTGCTGCTCCTGACGATCGCACCCGCCGGCATCACCGGCGCGGTCGAGATGACCTCGCTGTACACGGCCGAGGTGCCGATCGACCGGGAAGAACGTGATCCCCGGACCGCGGCTTACCGGGACGCACTTGCCACGGTGCTGTCGCGCATCTCCGGTGACCGCATCGCCGACGACCCGGAGTTGTTCGATCTACTGTTCCCGAATCCCGCGTCCTACGTCGTGCAGTTCCGGCCCGGCGAGAACGAGACCCTCTGGGTCACCTTCGACGGCAAGGCCGTGGAAGACGTGCTCCGGCGCAACGGGCAGGCGGTCTGGGGCAGCGAACGGCCATTGACCCTGGTCTGGCTCGCGGTGGACTGGGGGCAGGGCGAGCGCGAGATCATCGGTGCCGACGACCCGGAGCGGGGCATCGACGAGGCGCGCACGATCGACAGGAACCGCCTCCTGCGGGCGCGAGTGCTCGACGCGGCGGAGCACCGCGGGTTGCCGGTCGCGTTCCCGCTGCTCGACACGGAAGACCTCGCGAGGGTGACGTTCCCGGACATCTGGGGCGGATTCGACGAGCTGATCCTCGATGCGTCGCGGCGCTACGAGGCGAATTCGGTGCTGATCGGCCGGGTCCGGGCCGATTCCCCGCAGCGCAATCGCTGGACGTATCACTTTGCCGGCGAGCAAAGAGCGTGGACCGGCGAGCCCGAACTCGTGCTCAATCTCGTCGCCGACATGCTCGCCGCCGAATTCGCGATCGGCGGCGACGCGACGCTGCAGAGCGTGGAACTCGGTATAGCGGGGGTGAACACCGTGGACGCCTACGGCAGCGTCCAGCGCTTACTGTCGGGCCTCAACGTCGTCGAGAATTTCTCGATCACGTCCGTCGACGGCGACCGGATCCTGTACCGCGTGGACGCGCACGGCGGCGCGGAGCGGTTGGCGCGGGCCCTGCGCCTCAGCGGGTTGATCGAGCAGGACCGCTACAACAGCGCGCCGATGCCGGGGGATCCGCCGGCCGCCACGCTGGAATTCTTTTACAGCCCCTGACGCCGCTCGCCGATGCACCTGGGCTGGATTCCAAATGCGATTTCGCTGCTGCGCATCGCGCTTGTAGTGCCGATATTGATGTTGATCCTTCGCGACCAGTACGCCTGGGCGCTGGGCCTGTTCTTCTTCGCAGGATTCTCGGACGGCCTCGACGGCTATCTCGCCACGCGATTCAACTGGCAGACCCGGCTCGGCGGGCTGCTCGACCCGGTCGCGGACAAACTGCTGGTCGCGGGGCTGTTCATCACGCTGGCCTGGGTGGGGCACATACCGGTATGGCTGGCCACGGTGGTGATACTGCGTGACGTCGTTATTTTCGGCGGGGCGGTCGCCTATAATTTCCTGATCGAACCGGTCGAAGGCGAGCCGTCGCGGATTAGTAAGCTCAATACGGCGCTGGAACTGATGTTCCTGTTCTTCGTGTTGAGCCATGCGGGATTCGGCTGGCCGGAGACCATTACGCTGACCGTGCTCGGGGCCTCGATCCTGGTCACGGTGGTAATCAGCGGTGCAGACTACGTGTGGTCGTGGTCGCGTCGCGCAAGAGCCGGAGGAACGCTTGAAGACTGAACTGCGCATCAACTGGCTGATTGCGATTGCCCTCACCGGCTGGGTCATGTACCTGCTGGCGCCGATACTGACACCGTTTGTCGCTGCGGCCTTGCTCGCCTACGTGGGCGACCCGCTCGCCGACCGCCTGCAGAAACTGAAGATGCCGCGCACGCTCGCCGTCGTCGCGGTATTCCTGCTTACCTTCCTGACGCTCGGGCTCCTGGTCCTGCTGATCCTGCCGCTGATCCGTAACCAGGTCGGCGCACTGATCGACGCGCTGCCCGCGATCGGTGCCCAGGTCGAGCAGGTCTGGCTGCCGTGGGCCGTCGAGACTTTCGATATCGAACTGGACAAGGACGTCGGCATCGGGCCCTTCCTGGCGCGCTACAGCGAAATGGCCGGCGACTGGGGCGGCAAGGTCTTGCTCGGCGTCGCCGAATCCGGCGGCGCGCTGGCGGCCGCCGTGATCAGCCTGTTCCTGGTACCGATCCTGACGTTCTACATGCTGCGCGACTGGGACCTGATCGTCGCCCGCATCGGCGCGCTGGTGCCGCTCAGCCAGAGGGACACGGTCTTCGGTCTCGCCCGGGATGCGGACGACATGCTCGGCGCCTTCCTGCGCGGCCAGGTGATGGTGATGATGGCGCTCGCCGTCATCTACTCGGTGGGCCTGGGGCTGGTCGGGCTGAAATTCGCGGTAGCCATCGGGGTCGTCTCCGGGCTGGTCAGCTTCGTGCCGTATCTCGGCCTCGTGTTCGGCGTGCTGCTGGCATCGCTGACCGTGGTTCTCGAACCGGACCCGCTCTGGCGCCTGATCGGCGTCTTCGCCACGTTCACGGTCGCGCAGCTCATCGAAGGCTCGATCCTGACGCCAAAACTGGTCGGCGACCGGATCGGGTTGCACCCAGTGCTGGTGATCTTCGCCGTCGCGGCCGGCGGGCAGCTGTTCGGCTTCTTCGGCATCCTGCTCGCGCTGCCGGCGGCGGCCGTGCTGTCGGTCATCGCGCGCTACGCCTACACGACCTACCTCGAGGAGCACCCGGAGGAAGCCGAGGAGCTGCGCGAGGCGGCGGCCGAGGCGGGTCATCCGGACCCGGTCGAGGGGGATACCTCTTGAGCCAGCTCGCGCTGCCGTTGCGGCTCGCCGACTACGCCGTCTTCGAGACGTTTTTCGCCGTCGGCAACGAACCCGTGGTCGACTACCTGCAGTCGCTGGCCGATGCGGCCCCGGGGCAGGGCGCCTGGATCTGGGGCGCGCCCGCGACCGGGAAGTCGCACCTGCTGCAGGCAAGCTGCGAGCGTTTCGGCGATCGTGCCGCGTACCTGCCGCTCGCCGAGCTCGCGCAGGCCGGACCCGCACTGCTCGAAGGGCTGGAATCGCGGCAGCTGGTCTGCATCGACGATGTTGACCGTGTCGCCGGCGATGTGGCCTGGGAACGCGGCTTGTTCGGGCTTTTCAATGCCGTCATCGAGGCGGGCCATCACCTGGTAGTGAGCGCCCGTGCGGCACCGCGCGAGAGCGGCATCGAGCTTGCCGACCTGCGCAGCCGTTTCCAGCGACTGGCGACCTTCCATGTCCGCGAACTCGGCGAGGCGGAGCGCATGGAGGCGCTGCAGCTGCGCGCCGGGCACCGCGGCCTGGAGTTGCCGGCGGAGACCGCGCGCTTCCTGATGGCCCGCAGCCGGAGGGACATGCGGAGTCTCTACGAGTTGCTCGACAAGCTCGATCTCGAAGCGCTGCGTGCGCAGCGCAGGCTGACGATTCCGTTCGTCCGCGACGTGATGCAGGCGGGTTAAGGCTCTTGCGGCCTAACCGTCGGCAAGCCGTCCGGCAATGTCGGCCACCCGTTTTCCAAGCGCCCGCGCAAGCGTCTTCTCGTCCTCCGAAAGGCTGTCCGGCCTCCGGCTCCAGGACACGTGCGAAGCGCCATAGGGCGTGCCGCCGGTGGTTGTCGTCGACAGTGCCTTCTCCGAGTACGGCAGCCCGACGAGGATCATGCCGTGGTGCAGGAGCGGCATGGCCATGGTCAGCAGGGTCGTCTCCTGGCCGCCGTGCAGCGACGAGGTCGATGTGAACACGCCCGCCGGCTTGCCGCTCAGCGTGCCCGACAGCCACTCGGTGATCGTGTTGTCGAAGAAATACTTGAGCGACGCGGTCATGTTGCCGAAATGCGTGGGGCTACCCAGCACCAGGCCCGCGCACTCGTCGAGGTCGGACGACTCGACATAGGGCGGCCCGGACTCGGGCACGGCTGCGTCGCGGGCTTCGACCGTGCTGGACACGGTCGGGACCGTGCGCAGCCGCGAGGCCGCGCCGGGCACCGAATCGACCCCATGGCACACTTCGCGGGCCAGCGCTTCGGTCATGCCGTAGCCCGAGTCGAACAACACGAGTATCTCGCGCATCAGGGCAGCAACTCCGCGACGTTCTCCGGAGGCCGGCCGATCACCGCGACGCCGGCGTCGTCGTCGATCACGATCGGGCGTTGCAGCACCCTGGGATGCGCGGCCAGCCAGCGGGCGAGGGCCTCGTCATCCGCGGGATCGGGCAAATCGGCGGCGTTTTTGAAATCGTCCTCGTTGCGTCTCAGGAGCTCGGCCACCGCGATCCCGAGGGTGCCGGCGAGCTGCCGAATGCGGTCCGCGCCGGGCGGATCGTCGAGGTACCGGACGACCCGCGGCGTAACGCCGGCGTTCTCGATTAATTCCAGTGTTTTCCGCGACTTGGAGCACCGGGGATTATGGTAGATCGTGATTGTCATGGGGCTGCACCGTATCCGGGGACTGGCGAACTGCCGCGCACTCTAGCAGGCCAAAGGCGCGCCGTCAGCGGTGACCCGGCGGCTTGACCTTATCCGGCACCGTTGGTAGCTTTTTTCGGCTCCGCGTTTCAAAATAACAACAATGACATCGACCCCGTTCATCTCACGCCTGCTGGGCGTCCTTGCGCTGACGCTATTCGTGCTCGCCTGCGAGACGGCGCCGCCCGTGCAGGAGATGAGCGATGCGCGGCAGGCGATCACCGTCGCCCGTGAAGCCGGTGCGGCCGATCACGCGGCGACGGAGCTGGCCGAGGCCGAGAAATTCCTCCAGAGCGCTGAAAACAGGCTCGACAACCAGCAGTATCGCGAGGCGCGCCATGCCGCCCTCGAGGCGAAGTACAGCGCGCAGAAAGCCCTCAAACTGAGCGAGGCGACGAAAGGCAGCAACGGCAACTGAGCACCCGATGCCGTCAGCCCGACTGTACACGATCAAGGGGCGCGTCCAGGGCGTCTTTTTTCGCGCGAGCACCCGCAGCGTCGCCGAATCCCTCGGCATCACCGGTCATGCCATCAACCTGCCGGACGGTGACGTCGAGGTCCTGGCCTGCGGGGAAGCCGTTGCGCTCGATCAGCTTGGTGAATGGCTGCAAAGCGGGCCGCCGCATGCGCGGGTCGACGAAGTGATCGAGCGCGAGACTGACAGCCAGGCGCCGAGCGGCTTTCGCACCGGCTAGGCCTGGAACCACTTCTTCGACAGCTTGTCGATCACCTTGTTCGGGTACTTGCGCTTGCCGAGACTGCCGTTGTAGCGACCCAGGGCGCGTCGCAGGTCGCCGTTTTCCTTGTCGAGATAGAATCTCAGGATCGTGCAGCCGTAGCGCAGGTTGGTGTCCGCGTGCAGCAGGTTGTCGTCCGGCCGGCCGATCTCGTCGAGCCAGAAGGGCATGATCTGCATCAGCCCGATGGCGCCGGCCACCGAGATCGCATAGCGGTCGAAATTGCTCTCGACCTCGATCACCGCGAGGATCAGCTCCGGCGGCAGTTCGACGCGGCTGGCCTCGTAATGGACCAGGGTCAATAATTCGATGCGCTCCTCGGGATCGCGGACCTGCCGCTCCAGGCGCCGCGACATGTCGGTCAGCCAGACTTCCGCCTCGAAGCGGTCCGGGAAGGTGTCGACCTCGTTGGCCGCCTTGCGCAGGATCTCGCGCAGTTCGGGATCCGGGCGCTCCGCGGCAGGCGCGCCGGCGGGCAGCAGCAGGGCTGCCAGGAGACCGATGATGCTGATCCGGAGAACCGCGTTCATATTCGAGATTTAGCCCATACGAAACATTAGTTTACGGCGTGCTCCTGCAGTAATTTGAGAGCTTCTTCACGTTTCAGGTTGCGCGACTCGCTGTCGCGCCGGTGCCGGTACTCGTACTCGTCGTTGGCGAGGTTGCGCTCGCTGATGACCAGCCGGTGCGGGATGCCGATCAGTTCCGCGTCGGCGAACTTGACGCCCGGCCGGGCGTCGCGGTCGTCTAGCAGCACCTCCAGGCCCTGCGCCGCCAGGTCCGCGTACAGCGTTTCGGCGGCCTCGCGGACCGCCTCCGAGCGGTGCATGTTGATCGGTACCAGCACGACGTTGAACGGCGTCAGCGGCTCGGGCCAGATGATGCCGCGTTCGTCGTGGTTCTGCTCGATCGCCGCACCGACAATGCGCGTGACGCCGATCCCGTAACAGCCCATCTCGAGGACGCGCTCCTTGCCGTCCTGGTCGAGTACGGCCGCGCCGAACGCGGAGCTGTATTTCGATCCGAGCTGGAAGATGTGGCCGACCTCGATGCCGCGGGCGATCGACAGCGTGCCCGAGCCACCGGGCGTCGGGTCGCCCTCGACGACGTTGCGCAGGTCGACCGTTTCCGGCTCGTCGATGTCGCGGCCGAAGTTCACACCCTTGTAGTGCATGTCGGCCTCGTTGGCGCCAATGACGAAGTCCGCCATCGCCGCCGTGGCATGGTCGTAGTAGACGGGGATGTCGAGGCCGATCGGGCCTGCGAAGCCGGGCTCGCAGCCGGTGGCGCGGCGAATGGTCTCCGAGTCCGCCATCGCCAGCGGCGAGGCGACCCCGGGGATCTTCTGCGCCTTGACCGCGTTGAGTTCATGGTCGCCGCGCAGCACCAGTGCGACCGGCTGCTCCTCGCCCTCGACGATCAGTGTCTTGAGGGTCTGCGCCGCCGTGACACCGATGGACTTCTCGAGCGCGTCGATCGTCTTTACCCCGGGCGTCGAGATCTTCTCCATTTCCTGCGACGGGGCGGGGCGCTCCCCGGGCGGTACGACGGTTGCCGCCATCTCGATGTTGGACGCGTAATCGTCCGCGTCGCAATACGCGATCGCGTCCTCGCCGGAGTCCGCCAGCACGTGGAATTCCTGCGAGCGGCTGCCGCCGATCTCGCCGCTGTCCGCGTCCACGACGCGGAACGTCAGCCCGAGGCGCTCGAAGATCGCCGTGTAGGCCGCGTGCATCTTCCGGTACGCGACGCGCATGCCGTCTTCATCGAGGTCGAAGGAGTAAGCGTCCTTCATGATGAACTCTCGCGAACGCATCACGCCGAAGCGCGGCCTGATCTCGTCACGGAACTTGGTCTGGATCTGGTAGAAGTTGACCGGCAGCTGCTTGTAGCTGCGCAGCTCGCGGCGCGCGATGTCGGTAATGACTTCTTCGTGCGTCGGCCCGAAGCAGTATTCGCGCTCGCCGCGGTCGCGCATCCGCAGGAGCAGCGGCCCGTACTCCTCCCAGCGGCCCGATTCCTGCCATAGTTCCGCCGGTTGCACGGCCGGCATCAGCAGCTCCAGGGCGCCGGCGCGATCCATCTCTTCGCGCACGACCTTCTCGACCTTGCGCAGCACTCGCAGGCCGATGGGCATCCAGGTGAACAGGCCGGAGGCCAGGCGCCGGATCAGGCCGGCCCGCAGCATCAACTGGTGACTGACGATCTCCGCTTCCGCGGGTACTTCCTTTAGCGTCGTCAGCCCGAATTCCGAATAACGCATTTTCAGACACCGAGAACAATCAGCCGCGAATTCTAGCCGAAACCCGCGCCCGTTGCGGGATATTGGCGCCGAATACGTGTTGACTCCGCCGCCAAAGAGGAGGATCGTGCGGCGTTTTGAATTTCGCGAGAGGGTTCGTGCGCGGACGAAGAAATCCATTCGTAGCCCGCGAAGGCATACCGTTCATGCTGGCCGCACTGGCGGGCGTGTTGTTGGCATTTCTCTACCTCGGTGTACTGTACGTGCCGTTGCCGGTCCTGCTGTTCGGGTTCCTGTGGCTGGTGTTCAGGGACCCGCGACGGACGATCCCGGCCGCGCCGCTCGGGGTGGTGAGCCCGGTGGACGGTCGCGTAACGGCGGTCGACGTCGTGGATCGAGGGGTCCTCCAGGGCGAAGCGCATCGAATCTTCATCCGCATCGATTTTCTCGGCACGTACACGGCGCGCAGCCCGGTCGAGGGCATCGTCAAGGACCTCAATGCGCTGCCACGCGGCAAGGTGGCGGACTACCGCACCAACGCGCTGTGGGTGCAGACCGACGAGGGCGATGACGTTGTGCTGCAGTTCCAGGGCTACCGCTTCGGCCTGCCGCCCGCGGCGCTGGTCCGCTACGGCGATCGCATCGGCCAGGGCCAGCGTTGCGCCTACCTGCGGCTGACGCGGCTGGCCGAGGTGCACTTGCCGATCGCGTCGCGGGTGCTGGTGAAAGCGGGACAGCGCGTTACCGCCGGGGTCGATATCATCGGCAGACTGCCTCCCGACTGACGTGCCGTCCGGTGTATTGGCCGGTTTTGGCGTGGCAAACTAGTGGCCAGCGCACGAATACATTTATTCACACCATGATGCAGTCCGAACTCGAGCGCCGCGCGTACCTGCGTGCGATGGGAATCGACGTCTGGGTCCCCAGGGACCAGGCGGACGACGAGCCCGTGGAGCCCGAGTCGGAGGCGCAGGCGGAATCTTCGACGGTCGGCTGGGACGAGTTGCGCGCGGCCGTCGCCGGCTGCACGCGCTGCGCACTCCACGAGAGCCGCACCCAGACCGTGTTCGGCGTTGGCAGTCCCGCCGCGGACTGGATGATCATCGGCGAGGCGCCTGGCGCCGAGGAAGACCGGCGCGGCGAACCGTTCGTCGGGCGCGCCGGCAAGCTGCTCGACGAGATGCTGCTCGCCATTGGCCAGCAGCGCCAGACCGTATTCATCGCAAACATCCTGAAATGCAGGCCGCCGAATAATCGCGACCCGAGCGCCGACGAGTCGGCGTCGTGCCGGCCGTACCTGCAGCGACAGATCGAACTGGTGCGGCCGAAGATCATCCTCGCGGTCGGCCGAATTGCGGCCCAGCAGCTGCTACAGTCCGATGCGCCGGTCGGGCGGCTACGTGGCACGGTGCACGAACTCGGCGGGATTCCGCTTGTCGTGACCTATCACCCGGCCTATCTCCTGCGCAGCCCGTCGCAGAAGCGCAAGTCCTGGGACGACCTGTGCCTGGCCGCCGGCGTAATGGCGGGAGCGGCCGCATGATCCGGTCGATCGCCCAGCCGCCGACGAGCATCCGCGCGATGGAGCACGACGACCTGCCGATGGTGTCGGACATCGAACGGCGCAGCTACGAGTTCCCCTGGAGCCATGGCGTGTTTCGCGATTGCCTGCTTGCAGGCTACCACTGCATCGTGCTCGAGCGTGATCGCCGCGTCGCCGGCTACGGGATTCTTTCGATCGCCGCTGGCGAGGCCCACATTCTCAATCTCTGCGTCGATCCGCATTACCGTGCGCACGGCTACGGCGAGCAATTGCTAAACGCCATCCTCGCGCAATCGCGTGCTTCCAACGTGCGCGAGATTTTCCTGGAGGTGAGACCGTCGAACACGACGGCGCTCGCCCTTTACCGCAAGAAGGGCTTTCACAAGGTGGCCCGGCGCCCGGCGTATTACCAGGCGACGGAAGGCCGTGAAGACGCCGCCGTACTTGCAAAGAAACTGATTACCGATGATCGCCGATGAAGTCGGCCGGCGCCGGACTTTCGCGATCATCTCGCACCCGGACGCCGGTAAAACCACCCTGACCGAGAAGCTGCTCCTCTACGGGGGCGCTATCCAGCTCGCCGGTACCGTCAAGGGGCGCAAGGCAAGCCGGCACGCGACCTCCGACTGGATGGCGCTCGAACAACAGCGCGGCATTTCCGTCACGTCGTCGGTGATGCAGTTTCCTTACGACGACTGCGTCGTCAACCTGCTCGATACGCCCGGCCACGAGGACTTCTCCGAGGACACCTACCGCACGCTGACCGCCGTCGACTCGGCGCTGATGGTCATCGACTGCGCGAAGGGCGTCGAACAGCGCACAATCAAGCTGATGGAGGTGTGCCGTCTGCGGGATACGCCGATCATGACCTTCATCAACAAGCTCGACCGTGAAGGCCGCGAACCGGTCGACCTGCTCGACGAGATCGAATCCGTGCTCGGCATTCACTGTGCGCCGATCACCTGGCCGATCGGGATGGGGCGCTCGCTGAAGGGTGTCTACCACCTGCAGCAGGACCGGATCTATCTCTATCATGGCGGCAAGCGCGAGCGCGCCGCCGAGCGCAGTGTCGTCGACGGCCTCGACTCCCCCGAAGCAGCGGAAGTCCTCGGCGACGACCTGCAGGCGTTCAAGGACGAGATCGAACTCGTCCAGGGCGCCTGTCCCGCGTTCGACGTCGACGAGTACCTGGCCGCCCGGCAGACCCCGGTCTTCTTCGGTTCGGCGCTGTCCGATTTCGGCGTCAAGGAACTGCTGGACGAGTTCGTGGCCCATGCGCCCACGCCGTTGCCGCAGGAAACCGAGCAGCGAGTGGTTGCGCCGGTCGAAGAAGGGCTCACCGGTTTCGTGTTCAAGATCCAGGCGAACATGGACCCCGGCCACCGCGACCGCATCGCCTTCATGCGGATCTGCTCCGGCGAGTACCGCAAGGGCCTCAAGGTGCTGCACGTGCGCTCGGGCAAGGAAATAAAAATTCCCGATGCGATTACGTTTATGGCCGCGGATCGGCAGCACGCCGACACGGCCTACGCGGGCGACATCATCGGGCTGCACAACCACGGCACCATCAACATCGGCGACAGTTTTTCCGAGGGTGAGGCGCTGCGCTTCACCGGAATCCCGAATTTCGCGCCGGAGATATTCCGCCGCGCCGTGCTGAAGGACCCGCTGCGCCTCAAGGCTTTGCAGAAGGGCCTCGCGCAGCTGTGCGAGGAGGGCGCGACGCAGCTCTTCCGGCCGTTGCGCAACAATGACCTGATCCTGGGCGCGGTCGGCCCGCTGCAGTTCGACGGTGTCGCGCTCCGGCTGCGCGACGAGTACAAGGTGGAATGCCAGTTCGAGACGGTGAACGTCGCCACGGCCCGCTGGGTCGAGTGCGACGACCCGAATATGCTCGCAGACTTCAGGCGCAAAGCGGAGGACAATCTCGCGCTGGATCACGGCGAGCGTCTCGTCTACATTGCCCCGACGAGGGTGAATCTGAACCTGACCGAGGAGCGCTGGCCGGACATCGTGTTCCGCAAGACGCGCGAGCACTGACGACAGCCCGGCCGCGGAGTTTTGAAACAGTCGCCGATCTTTGACAGGAAAGTGCTCGCGTGGGCGTTCTACGACTGGGCGAATTCGGCCTTCGCGCTGTCCGTGCTCGCGGTGCTTTTCCCGCTGTTCCTGGGCAGCTACTGGAGTGCCGGCGATCCTGGCGCGGCCGTCACCGCGCGCCTCGCGTGGATCACGGCGGCCTCCAGCGCCGTCGTGTGCATCATCGCACCGGTGTTCGGCACCATCGCTGACGCGGGCGGCTACCGGAAGCGCTTCCTGTTCCTGCTTGCGACAACCGGGGCGGTTGCGACGGCAGTCCTGGCCGGCGTGGACAAGGGCGACTGGCCGATTGCGCTC
>JAAUYE010093126.1_pt1 | contig 19078 bp, 5 predicted proteins | sample 7278081 | NCBI WGS metagenome assembly JAAUYE01 (sample SAMN14350131, study PRJNA611818) | marine sediment metagenome | isolation source: surface marine sediment (0.6m) | place: French Polynesia: Moorea | collected 2018-08
ACCGCAAGTGGAAAAACACACATATTCGTCGTAGCGGATCGCTTCTCGAAACTAACCCGAGTAACAGCCACTTCGAGCACGACAGCCCCGCATATCGCAGCCCTCTTCATGAATAACTGGGTCTTTCCCTATGGCATTCATCGTAGCGTACTAACAGACAATGGCCCACAATTCATTGCGGAATTCTTCGAGTTTATATGCGCCAAGATTGGAGTTGGAAGCGTCCCGATTACTGCCTACCACGCTCAGTCCACGATTAGGGCACGTCGGGAAAACTTGCCACCTTGGGAGCATCTTTGCCAAGATGAAAATTTTAATAAAAAATTAACTCTTTTTTTTGTAACTTTTCATTTTTGCCAGGTTGATACGACGCGCGCACCGGGCCAAGCCCGGCGGCGGCGGCTGACGGTGTCAGAGTCCGACGGACTCGCTGACCTACGCGCCGCCGCCTGACACCACATATGTTCCGCTATGATTGGCCTCACGCCCCCCACAGCACAATCCAAAATCTCTCCTTTCACGTCCGTCAGCCCCCTTGGGCGGCGCCTCTGCCCTCCCCATTTTGGGGATTTTGGGGGTCCACCGCACACTGCGCTATGACCCACCCGTCCCCAAAAATAAATTTGCGCCTAGGTATCTCCTAGGCCACCGCCCCTCTATGATCGGGTGGTCTGTCTAGGGCCTCTTACAGCACCCTCACCGCTGCTTCCTTTAGCAGTTTCAATAAATATATCAGAGGTCCGACCTCTGAGATGGTGAGTTACTTCACCGATATTTATGAGGGTCAGCTCATCTTTAACAATTTAGTAAATTATGTTAAGTTTCCCATAAAAGTTATAACTTAACAAACTGAACATGTCTGCATCGATATGTTCAGTTTGTTAAGTTATGCAACTTAGCATAATATGATGAGCTGATGAAACTCGATGCTCGCCTAAGTAAAATGGTGAAGTAATCTTGACTGTGATCAAGTAAATGCAAAGTGAAGTAATAGAAAAAAATATATAATCCCCCGAAGTTTAGGATTTATTTTATTTTAAATGAATAAGAAAACCGAGTGATCGAGGTAATGTAAATAAGCTACGACCGAAGCGCTCGTCCAACAATCTCAATTACCCGCACCTCTTTCAAACCAACTACGCGAACGAAGCGCTTGTCCATATTTTACAGCAACCGCAACACAACAACTACAATACCTACACCATCAACAACATCCTCATTCTACTAAACTCAACTACCAACCTCAACATCAACCTGCGACCGAAGCGCTCGTCCAACAATCTCAATTACCCGCACCTCCTTCAAAACGACAACATCATCTCCTTATTCGGTTGACTTCGATGTAAAAGTCGTAGCACGCACGGTTGTTGGCACTAAAGTTATATAAATTACTATGTTACATGTCCGTATGGGAAGCTATACAGAGTAGTCCAATTGGCTGACCCTTAAGTTTTAGTCCGGTGATATATTGTTGAAGCGACTATTTAGATAGTTGACTTTGTTGAATAGTAAATAAGACATAGTAGATGAAAGTAGAGTCATTGAGAAGGTTGAATTGGTTTTATGTTCACGTCTGTGAACAAGCAGTCACTTTAGTGGACAAGCGCGTCGAGGTTTGAGTTTCGTTTTTTTTCGTAGGTGAAGTTGTTGGATGAAGTATTGATGGAATCGCAGTTTTCGTTGAGTTGGAGAAGGTGATGGGGTAGTTGATAAAAGTTGAGAAGTTGAGAAGTTGAGAAGGATGAGTTTTTTTCTAGTTCACCTTGGTGATCAAGCAGTCAATTTAGTGAACAAGCGCGTCGGGAATGGAATCGCAGTTGTAAAGGGAAAAGTTGGGAGAGAGGGAGGGGGTTGAATGTCAGTAGATGCGGGGAGAAGGGTAGATGTCGATCGTAGGGGGAAAGGGCATTGAAAGAGGGGGGTGAGAGGGGGTTTGCGAGATGAGTGTAAAGATGTGGTGAACGGGCATGAGAAATATGCCTACGTGACAATGATGACTGACTTGGCACAGGCAAGGACAGTGCAATCGTGTAATTGCCAAGTTGGGAGGATGTTGAACATCTTTGTTTTCAAAGTTGGCAACTTGGCAAAAAAATAAAATGTAATTTTCAATTAAATTTCTAATAGAGAATATTTAACGGCTAGGCTCAATAAGGATTATGAAAACGAAAAAAATGTCTAAGTCTTTTTTATTGAAAAATTGTCCTAATCAGATTCTTCATCGTCGGGATATAGGGAAGCGAAGTTGAAGGAAGGGGTATCATTAACGAGTTCGGCGTCTACAGTGTTGGTCACACCAGCGGAGGAGGAGGCACGAGTACTTGGTCTCGTTGACCTCGGTTTAGGTGAAATGTTGTAAAAGTGGTCGCCCTCATGTCTGTTGTGAACCGGTATTATTTGTGCGACGCAAGAAGAATTGTTCTCTGCACGATCCATACATTTGTTGTAGATGTAGTCTAGAGATTGAATTCCATAGCCCTCTTTCCGACTGACTGTGGTAACAGTTGAGAAATCAGTTACGATTATGTTCACGAATCGTGCCCTCGTCAGGGAAACATTTAGGCGTCTTTGGTCTTTGACGAAACCAACTGCCCCAAGTTGGTTAGAACGCGTTACTGATGTGATTACAATGTCCCTCTGTGAGCCCTGCATAGAGTCCACTGTACAAACTTTGACGTCGCGATCTAGACGTCCTTGGATTGTACGATGTTGTGGTAAATGTAGGAACATCTGCGATAATATGTGCTGAACTTGAGAGCGGTAAGGGGCTATGACTGCAATTCTTGAATCAAAGGCTTCATTTCCATAGCGATCGTACAGACCCTTAAGTATGTCCGTAACAACTTGAGCTTCCGCTGTATTTACATAATGTCCGGCGCGTTCTGACACCTCAAACCTAATCCTGGGTGAGATATTGCTTGTGTCAATAAATGTGAGCGGATAGTAGTTCGACCAGGAGAATACATTTTCAGCTGTTGGTTGATTGAATTCGACCTGAAAGGTCGCCAGGGGCAGAGGGTTGTTGAAGTACAGCTTGTAAAAAGGAACGGATGTAATGCGGGATATGGCTGGATGCATTCTGTACTGAGATGATAGAAAACTGAAAGTTGAACGACCGTGGTAGATCATTCTTTCGAATAATGATATAACAAGGCCATCTACCGATACCTGCCAATACTTAACCAATCTACTTCCTCGTATCATTGATGGTGCTAAGTTCAATGCCGGTAACTGGTTGTCGTCCCCGACCCCGATGTAAAAGCAGCGTCTGATAGTTCCTTCTGATCCTTGAGCAGTTGTAGTTACAATAGGAATTAGAGCTTCGGCCTCTACTGAATTAGCGGCTTCATCATGAATGATGATATCAGGCTTTTCATGCAATTCCGCAAATGCGGCACTGCCTGCAGAGGAACAAGTTGACAGAAAGATTATACATTCGTCTGCTCTTCTCCGTTTGGCAATTAGAGTAGGAAAAGCTCTTTGTCTATGGTCCCGATCAAATAGTCTAGACGCTTCATTCACAGTGTAACGGTGAAGTCGTCTATGTGGAACTTCATAATTATACTTGGCAATACGTAGCATACTGGGGTGAATGAAACCACCCTCGCCATCAGGAATTCCCTCGTCATGAAGTCTCAAAAGAATGTTGTCCACAGCTTCATTTGACGAAGCTACGACTAGAATCTTGAAGCTCCTTCTAGTATTTCGCGCCCGTAGTATGTTATCGTCCAATCTTCTGAAGTTTAGTTGTTCGCGTTTCGGAGTCCCAGCGTGACCGAATTCTGAATGATGAAGTAGTGCTCCAAGTAGATAAATGATGTTGTTGGTTTTGCCTGTTCCTGGAGGTCCTTGCGTAAAGCACATGCCGGAACTGTTTTGCTCCGCAGAACCGATGACTCTTAGTGTTTGCACTAGTGAATTGAAATGAGAATCATCCACTCTACATTCTGGGTGATGTAGACAGTTCACGAGGTAGTCTAAGGAGCCCTCGTCAACCTGGTCTTCTATTGTTTGGCGAATTTCTTCAACTTGGGTCGCTAATGGTAATGGGGCCTCTGCCATGGTTGAAGTAAGCAAGCTGTTGGAAGGTGGAGACAGAACTTCAGTTGCTGTATAGGGTACTTGAACACACTTTGACCCGAATAGACGTTGGGTGAAAGAAGGTAGAAGTAGAGGTACACGGAAGAGACTTCTGTACATACGCATTTCACTTGCTAAAGAACATATAGGTTGAAAGTGGATTGTGTGGCCTTCGTAAGGAGCAAAGCCATCCTTTCTCATTACTTCCCTGCTGAAACTCATGCGCATGCGGATGTGTTGAATTGGATTTCCGTCTGCATCGAGTTCTTCGTTGTTGTTGTTTGCCTGAATGTACGACTTCCTGATAACCATAAAAAATACATTAGACATATTGTTATGTCGACGAGAGCAGTTCTCATCGCGAGGAATGGGACATGGTGGGGTTCCAGGAGTACGGCGAATATAAGCGACACATAGTGTGAGACCGAGAAGTTCATCGAAAAGTCTCATGTTGAAGTCGGGGTCGTCACTTGATGTGTTGACATGGAATAAAGTCTTGGAGACACTGACACCGTCCATAGTCATTTCAGTAAAGTGCGGGGTGGGGTCGTTCTCATCATTGGGTTGGTTGAGAGAGTCGGGGCCGTAGAGCCATGTAAGGAATCGTTCTGGTTCGTTCCTCATAAACTGCAAACGATCCTGAGATCTTAATTCTTTGGAGACTGTAGCCCGAACTGTGAGAAGAATGAAAGCCAGCCAGTGATTCACATAGTCCGCTGTTAATCCTGCGTTTGTACAGTCGTCTAGTATATTAGCTCCTTTTCCATTAGTAATATAATCTTTGATCCATGCAGCATTGCACGTATCTACTTGTCTGATATTGTTGATGTGACCAAGCATTTCGCAATCTCCAGGATGCACTAACCAGTTGCAAACTTCACGATAAAATTCCTCTTGAACATCGCCAGCCTCCCATTGTGTATACGAATCATCACGAACTTTGTCTGCCTCGGGCACAAAGGCTTGTTGGTTGTCGTCATCAATATTATCTGCTGCGTAGTCCTCCTCCTCAACTTGCCTTCGAACTCTTTCTCTTGCATTAGTTTGGAGATGGTCACGACTGTTGAACCGAGATTGACGATACCAGTCTGGATCTCCTCGAGTTGACTGAAGCGTACTTGGTGGACGAATATATCTATTAACCGGGTTGTCGGTGATGTTATTTTGGGATGGGTCCTGTCTTGGAAAATATAGAGGAACATCTATTGGGTCGAATTCATAAAGCACGCCGTCTGGAATGACATCTCGAATGACCCTAGGATTATTCCAGTGGCAACGCCTCGTTAGACGACGTCGGACGGCGTCTGTGGCGTTGATGACTCGGCCTGATTGAAAGTTGGCACCGATTACGGGCTGTAAAGTATGAGAGCTGAAGCGTACTTCTCCAAATACTGGATCGCCAGTTCGGATCCTTTCCAAATCTTGATTAAAGTAAGTACGGGGGTAATTGCGGGCAACGTAAAGTCCATTATTGAAACGGTCTCCTTCAGCGGAACTAGGAAAGTTGTCCATAACCTTTCTGAAAAACGCGTCCATGTAAGGTTGTGAGAATTGGATGAACTCTTGGACGCTGACGAGAGCATGATCAACTCTTGCATAGAAGTACATGAACAGTTCCACAAAAACGAATGTGACATAGTTACCTATAAATGTGCTGACATGACCGACGCTGATCTTTGTTGTAGAATAGTTGATAGGATTTGGGTTCTGCTCTAGATTGACTTGGATTTCATCTAGAAACAACTTAGTCACCTCTGTGACAATAGTGAATCCTTGAACTAAATCGATATTGGATGCTTTGCGTTGATCTCTCATAGTAGAGGTATTGAAATGAGCGCTTAAGACATGGTCACAAGCATCTTTGATATCTTTGAGAGAAAGTAAAGGTCTTCTTTCATTGTTGTTGTCTTGTGCATGTTGAGCTGCTGAAGCAGCTTCAGTAGATGTGTTATCCGTTTTCGATGTATATTGAAACTTGTCTGGTAAAAATGAGCAGATAGTACCGACGATGGAGAAGCATGCAATAAATGCGCGGGCGATGAAAAGTCTACCGTCGTGTGAGTATCTGCGACAAATTATCGTCTGAATATCGTTGAATGGGTTCTTTTTCAATTGTTCATCAGGCCAAAGAAGTCGCACAAGTATATCACCAGAATACTTGAGTTGACCAGTTGAAACGAATAGAAGCATATCGAAGCAGCGAAGTCGACGATGCCTCATAAGGAAACTTAGGATCCAAGTATCGAATTTCATTGGAGTCCAGCTAAACATTCTTTCAGCTTGTTCTTGTGACCAAGTGTTCACTGATGCAATGTGATCGCACATAGTTTTGAACTCCGCAAATGTTGCAGCCATTTTACATTCGTTCTGATGAATAGCAATTACTAAAGGAATGTCATAACCCGTGATTTCGCCATCTGCACGCACAAGGAAGTTACGACGCTGTACCATAATATCCTTGTATTGTTCAAAAGCCTGAGTAGAGGCTTGTTCTAAAAGTCCGTAGGCATCCTGACTAGTAACCTTTGAAGTAGAAAGAAAGTTGTCAGCGGCAATACCAATAGAACCTTGAGGCGCATATCTCGGGTGAGTGTTGCGGAACATCTTAGTCGTAATGTTGGTGAAGACGATGTTGAATAAATTTGTTGAGAGTGAGGGTGAAGGTTGAGTTGAGGAAGCAGAGGAGGGAAATACTCGCCTTAAATAGTTATAAAAGTTGAATATATGACCTTAAAATGAATAGTAGGATTTCAAACTTAACGGTCGCGTTCAAAGCAGAATAAATAACTGAATTTAAAAAGGACAAGCGCGTCGAGATGTCGTAAACAGTTGAAAGTTGAGGGACGTGAGTTAAGAAAAGGAGGGAAATTTGGTTAGTGAGGATAATGAGGATGATAAAGATGATGAATAGTTGGAAAAGGTGAGTAGTTGGGAAGGTTGAGTTGGGTTTATGTTCTCTGTGAACAATCAGTCACTTTGGTGGACAAGCGCGTCGAGTTTCGGTTTTTTCGTAGAAGTTGTTGTATAAAAGAGGGATGAAATCGTAGTTGTGGTTGATTTGGAGAAGGGGACAGAGTAGTAGATAAAGGGTGAGTAGTTGAGAAGGTTGAGATCTTTTATCGTTGGCTATGGTGAGCAAGCAGTCACTTTAGTGAACAAGCGCGTCGGGATTGGAATCGCAGTTGGTGTTGTTGAGTTGGGGAAGAGGAGGTAGAAGGTGAGAAGGATGAGAAGCACTTCAGACGGTAGAGAACAAGTTGATTTCGCAAAAGTTGTTATGTTAGGATGGGATGGTTGCGTAGTGAAGTATATTTGTAAAAAGATAGCATCTTCCAACGGGCGCATAATTGCTCTTAAACGTACATGGTAGATGTTCAAAGTATAGGAAAAGGCGCGTAAGTATACGAAAAGGCGCGTATTGTCGATCGCAAGAGTTGAAGATGGTTGGAAAGGTTAGAAGAAGGAGAATTGTACAATTGTAATTACAGTGTTGCAGTTGGTTTGAAGGACGTGTCGGTAGTGAAGATGCTGTGTTGCAGATGTTGTGAAAGTAGGACAAGCGCTTCGTTCGCTGGTTGATGTTGATGGTGTCGGTATTGTAGTGGCTCTGATGTTGTCGGTTTGAAAAAGTTGCGGGGAATCTAGTTTGTTGGATAGGCGCTTCGGTCGCAGGTTAATGTTGTGGTTGGTAGTTGCGTTCAGTAGAATGAGGATGTCGTCGTTGGCGTCGGTATTGTAGATGCTGTGTTGCAGATGCTGTGAAAGTAGGACAAGCGCTTCGTTCGCAGGTTGATGTTGATGGTGTCGGTATTGTAGTAGCTCTGATGTTGTCGGTTTGATAAAGGTGCGGGGAATCTAGTTTGTTGGATAGGCGCTTCGGTCGCAGGTTAATGTTGTGGTTGGCAGTTCAGTTCAGTAGAATGAGGATGTTGTTGTTGGTGTCGGTATTGTAGTTGCTGTATTGCAGTAGTTGTACAAGTAGGACAAGCGCTTCGTTCGCGTAGTGGGGTTGGACAAGCGCTTCGTTCGCAGGTCGATGTTGTTGTCGGTAGTTGCGTTTAGTATAATGAGTTTGTTGGATGAGCGCTTCGGTCGCAGGTTGATGGTGAGGTTGGTAGTTGATAGAAACTTTGGATGGGAAGAAGGAGGGGAAATGGGTGACGCGGTGTTTCGGTAGTGCTGATAGATCGCGGAAAAAAGCATTTCTATATGTGCACATTGCTGGGCAATGCACATTGCTGGGAAATGATGCGAAATTAGGGCCTTGCTTAACACACACCGGTTTTGACCGGTTTGACCAGTCTGACCAGTTTGGGCGTAGAAATTCCGTACACAAATTAAATTTGTGTTCTTTGCGTGTGCAGCACACACACGGTGTGCTCACTGAGCACTGCTCAGGTACAAAATAAAACATCGTTTACGAAAGAAATCAATGACAATGAAAATTTAATCCTGGTCAGACTGGTCAAACCGGTCAAAACCGGTGTGTGTTAAGAAAAGCCCTTAATCACGATACGCTTGTTCCTATATTTAACTGCATATAGCGCAGGGTTCGTTCGGGAAAGGGCAATTATTTTAGTATTACCTTTGAGTGCGCCAAAAGTTTATTTCCCAAACGAACCCTACTATCGTTAGCGTAACCGTTCCAATCGATTTTTCGGCACAAGAAACCCCCTAACAACGACCTGAACCCCGTTCCCTTCCGCGACCATTCAGATCACGACGCGCTTGTTCCTGTATTTAATTCTCGTTCTACGTCCCTTCACTACACCCTTCCCCTCCGCGACCAGTCACAACACACCTGTTCTCAGTTTCAACTACAACCCTCTCCATCCCGCGACCATTCGAGACGCGACCCTTCCTGCGTCAAGAAGAATTTATTTAAACTAGTGTCATCCAATCCCGACCATTCCACCATATGCAATTATTCACGAGAAGCCTTCTTCTAAATAGCATCTACGGTCCATCAACTCTGCAATCATTCATAATGGCTACTCTTGACGATATATTCGGGGAATCTATGTTCTCCTCTGTAGATCCACAAGCTGGAACTGCAACATCTTTTCACACAGTACTAGTGCAAGATGGAAATGAAACAGTTGCCCGAACATCTATTCTTCAAGATTCTATTCATGATCACGTGGATAATGAACAGGATCCAGTTCATTTAGCTCTAACGAATGTCGAAGACTCGCAAACGTATCAAGCAAACGAAAATGGAGGCACAGAAGTTCGTACTGTCCCGGATGAAACTGAAACAAATGTGTTACCCAATCGTGTCCTAGGTATCTCCCGACCGATCCGAATTAATGCAATCCGAAGTAAGACAGCTCCAAGACTTACAAGTCTTGAACGATTCAAGAATGCTCTTGAACGGTTCGGTGCCTATTTCAATATACTCGACGATTCTTTAATCACTTCGAATCCAAGCATCCGTGTGGTACATGTTCTAGAGTCAAACTGGACATTTGCGATGCTAACAGCATTAGTTTCTAATGTCGATCGAAGAAGATCTAGAGCTACTTCTGATCGAGATATCAATGCGTATCCATTTGTGCAACCTTTTGGTGGTATTATCTGGCAAACGTCTACTAGCCCACCGAAGGCAGTTTCCATCACCTTATCGTATGACATGGAATCAGAAGACACCAACAGAAGTGGATTTTGCGCTACCTGCAGTTGTATGCCAACCTTAAAAGTGTTCTCCCTTGACGATTCATCATGTGAGCATGTCAAGGCTGTGTTGCAGAACACATCTGTACCAGATTTATTCAGGAGCACTATATTCCAGCGCTGCCATGGTGCATCTTTGAACAAATTTGGGACTCCAATACGCGAGCACAGTGATTTTCCAATTATTCATTTCGTCCAATTCAACAGCGTTCAACCGTTAAGGACAGAAGGAAGGCAGACTCCACATTGGTCTTTCTATTCTATGTTCGACACAACACGATTGTTGTTTGTGCCATTGGTACTGGTGAAGCACAAGAAAATACAATGTCTGATGTGCAGAGGTCATCGCAGTAGGCGTGGGGCGTGCCCTCATGAAATAGCATGGGAGAACGAAATTTATGGTAATGAGGTCGAAGAAGAAAACGCTCTTTTCAACATGAACGACTCAGATCTAGAAGACACAGATCCAGATGACGACGGTCCAATAGCGAACGATGCTTTTGAAGGACAAAATCGTAACAATCCGCGGCGAAATGAAGCACTCGATCCAACTGATCGCTACTGTCGAACGAACCTTAAACTACCTCTACTACCTTGTAAAGGGATTCGATATTGTTCCTATTACGTGGCTCGAATGATCGAACTTGACAAAGGGCAAGGAAACTTTACTATTTATGACGAGCAAGCAGTTTGCCCACACTACAAGCGTCCAAGATCACCTGCACTGACGGAAAGTTGCTGGATCAGAAGTACAAGGTTGTACACCTTGACTCAACAAGTCCGTCAAGTTAAAATAGAAGATTGGCAATGTTCATTCTGTTCAAAGAGAGTCTACTTCACTGGTGTCGGTGTTGCAATCTTTCCCGTCCGAAAAACATACTGTTTCACATATGAACTTCTATACCATTTCATTCATGGCGTTTGCAGGTTAGGTATCTCATTCCGGGCAATTTATGATACTTACCATATGACCCAGGTTGCGTTGTCAACAAAAGCAAAATATGCTGACTTCAACGACCACTCTGTTGGCAATGGAATTATTCTGGAGAATTGTGTATCCGGTAGACGACGCTGTTCAGAAGCCTTTCGAAGTTTCCTACACTGCATCGATACAAATAACCCTGACATGTGCAAAGTACTGTTCACATGTACCAAGTGCGAGGTAGAACTGTCGGCTGATCGAAAGAGGCTACTGGGATATGCGCGTAATCATTCGGAACCAATCAAAGCATTCAAAGCTATGGCTTTCGATGGAACAACTGCAGGGATTCTACACTCCCTCCCGTCTTATGACCGAAATCCTGTATGTCTATCTGTTCCAAATCAGCTTCGCACGAAACAAAGATTCATCACAAGTAAGATATTCCACACTGCTTTGGCAACTCTTCTCAAAGTTACTCGACACAGACTACGTATCGTTCTAAACAAGAGCAAAAGACTTCCCACTGGACTACGAACTCTAAGTTTTGCCGTTCCGACAAAGAAGACCGGAAAAGGAGGTAACAAGAAGAATATGGTTTTCAAAAAGGAAGTTCTTGCATGTTTACAAGCACTTCTATGTGGGAGAGAGTGTTTTTGCTCCGAACAATCAGAAGGACCTACAGCTACAACAACTAATTCATCAAGACAAAGAGGAAGAGGAAGAGGAGGAGGAAGAGGAAGCCGTAGACTCAAATGTTCCGACTTTTGTTTAAGAATTAAAAGGGCGTATCGGACACAAGTCAGGGGAGATGCAACAATAGACTTTCTTCGGTCAGTAATAACTCTAGAAAATCGAGAAGTATCTGATGAACCTGATGATGAAGAAGAAAATGATGAAGAAGAAAATGAGGAAGAGGAAAGGGTAACTGAGGACATCATAGATGTCGAACAATTCTACCAAAACAGAAATAGGAAAAATGATCCAAGTAATTCATCAAGCTCTGATGAATCTGATGACGAAGGCGAAGATGATTCAGATGACAATGGGGATGAAAGCAACGAAGGGGACGCGGAGAATATCTCGTCAGCAGAGAGTTCCGAGCATACCTCCGACTCTGATTCAGATGATGACTATAACCCAGACGCAGACGAATCAAGGACAAGAGCAAATACACGGACTACAGCAAACATCCGGACAAGAGGAACCACCCAGTCAGGAACCAACCCTGAGACAACACCAACCCCCCCGTCACCAGAAAGGAAATGGTTTATTACAATCAACATTCCTCAACCTATTTCTTGTGGGCAATTAATAGAATCGATCCTAGACATGATAGAATTATTGATGACGGATAATATATGTCTATCATATATTCGACCTTGTCCTGAGAGCACCATCTTATACCCAGACGACCCGTCCTTTCAAGATGCAATGGACCAAAGGTCACAAACTTTATTCACAAATTCTGGTACTTTGAAATTGGATAGTAGAACGATAGGGTATGATTCAATACGAAGTCATGAAACACTCGTTCGATGCATGGAATTGATATCCGAATGCGAATGTACTGGAAATAGCACAGGTTTGTTCGCTTGTCATCGATGTATCCAACGAATGGCGCGTGCTACAGTATTTGTCTCTGAAACAAATCCAATTGTCTCAAGATTCACAGATCAACTACTACTTTCTATCAGGCAACTAGGTTCCACATACGCACCGTCATTATTTAGTTTAGCATCTATTGCAATTAAGGAACATATAGTCGCAGCTCAAACCTATTTTACCATAATTGCAGATCATCTATCAGAAGAATGCAAGGAGTACTGGCAAGAATATGCTAGCACCAGATTGCAGGCTCTCACATTCGCTGAAGATGAAGTGAATAACGAACAGACAGAAGTGGAGACTGAATACGAAGCAGCAGTGACGACAAATAATACGAGTACGGACCCGACAATAGGTTATCAACGTATCTCTCTGGGCAATCAGTCAACCGCTATTAGCGATACTCAACCTCAACCTTCAATTGCTGATGACCCCCCGCAACAAATAACTAATAGAAGTAGATTAAATGATGTGGAAGAGTATAACAATAATGAACGAGTTGATGGTACTGCGTCTCATCAAAGCATCAGTTCTACAGCAGGTCAAAGTACTACATCAGAAGAAGGAGAACAACAACAAACACCTGAGTACCGATTGCCTGAAGACGCTCAAGACGATTCCACTACTTCATCAAGAGTACCAGACTACTCAGCGAAAACAGGGATGTCTTTTCCAGGACGACACCAGTATAGACCGCTTTTCGTTTTCGATCAGCTTGAAGGAAAACAATGTGGAAAAAGATATGCTAAGAACTCAACACACTCTCCTGGCTTACTAACAGCGCAATGCGTCTGTAGTAATCCCAAATTAATTGGTTTCTTTGTGATGACAAGGGCAGAATCTACGGCTTTAGCATTGTCTATGATGGTTATGTTCTTCCAAGTACCACCACTGGTCCTGCTATATGATAATGCGTGCAATACAATTGCATCTGCTTTACTCAGAATACCCTGGCTCCTTTTATTTTCTTTCTTAGTTGTAGATAGGTTTCACTACAAAGGGCATACATGCAACGCTTTTTACGATGCCGATCGATACAGACGACTGGATGGTATCAAAACCTCTTCAGCAGAATCAATTGACGCGAAGATCAAACGTGGACTGTACAATATGAGATTTTTGAAGGGAGACGTACTGGTTTTTTATCTTAATATAAGATTCGCTTTAATCAACTTAACAGGACTACACTTCGAACGAAAGGGCTCAGCAGACGTCGAAGATGTCGATCTGAATAAGTTTTACTCAAACATTGTACCATGCAACTGCAGAGCGTGTGTTTTGAAAGTCTTTTTGCAAAACAGAGTCCGAGAACGAGACCCTGAGGCAACAATTGAAAGATATCCTACTTTGCTTGATCCCAATCTATAATCAACAACCAACATACAATTAAGTTCATTAAGATAGAGGAGCACATAACTATTGCCAGAAGAAAAAAAAAGTTCAAGTCTATTTTTGGCGCCAGAAAATTTAAGTTTGATACGTGAAAGGACGCGAAAAGACCCATCCAATCAAATTACCGTATTTCAATTTTCTAAATTCATCGAAGAACACGTGTTAAGCATATCATTTGTCTTCATCACATCCACCCTATTCTATCCGGCTATCTTTCCAAACAGTCTGTACATATGTTCCAACAGATTCTAAGAATCACTTCAACTTCATCTTTCTGAACCTTTCGACAGACCAAAATCAGTTTCAACATTTCATTACTCAACCTTTCAACACAGGCGAACGACGCGCACTTTCCTTTTCCTTCAACTATCAATACTCCAAAATCATCCTTTTCGATCTCACCCTTTCATCTCCCTGGTCCCAATTTCTATGTTCACATCCTTTCATATTCAACCTTATTCAACCTCTCAACACAGGCGAACGACGCGCAATTTCTTTTTCCTTCAACTATCAATACTCCAAAATCATCCTTTGCGATCTCACCCTTTCATATTCAACCTTATTCAACCACTCAACACAGGCGAATGAAGCACACTTTCAATATTTAAATACATCATTGAAATACTATGAAATTATCTACTACCTCAGGACAGGCAAATACAACAACAGAGCGTGTGACTGGAGTACAATCGGCGAATAGAGAAAGTTCTGTCCAAGGAGATCAATCTCAACAAACACCATCTTCGTCGCAGGCTATCGGAAGTACACCAAACAACCAGCCTGTAACGAATGGAGTTGTAAGTCAGACGCATGGTGCACACTCCCCTTCCGTAGTCACAATACTGACAGATTGCATTCAGTCTGTGATGAAGGCACAGGAAAGGTTGTCTAGTAACTATCGATTGCATCTCTTCTTCGAGAAACATGCGCACCTTCGAAATCATGACGTTGAGTCAAAAGTTCTATACTCTCAAACATGTAATTTCAGCAAATGCACGCACAAGGGCGGTTCTTACATTTCACAAGGTCTAGCTCATTTCAAGCTGAGCCCAAGTCCGACAATCCCTCATTGTTTGCTCAACAACTCCAGCTCAGCCGCAACAACAATACAGACACAGGGCCCCATACATTCGACTTCTATTCTAGCAACTGAAAGTGGACAAAATACAACATCAAACGCTGATCGAAATAACAATGAGCAAGAGAATATCGTAGCCGTGCAAAATATATCAGATAGTCCAGATCCGTCTGAGATGGAAACTTCGACTATAGACAAACAATTCGAAGAATTCCAATCCAAAATTCAGGAGCAGAATATATTTTCTTGGTTTCCAGGCGCCTCTGAGGCATTACCACCCTTCGAAGAAGGAGATGAAGAAGGAACGCAGGGTGGCGGAGGAGAGGGTCGATCAGCTACAGTTCAAACACAACCAGCTGTGTCTACATCAAATCAAGACAGTTCAGGCACAACCTCAGCAAAATCGAAACGCAAGCGGAAAAAGGCTGGTAACGCTAAGGTTGTTTCTCCGGATAGCAACAACACTCTAGAGGTGAGTGGTATGATTGTTCATTCTTTCTCGGAACTTCATGCGTCTAAAGTAATTGCTATCTACCAGCGATTCTTTACCCATCTTCACAAAGGAATACGGGCCTCGAACTATTACAAGACTATCGTTAATCGTAACAGCTGGAGTGGTAAAATGTCATACAAGTCGTTCACACCTCCCTGGATGAAGACGTTTCTAAAGGTCTCCACTCCATATGGAACAAATTGCATGCCTTCAAATCCATGCAAAATATGCGCTGTACCGGATATTAAAGTGATTCGCAGTAAATCAGGGGCGAATATGGCTGCTCGGGTATTATCAGCGTTCTATGATAATGAAGTCGATTCTAGGATTGTTCTTCGCAAGGCTGCCTTAGAAATAGTAGGAATTATTCTTCCCTTGCATCCTGGACAAATTGCTTTACAAGCAGCAGTGCAAGTACAACCAAGCTCAATACCCTTGCAACTTTCCTCAGCTGCAAGGAATCCAAGCTCCGAAAACAGAGAAGTATTGGATATTCAGAAAACGCCTCAAGCAAGTCGAGAGAGAGGAGAACAAGAGCCAAGGCCGCTTCATCCAGCACCATCAATCCTTCTACTACAACGATCAGAAGATGAAGATAATGACACTCAAAATTTCACAAGTCTCGGAGCACTACAACTATTGAGCCAACCCATACCAAACGAGTCTCCGCTTCCTCCGCCCGATGTCATCGAAACTCCCTCGCATAAACAAACCGAAGAAGACACTTCTGGACAACAACGTTCTAATGATAAAAAAAAAGACAACTTAGTGGCACTATAAACAGCGCTTTCGAAAGTGTGAATAAGTTGTACGGTAGCGAGGAAGAATCGGAAGGCAGAGCTAATTCAGGAGATCAGGATCGTAGCGATTAATCCTTCACTACCTCGAGTATATTCACCTGATCCTCAATCACCAACTTCACCCGATTCTCATGCACCTACTTCACCCAAATCCCGTTCACCTAGTCCAGAATGTTCCGACTTTGAAGAATGTCCGGATGGACCACCAAACACTCCAACTAGACCTCGCGACATAGATGAAGGAAATGGACACAAAGTTACAAGTGAATCAAATGAAGCAGAGGACCAAGGATCGCTAGGAATGAATACTAGAAGTCGGTCAACACAACTTGGAAATTCAAAAGATAACATGGTACGAACGGACGCAAATCTTGCAATTCGAACGGGTGTGAACAAAACGACGACTGTTTCAGTAGCGAACAATAATGCAAACCTGCCTGCTAATTCTTCGACAGCCCCAAGTACTTCAAACACAACTGCGCATCCACCAGCAGAGCGTTCAACTACACGGACCCGTTCGCAACCATGGTATCGAGAGGCACCTTTACTATATTCTCCTATAAGTACTTCTGCACAGCTTCCTGTACTAACAACATCGAGAACAAGATCACGTGGACAGCCAAAGGCAAATGTTTCAAAAGTGTCAAAGCCTGCATCACAAACGCATCACCTACGCTCATCAGCGTCGAAGAATGCTAATAGTTCTAATTCTCATCCGCCTGATACTACTTCTGCTGGTTCAGAACCTTCTTCCTCAACAACTAGGCCGAAGCCACCTTCAAAAGCAACAACAACAAATCTCTCATCAACTCCTTCGTCCGCCCAGCCACCACACTCTACATCCTCTAAGCCACAATCGAAAGCATCATCTATGAATCAAGAAGCAGCTTCTTCATCTGGAAAGGCACCTTCAAAAGCATCACCTGCGAATCCACCGGCAACTTCTTCATCTTCTAAACTACCTATCAAACCCTCAGCAAAAAAAGTCGCTACATCGTCTGCTCTCAACGCCAAAGCTACAACCTCTACACAGACACCGTCATCAACTTCTAATGTTCAGGTGTCTAAAAATCCGTCATCTTCCAAACCTCCAATACCACCTTCACGTAAGAAGCCAACTGGTACAAGTTCAATTGAAAAGAAAACCAGACAAAGTTCAAGACGCTCACCACCTAAACCCGTTCGCCCTGGTTTGAATGTATCCGCAACACTGCCCACAACGAAGAATGGAAAGGTGCTACAAGGTTCAACTTCAAGTTCACAAAGTCCTACTGAAACTTCAAATAATGAAAATGGAAAGAAGAAGCCATCTTCAATCGTTCAAAGGGAATTGAAGAACAAGCAAAAGGAAGACATGCGTGCACGATTACTTAAGAAGAAGCGACGTATCAGCCCAAGAACAGAGGCAAAGATGAACGCATCAAGTAACAGGTCTGGTAAGCAACGGAGAACAGACAATAACTCTACAGTCAGTCAGGCGAAAACTGCGAAGCGCTCGAACTCAATGCATTTTTCAAGGAGCCAAGTACAGCAAGCAGCACAAAAAACAGCGAAAGAGAAAGATGAAGGGAACGACTCAGCACATGACGCCCTTTCACCCGCATCAAATTCCACTCCTCCAAAGATGACGTTCAAGGCGGCACACAGCAATCCTAAACCAGTACTACGAAAAAGAACTCGTCAGGCAACCGAAGATAGAGCAGACAACAGTGGACCTCGTAAACGTCTTCGATTCGTGGAATAGCATTTCCTCAACTCATGCGAACCCGATACCCGCGAACCGACCTTCATCTACTCTATTGTTTTACTTATGGAAATGTTTATTATTAAGATATTGTTAGAAAAAACTTATATAAATAAAATAAATACAACTTTGTTATCTTAACACGACTAGTTTATTGCCCATACCTATTGCCTTTTCTTTGTAAATATGTTCATTTACTTCAATGCATTCAGCATCGACTTTATCAATTTTATCAATGATAGATTGAATTTTGATAAAGATGTATCAAAAGTAAAGAAGTTAACATAATTGATATAACTTAGCAAAAAAAATAAAAAGTAAACAAATTTGTGTTAACTCAGTAAAAATAGGTAAACCTACAATTTTTACCATTAGGGTAACAGAGTTCAGTGGTCAGTACTTTGTGAAATTTTTCAAAGTAGACAAAAGGCTAACATTTACAGCAAGCCAAGCATCAGGCGTAGGGACGATTGGTATAGGCCTAGAGACGGCCGGTAGAAGGGGGGCAGTCTAGTGGAGTCCCTCTGGGCCAGCGTATTATGACAATAAGCATCACATACCGGTCCTGGCAATTTTTTGCCAGGACGTTTTGGGGAGGCATAGGGTGGTTGCTAATGAGTAGCTGTCCAATAGGAAGAGACCATTTGTACACATAAGGGGTGAAGACCACGGACCAAAACAGGCCATCCTGGCAACTTGGCAAAAAGAGCCCTGCTTTATGTAAAAATAAAAGTATTGAATTGACCAATAAAAACATGCCATATTTACAGGGCCCAACCCCAAAATCATCCTGGCAACTTGGCAAAAACAGGCCCGCTTTGGGCACTGACGTAAGAGTCAGGAGCAGGTCTGTCGCGTGTATGTAGGCGCGTACGTGCCCACACCACGCGTGAGTGACAATCAACCTGGCAATTCATCCTGGCAAAAACGTCAAATATGAGCTTCATTCGAAAGCCTCATATGAGCTGCATTCAAAGCTTTTGGCAATTGCCAAAATACTCAACGTGTCCTTACCCGGTATAACTGGAGCGATTTCTTTGGGGATCACCTCCCTCCTAACCCGACTCAGTGAGTCGAGGTGACACCTTTTCGTTCGTAACTCCTGCGCAAAGATTGTGATCTAAAATCCGTTTTCACAGATGTGCTCAGTAGATCTAGAGCTTTCTATCCATGTAAATATTTGTTTAAAAAAATCTGAACCAATTTCAGGCCCTGTACCGATGGAATCGAAACTAGTGTTTGCGGTGTCGACGCGTTAGTCGCGATTGTTCATCTAGAGACAGACTTAGTC
>JAAUYE010062497.1_pt1 | contig 18970 bp, 16 predicted proteins | sample 7278081 | NCBI WGS metagenome assembly JAAUYE01 (sample SAMN14350131, study PRJNA611818) | marine sediment metagenome | isolation source: surface marine sediment (0.6m) | place: French Polynesia: Moorea | collected 2018-08
CCGCTGTCGGCGGGCTCAAGCTGGGCGACGGCACCGAGGAAGGCGTGACCGTAGGGCCGCTGATTACCGAGCAGGCGGCTAACGACATGGAAGCCTTCGTCGAGGACGCGGTCGCCAAGGGCGCCACCAAAGTCGTCGGTGGCAATCGCTCCGATATTGGAACCCAGTTTTTCGAACCCACCATTCTGACCAACGTCAGTGGCGAAATGCGCGTCTTCCGCGAGGAAATTTTCGGCCCGATCGCGCCCCTGTTCAAGTTCAGCACCGAGGAAGAAGCGATCCGGATGGCCAACGATACCGAGTTCGGCCTTGCCTGCTATTTTTACTCGCGCGACATCGGCCGCATCTGGCGCGTTGCGGAGAACCTGGAGTACGGTATTGTCGGCATCAACGAGGGTATCATCTCGAACGAAATGGCGCCTTTCGGCGGCGTCAAGGAATCGGGCCAGGGCCGCGAAGGCTCGAAGTATGGCCTCGATGACTATACCGAAATCAAATACATGTGTATCGGGGGTATCGACCAATGAGCAATGCAGAACTGCAAGCGACCGAGTTCACCGGGACTTCCAACGAGGACTGGCAGGCGCGCAAAGAAGAAGCCGTGGCGCGTGGCCAGGGTAATGTCGCGCCGGTTTATACCGAACGCGCGCTCGGCTCTGAAATCTGGGATGTCGAGGGCAACCGATATATCGATTTCGGCACCGGTATAGCGGTTTGCTCGGCCGGTCATTGCCACCCGAAAATAACCGCGGCGGTGCAACAACAACTCGAAAAGTTCAGCCACACCTGCGTCATGGTAACGCCCTACGACAGCATGGTTCGCCTGGCCGAGAAGTTAAATCAACTGGCGCCCGGTTCAAGCAGGAAAAAATCGATATTCGTCACCACCGGCGCCGAAGCCATCGAGAACGCGGTCAAGATCGCACGCGCCCACAGCGGCCGACGCGGCGTAATCGCCTTCAACGGCGGTTATCACGGCCGCACCAACATGACCATGGGGCTGACCGGCAAAATCACGCCCTATAAAAACCTGTTCGGCCCCTTCCCGGCCGAAATCTACCACGCCCCGTTCCCGATCGAATACCACGGTGTTTCGGTCGACGACGCGCTCAAGGGTATCGACAACCTGTTCAACTGCGATATCGCGCCCAGCGATGTCGCCGCGATTATCGTCGAGCCGGTGCAGGGCGAGGGCGGTTTCTACCCGGCTCCGGTCGAATTTCTACAGGCGTTGCGGGCGCTCTGCGACGAGCATGGGATCCTGCTGATTATCGACGAAGTCCAGTCCGGCTTTGCCCGCACCGGCAAGCTGTTCTGCAGCGAGTACGCCGGCGTCGAAGCCGACCTGATGACCATCGCCAAGGGTATGGCTAACGGCTTCCCGATCGCCGCGGTCGTGGGTAAAGCCGAGGTGATGGATGCCCCGATGCCGGGAGGGCTTGGCGGCACCTACGCCGGCTCGCCGCTGGGCTGCGCCGCGTCACTGGCGATGATCGACGTTATTGCCGAGGAAGACCTGGCCGGCGGAGCGCAGCGTATCGCTGCGGCATTCGACCAGCGCCTCCGGGATTTACAGTCCCGGTTCCCGGATACCATCGGTCACATTCGCACCAGCCACGGCGCGATGATGGCGATCGAACTGGTCAAAAACGGCGATGCCGGGCAACCCGACGCAGAGCTGACCAAGGCCATGATCGCGCATGCTTACGAGAACGGGCTGGCGTTACTCAGCTGCGGTGCGCGCGGCAACGTGATCCGCTTCCTGCCGGCTCTCAACATCAGCGACGCCCTGATCAATGAAGGCCTGGACATCCTCGAGAAATGTTTCGAGGATTTGCTCCAATAACAACCGGGCCGCAAAGCCTGTAGGCCCACGTCAAGACTTGTTAAAGGGACGGAAACTACTCCGTCCCTTTTTCTTTCGCGCTTTAAAAACTAGTCGCTCGACGGCGTGACCGTAGTCGACTTACAAACCTGGGACCCGACTCGCCCGAGAGCACTTAGCAATCGAAAGCAACAAAACCCCCTCTTGTCGAAACTTAAGGGACTGGTCCAGGGAGATCTTCACCAAGGATGATAATCAGGAATTGCCCAGCGGTTCGTTGAGCTCGATGACGTATCCGTTCGGGTCTTTGAAAAAGGCGATGATGCGCGTACCGGCATTCATCGGTCCTGGCTCGCGCACGAATTCGACCCCTTCCGATTTCAGGTACTCCGCCGTTGCGTAGACGTCGGAAACTTTGAGTGCGAAATGCCCCCAGGCATTGCCCATGTCGTAGGGCTCCTGCTGATCCCAGTTGTAAGTCATTTCGATCGTGGTGCCCTCGTCCTCGCCCTGGTATCCGACGAAAGTGTTGGTAAAACGGCCGTCGGGATACTCGTTTTGACGCAGTATTTTCATGCCGAGTATGCGGGTGTAAAAATCCAGGGTCTTTTCCTGGTCGAACACACGGATCATGGTGTGGTCGAGTCTGAAGTCGGGTTTCTGTTCGCTCATGGTTTACCTCTCTTGCATTAATGCCGGCCGCACCGCGTCGGCCACCAGCTCCTGGAATCGTCGCACGCTGTTCTCCCAGCGCGGCGACAGCAGGCCGCCGTCCTGCGCCAGCGGCGAATGTCGCCCCTGCTGCAGGCGCAGGCACATTTCGTGGTCTTCGAGATGGACGCTGTACCAGAGATCGTGCAACTGCTGAATTTGCGCGTCACTATAATCCGCGTCCCGGTGGGTGTAAATAACGCGGCGCTGGCAGGTGTGCCCGGCATCGACCGGCTGGTGCAGGTAGACACCCATCTGATCCGGCTGGTAGGTACCGAGGATAAAGCTCGGAAACAGGGTCAGGTAGTGCGAGGTAACGCCGAGCGCGGTCAAATCGACCGTCGCCTGCTGCGCCGCATCGAGTTCCACCATGCTGCCGAGACAATGTTCTTCGATCAACGTCTGGTGGTCTTCCAGCGGCTGCCGGGTCGTGGTCCTGTGCACGAACTGCACGTGGTAAGGCTCGATAAAATTCTCCATCAACAGCTTCCAGTTGCAGGCGACCTCGCCGAAGTCGATACTCGTTCGCGGAACGTAATCCTCTACCCGGGTGTCACCGAGCATTTTCTGCAACGGCGATATAAAAACCTCGAAAGGCATCGGCTCTACGTCGAGGTTGACGAAAATCCAGTCGTGCCATACCTCGCAATGCACCGGCACCAGGCCATTGTCCTGGTAGCTGAAATCGGGTGGAAGTTCGCGCATGGCGCCGCCGAAATACGGTGCATTCCTGAGCGCGCCGCACAGGTCATAGCTCCAGCTGTGGTACGGGCAACGGATCAGTTTACCGCAGTTGCCGGCCGCATCTACCAGCTTCAGGTTTCGATGGCGGCAAAGGTTGTGGAAGGCTGAAACCCGGCGTTTCTCGTCACGCAACAGCAGCAACGGCAATCCCGCGACTTCCACCGGCTGGACATCCCCGGCGTGGGCCATCTCGTGCGCGAAACCGGCGAACACCCAGTTGCGGGAAAACAGCGTTTGATATTCAAGGCCAAGAAATTCGTCGCTGGTATAAGCAATGGCAGGCAATCCGCACAGCACCGCGGCTTGCCGATCAAAATCTTTAAACAGGGATCGATCGAGCATGGCATTACTCCCGCAAGCGGGCACTAAATTAGCACAACTTTTCTGGATGCCGAAATGAAATTTGCGGGTTTTTTACGTTTTCATCAAATATTTTGCTTTAAATTGCTTTTTACACAATAATACATCGCCAAATATCGTAATAATCATAATCATGACCTCACAGAACACCGTTTCGATCGAGCAAAACCGGACCCGGGGCATTGCCTCCACCGAGGACGATTTGAACCGCGCCATCATCAAGATGCTACAGCAGGACGGTCGCCTGCCCTACAAGGACATTGCCCGCGCGCTCGACGTGTCCGAGGGCACGATACGCAACCGGGTACAGTCGATGAAACAAAGCGGGGCCCTGAAAATCGTGGCGCTGGCGGATCCGATGGCGATTCGTTACAAGGCCGACGCGATGATCGGCATCAAGGTCGCAAATCCCGCCACCCCGCGCGCGGTCGCCCACCGCTTGAGCGAATGTGGCGAAGTCGTTTACGTGCTCTGGGTCTCGGGTCGCTACGACCTGCTGATCGAAGTCGTCTGCGAGACGCGCAGCGCGTTTCAGTCCTTCCTGGAGCAACAGTGTTTCGGCCAGGATGATATCGATCAAATCGAGGTCATGAGCGGTATCGAAATGTTCAAGAACCAGTTCCTGCTGAAACGGCAGGCACAGTAACCCAGCAGAGGAGCACCACAATGAGCAGTACTTACCACGAGAGCATGGAGAAATCCTTCCCCAGCAAGGCACGCATCAGAAAAGAAAAGAAGAAACTCGAGGATGCCGGCGTCAAGTACATACTATCCTGCTGGATCGATATGCTCGGCGTTCCCAAGACCAAGCCGGTGCCGATAAGCGATTTCGAGCCGCTATGTCTCGGCAAGGGACCGCAGTTCGCGGTGCACTCGGTGTCCTTCGTGCCCGAACTCGGCCCGGCCGATTCTGACCAGATCCCGGTACCCGACCTCGATAGCCTGGTAATCTGCCCCTGGGATCCGACCTGCGCCTGGGTATTCGCAGACCTGTGGTGGGAAGGCAAACCTTACAATCTTTGTCCGCGCCAGGCGCTGAAGCGCGTCATCCGTGACGCCGCCGACCAGGGTTACGCGATGATGGCCGGCATCGAACCCGAATTTATCACCATGCAATGGGATGAAAACGGCAGGCCGGTCAAGGCCTTCGATGACGATCCCGCCGAAGGCGAGGGTCTGAGACCGCGGCGCCAGGCGTTCGGTTACGATGTCGAATACTCGATCGACGCGATGGGCTTCCTCGGCGAGTTGATGGACATTCTGAACGACCTCGGCTGGCAGCTGCATGATGTTGTCGCCGAGGGCGCTTATTCGCAGTTCGAACTCGACTTCCATTATACCAACGTGCTCGAAATGGCCGATCGCATGGTCTTCCTGCGCGTACTGCTGAAGGAAATCGCGAAGAAACACGGCATGTTCGTGACCTTTATGCCGAAGCCGACCACCGGCGACTGGCGCTCGGGCGCGCACATGAACACGTCCCTGGTCAAGATCGGCAAGCCCGACAAGAACCTCTATGAAGACGGCAAGGGTGGCTGGAGCCAGACGGCGTATCACGCGATTGGCGGCATTCTCAAGCACGGGGCCGCGATCACCGCGGTGGCCTGCAGCACGGTTAATTCCTACAACGGACTGGTGCCCAAGGTTGGCGGCTTCGAAGGCGGCGTCTATACCTGGGCACCGACCCATATTACCTACGGCTCGAATAATCGCTCGGCAATGCTGCGCATGCCGCAAAGCCGGTTCGCGCTAGAAAATCGCGCCGCCGACATGTGTATGAATCCCTACCTCGGTCTCGGCATGATGCTGGCGGCAACCGTCGACGGTATCGTCAACAAAATCGATCCGGGCAAGTCGGTGGACGAAGACCTCTACGTCATGGACGAGAAAAGACAGCAAAAGTTGACCGCTTTACCGCGCAACCTGCTGGAGGCGACCGAACAGCTGGGCAGGAGTAAACTCGCGAAACAGGTGCTGGGAGAGCAGATGCTGTCGTCCTTCATTGCCTACAAGATCGACGAATGGGAGCGTTATCACCAGGTTACAACCGACTGGGAGCTACAGGAATACCTGCGCCTGTTCTGATGGATTACCAGGTATACGATCTCGGTGATTTCGAACTGCAGTCGGGCGTTGTTTTCAGCGGCGCCCGGCTGGCTTACAAAACCTATGGTGAACTGAACGAGACCGGGGATAACGTGGTCGTGCTGCCGACCTTTTATACCGGCACCCACCTGCGCAACGAGGGTTACTTCGGCCCCGGGCGTGCCATCGATCCCGCGCGTCATTTCGTCGTTTCGATCAACATGTTCGGCAACGGCGTTTCGTCCTCGCCGAGCAATACGCCGGCGCCGTACAACGCCGCAGGTTTCCCGCAGATCACGCTTTACGATAATGTTCGCGCCCAGTACCGACTGCTGACCGAGGTGCTCGGTGTCAGCCGCGTGGCGCTGGTAACCGGCTGGTCGATGGCCGGCTGCCAGTCGTTTCAGTGGGGTGCGCAGTATCCCGGGTTCGTCGACGCCATCCTGCCGTTTTGCGCTTCGGCGAAAACTTCCGAGCACAACATCGTGTTCCTCGAAGGAGTCAAGGCCGCGCTGCAGGCCGACTCGGTTTACGACAACGGCAACTACGGCTCGCCACCCGAGCGAGGCCTCAAGGCCTTTGGCCGGGTTTATGCCGGCTGGGCCTACTCACAAACTTTCTACCGCGAGCAAATGTACCGGCTGCTCGGTTTCGACAGCGCCGAGGCGTTATTGCAGGACTGGGAACGCGATCATCTCGAGTGGGACGCCAACGACCTGTTATGCATGCTCTGGACCTGGCAACAGGGTGATATCAGCGCTAACCAACTCTACCAGCGGGACTTCTCGGCGAGCCTTGCCGCGATTACTGCGAAGACTATCGTCATCGTCTGCGACAATGATCTTTACTTCCCACCCGAAGATAACCAGATCGAAAACGAGCACATCAGTAACGGTGAGCTGCGCGTCTACCATTCACCATGGGGACATTGCGTCGCCTCGCCCGGCAACGATCCCGAATTCCAGAAGTATCTCGACCAGGCCATCGCGGAACTGCTGCCCTGACAACAGGACTTCCGCAGCCGGGCGCGCAATACGATCGCAGCCGGCGTTAGCGCCAGCCGGCCCGATCCATCAACTGCACCGCCGCGCGGTTGTTTTCGCCGAGGCGTGTCAGGTTAAGGCTGTCACCCTTGAAGTCGCCAAAAGACTTTAGCGTGTCTGAAACCGCCGCGCCGGCGACTACCGGGTACTCGTTGTTGACCTCGGCATACCAGGTTTGCGATGCGTCGCTAACCAGGAATTCCAGCAGGCGTTCGGCCTCGGCGCCATGGCTTGCATGTTTGGTGACGGCGGCACCGCTGACGTTGATGTGCGTACCGCGGTCGCCCTGGTTGGGCCAGAATACGCCGAGGCTACTGGCAACCTTGCGATCTTCCTCCTTACTGCTGTTGACCAGCCGGCCATAGTAATAGGTATTCGCAATCGCGATGTCGCACAGCCCGGCCGCTGCTGCTCGCAGTTGATCGGTATCGCCACCGGCGGGTTTGCGGGCGAAATTGGCGACCAGCCCTTTCGCCCAGCCCTCGGTTTGATCGACCCCGTGCGCCTCGATCATCGAGGCAACCAGGGACTGGTTATAAATGTTGCCGGAGGATCGAATGCAGATTCTTTGTTTCCACTTTGGCTCGGCGAGGGCTTCGTAGGTCGAGAGCTCGGCCGGATCTACCCGGTCCCTGGCGTAAAAAATAACCCGCGCACGCTGTGACAGGCCGAACCAGTAATTTTCCGCATCACGCAGGTTAGCGGGTATTTTTTCGGCTAATACCGGATTTTCCACCGGCCGCAGTACTCCCGCATCTTTGGCGCGCTGCAATCGACCGGCGTCGGTGGTAATAAAAACATCGGCAGGAGAAGACTGTCCTTCCGCCTCCAGCCGCTTCAACAAAGCGTCGGCTTTGGCGGTAATCAGGTTGAAGCCGATGCCTGTCTCGGCTTCGAATTTCTGTAACAATGGCAGTATCAAGGCCTCCTTGCGTGCCGAGTAGACATTGACTTCCTGCGCCATGGCGACGCCCTGGCTTAGCACGACAGACAGGCACAATGCGGTCACGGTCAGAATTTTTTTTGCGATAAAATTACGGTACATCGCTGAGTATCTCCGGGATAAAAGTGTTTACAGGCGGCTAAATTACTAAATCTTAAATGCGAATGCAAATGTTAATCATTCTCATTTATAATAACAACTATAATTATTTTAATCCCGCCCCGATACCCGGTAATTGATCGGGATCAACTGCCCGGCGGTTGTTGCCGAGCGTATGGATCCTCACTTATCATGGCGCTGCATTAGTTTGACGGGACGGATCAATGAGCTTTGGCATCACCAAGACGGTTCCGGCAAAAGCCGGTATCGAGACCCTGAATTCGCTCTATGACGGCAGCCGCGACGAGTTCGAATTTCACATGGCGGGATCCGAGCCGAAGCGACTCAAGATCGGTGACTATGTTTACACGATTTTCAACGATAAACTGCACGGCCGCCTCCGCATCAAACGGTTTATCACCGGCGCCACCAACCCCGGCTCCGGCAAGCCAAGGATTCTGATTATCGTCGAGGCGCCGGGCGAGCGCCTGCAGACCCCGGTGCCTAAAAGAGGCCATCGCGGCACGCGCTATACCGACGGCGAAGACTGGCCGAACTAGTCTTCAGAGTTATCACTGGCCTCAACCCGAAATCCCTCTCCAGCATGTATAAAGTCGACGACAACGACAAAGCCCTGTTCGATCAGGATGGGTTCCTGGTTGTCGATCGGCTGATCGCGGCCGACAGCCTGCCATTACTGCACCGTGCATTCGATGATCTGTTCCACGGCCACTTCGAAACCGGGGTGCGCCCGGACGAAGTCAACTGGCAGGCGGCAACCGGCGACCCCGACCTGACCCGGCAAATCTGCAACGGCTGGAAAGCCGATCGACGGATCGCGCGCGTGGTGCTCGACGCGGGGCTGGCCAAAAACATCGCCACGCTCGGCGGGTGGCCCGGGGTCCGCATAATGATCGACAACGTGCTGTGGAAACCGCCGGCAACGAAGTCGCTCGGTTTCCACCAGGATAGCGCCTACCTCGCCTGGTTCACTCCGTCCGACCTTCTGACCTGCTGGATAGCGCTGGACGATACCCGGGCCGATGGCGGCACGATCGAATTCGTACGTGGCTCGCACAAGTGGCAACCGGGCATGCCCGAGGGAGAGTTTCACGCGCCCGAGGATTACCGCAAACCGATGCGCGACGCGGCGGCGCGCGAAGACGTCGAACCAGAGATTGTCTATGTCGAAGTCAAGGCCGGCGGCGGCTCGTTTCATCACGGCTGGACCTGGCATGGCTCCGGCGCCAACGCGAGCCGCAACCCGCGGCGTGCGCTGGTACTGCACGCGATGCGAAGCGACGTCGAGTACCAGCCGCAAAATTTCGACCAGGGCATTGGCCCGATTTACAGCCGCTACAAACGCCTCGGCGATAACCTGCTCGACGAAAACTACTTTCCGATCCTGTGGCGTGAAGACGGTTACCGCACACCCCAACTTGACGACTACCTTAACGGTTGATGCGATATGCTGCGGTCCGTGATCAGAAGCCTGTTCCCGGGTTTAATGCATCGGATCGAAAAAGAGTCGCGCTGCTGGATGGCGCAATGCCGTAAATGCGGCCATGAAACATCGGTATGGGACCGCGGCGGAATGCGCTACGGGGGACTGGGTCCGGTTTATCGCCTGGGTCGCTGCCGCGGTTGCCACCGGATCAGCATGCTGCGAGTATACAAGCGAGACGATCTTGCTGACCGCTAACATCGCGATCGCCTGCCTTAAAGGTGATAGTATCGACGCGGCGCAATAACAACTCCGAGCGATGACCGAAACCGACCAACAAGCCCTGCAGGCACTCCAGAATACTCGTTTCACGACTTACTGGCTGGACAGCCTCGACGCGGTCGATGACGAGGCCGCGCTGGCGCGGGATACCAATTGCGACCTGCTTGTCGTCGGCGGTGGGTTTTGCGGATTGTGGGCCGCACTGCAGGCGAAGCAGCAGAATCCCGAACGCAACGTGGTGTTGATCGAGGCCAAGAGCGTTGCCAACGGCGCCAGCGGGCGGCCGGCCGCAATCATGTCGACCTCGGTGATGCACGGCATCGACAACACCGAACGCATTTTCCCCGAGGACGTGGCCGAGCTGGAACGACTCGGGCGCGACAACATGGATGGCTTCAAACGGACCATCGAACATTTCCAGATCGACTGCGACCTCGAATGGGGCGGCGAAATGAAGGTTTCGATCGGCGACGAGGGATTATCCACCGTCGAGGAAGACTATCAGCTTTATCTAAAGTATGGCCACGACGCGGTCAAACTGGACAAGGCCGGGGTACAGGCCGAAATCAACTCGCCGATCTTTCATGGCGCCGCCTGGTCGAAGCAGCGCAGCGGCACCGTACACCCGGGCAAGCTGGTGCGCGGCCTGAAACGGGCGGTGCTGGAGCTGGGGGTACGCCTCTACGAAAACACGCCACTGCTCGGCAATCGCAGGACCGCCGCGGGCATCGTGGTCGCAACGCCGCGCGCCAGCATCACCGCCAACAGGGTATTGCTAGCGACAAACGCCTGGGCCGCGGGCCACCGTCACATCAGCCGGCGCGTCGCCGCGATTCGTGATCGCATCGTCGTCAGCGAGCCGCTCAGCGAGGCGCAAATGCAGAAAATCGGCTGGCAACATCGCCAGGGAATTTACGATACCCGAACCCAGCTCAACTATATGCGCCTTACCGCCGACAACCGCATCCTGTTCGGCGGCCGTCTGGGTTACTTTTTCGGTAATAATACCGATCCGGCGCACGACAAAACGCCGCAGCCTTATATCCGCCTGGTCAAATCTTTTTACCGTACCTTTCCGCAGCTAGCGGACGAAATCCGCTTCTCCCATGCCTGGAGCGGTCCGATCGGGTTGACCACGCGCATGGCGGTGCATTACCAGAAATATCACGATGGCAACATGGTTTACGCCGGCGGTTATTCGGGCTTCGGGGTTACCGCGTCACGCTTCGGCGCGCGTATCGGGCTCGCGATTCTCGATAAAGTCGACATTCCCGAAACCCGGATGCAGTTCGCGCAGACGGTGCCCGACTACATCCCCCCCGAGCCGTTTCGCTGGCTGGGCGCGCAAATCACGATGTATGCGCTCGATACGCTCGACGAGAAAGGCGGCTGGCGTAAGCTCTGGATAAGCATGGTGCAGAAAATGGGATTCCCGATCACGCTGTGAGCGTGACCCGATAGCGAATTCGCTAATCCGTGATGCAGGGCCACTCCTCCGGCGCGCTCAAACCCTCCGGCAAGCGGGTTTTGTCATCACCGCAACTGAGCCGAAGCTGAATCGGCCCCAGGTTTACGACGCGGCTGAGATCGACCCCTCTGAAATTGCTGCGGTAGGTATAGGCGCCCCTGAAATCGACATTGTCGAGCCGCGCACCGTCGAGTTCTATCCGGGAGATATTGGAAAACTCGAAACTGACGTTTTCCAGGGTTGCTCCACTGAAATCGACACGACCCAGTTCCGATCTTGACCAGTCGACGTTTCTAACCTCTGCCTTTTTGAAAGTCGCGCGCAGGAATTCGGACTTGGTCAGATTCGAGTCGACTAGCGTCGTGCGGTCGAATGTCGCGCGATATCCTGCCGCCTTGCTCAAATCGGCATTGACGAAACGGCCGCGCGTCGCGTCGACGCGAGTCAGTTCGGTTTTTACCAGGCTGGCACCAGTGAAGTCGCTATTGACGAGATCGCTCAGGGAGAGATCGGCGTCATCGAATCGGCTGCCTGAGAAATTGGAGTTATGAAGCATTTTGTCGGTTTTCTTACACCCGGACCAGTCCATTCCGGGAGAGCGCCTGTCGTTGCAGGCGGCATGCGCAACCTGCGCGACGCCCAGCAAAAGCGCGCATACGGGAACAATAAGACACTTCACCTTCGGGTTCATTCGATCCTTCGATTTAACTGGTCACAGGCTTTCGACTATAACATCGCCGTAAAATTCCATAAACCGTTATGACTCGGGGCTGCTCTCGGCAATCGGCGCAATTTTCTGCGGACGCATAACTTCGACGACACCTGCCGAAATAATCAGTAGCGCACCGGCCAGTTCGCGCAGGCCGAACCGTTCATCGGTCAGCATCGCGGCGGAAGCGACGCCAACGAGCACCTCCGCCATCAATAGCATGCCGACGCGCCCGGGACTCAACAGCGTCGCCGGCCAGATCGTCATATAGGTAATCGGTAACATCATCAATGCCACTATCGCGATCCAGTACCAGCCCGCACGCAAGCTCGACGACGGCGGCATGCCGTCAAGGTTACCCTGGTGCCAGAATAGCAGCAGCAGCGATACCACCAGTGCACAACTGACAAAAATCGTTACCTTTTCAATCATGTACCTGGCGCCGTCCTGGAACAGCTTGACCGTGGCAATCGACCAGCACAGGCCCGACATCAATGCGAACCAGTCGCCGGTGTTGCGCGGAACCGGCAACCCGCTTTCGACCACGAGCACGATGTAGAGCCCGCAAAATGCCAGCAGCAGCGCCAGCACCCGGTTGCCGGTAAGCCTCTCTTTCAACACCAGGATTCCGAGCAGGGTGCTCCATAACGGGCTCATGTAGAACAACAGGATAGCGCGCACGACGTCGGTTAAATTGATGCTGGCGATGTATAGCGCAAACGCGGAACCGGCCAGCAGGCCGGGAATCAGGCTGTGGCGCCAGTGCTCTACGAACTGGCGATAGCGCACCAGCATCAGCGGGATAAACAATATCGTGCTGGCACCGAAGATTACCGGGCCGGTCCAGAACGCCGGTATGCCGGCCTGTTGGATGCCGCGCACCGGGATCCAGTAAAGACCCCACAGCGCCGCGCCAACCGCCAGGACTACGCTTGGAATAAGATCGCTGCGATTGCTCACAGGCTGTTCAGCTCAGCCCGATACCGCCGCACCGAGGCGGGTAAAGGCCTGCAGGTTGATATCGTCCAGCTCGGGTCTTAGCGGCTGATCCTGTGACGACAGCTTGACGATGGTGACCTCGGTGACCGGGTTGATGTATATCCACTGGCTGTGGATACCGATCGCGAGCATGACCTGGTGCTCGTTACCGGTCTGGTACCACTTGTTACGATAGCGCCCGTCCGGAAATTCCTTGGACGACTCGCCGCGCCGCCAGGCCTCGCGCTCACCCCCCTGGCTGCAGTCGTCGATCCACGATTCGGGAATCACCTGTCGGCCGTTGGCATAACCCCGGTTGCGCACCAGCTCGCCGAAGCGCAGCAAATCGCGCGGGATGACGCAAATACCGCCCGCGGTGCGCGGCGCTCCCTTGCGATCGACGGTGATATAGCCATTCTTTTCGGCACCCATGGGTTGCCACAGGTGGCGGCTCATCAAAGCTGCCAGGGATTCGCCGCTGACTCGCTCCAGCACCCAGCCGAGCAGGTCCGAATTCGGCGACTTGTACTGCCAGACTTCACCGTGTTCTCCCTCCGCGCGCTCGAGCGAACAAAGGAAATCGTGCAGGTTCTGATCGATCTGATCGACACCGCAGGGGTGCCATGCGGTAGCGGTACGATATTCGACGAACTTGCCCGAGGTAGCCAGGTAATCCTCGTTAAAATCGATCCGTACCACCATGTCGAGAACCTGCTGCAGGCTCGCATCGCGATAGCCTGAATCGGCCAGTTCGGGAATATAGTCCGTGACCGGCCGCGCCGGGTCGAGCAAACCCTGGTCGACCAGCACGCCGGCCAGGATCGCGGTGATCGATTTGCTTACCGAAAACACGATGTGCGGATTCCGCTCGATCTCGTCATCGACGTACCATTCGTGCACCAGCTTGCCGCGATGCGCGATCAGCAGCGCGTCGCTACTGGATTCCTGCAGCCAGCGATCCAGCGTCCAGCCAGCGCCACCGAGGCCGACCAGCTCGACTTCGCTGGCGGCGCTGCTGGCCTGATACGACAATTCGGCCGACCGGTTACCGCGGTAGATCGGCTGGGTCGGGATGATTTCGCGGACGTGATGGAAGGCCCAGCGATTATGCGGCGGCTGACGCCAGTTGGCGAGATTCAGGCTGTCGGGTCGGTCAAGCACTATTCGAGCTCGGTAATGGTTTTCTGGTTATTGGAATCGAGCACGGCCTGGCACATCTCGAGGTGCAGGCGCCCGCCGCTGTTATAGGGGTGCGATTCGACCACGGTTTCGTTGAGCACGATGCCGAGCCCCGGCTCGCCCGGCGCCGGCATGTAACCCGCCTCCCAGGCCAGGGGTTTTTGCAGCACCGCGTCATGAAACTGGGTTTGAATCGTCTCCAGGATTAAAAAATTCGGACAGCTGAAAGCGACATGCGCCGCCGCTGCGTGCGCGATAGGCCCGCAGTAGATGTGCGGTGCGACCTGGGCGTTGAAAAGCTCCGCCAGCGCAGCAATTTTTTTCGTTTCCCAGACGCCGCCGCTGCGACCGATGTCGGGTTGCAGAATGCTAACGCCCGCCTTCAACGCCTGGTGAAACTCGACGCGGGTCGTCAACCGTTCCCCGGTTGCGACCGGGATCGTCGTTGCCGCCGCGACCCGGCCGATGGCATCCATCTGGTCCGGCGGGCAGGGTTCTTCGAACCACAGCGGATCGTAGGGCTCGATCCGGCGCGCGAGCCGGATCGCAGAAGAAGTCGTCATCTGCCCGTGGGTGCCGAACAGTATATCCGCGCGATCGCCAACGGCTTCGCGTATCTTGCGTACGTTGTCCTCGCAGCGAGAAAGCTCCGCCAGCGACAGCTCGCGCCCGCCCTGAAAACCGTAGGGCCCGGCCGGATCCTGCTTGACCGCGGTAAAACCCATATCGATATAGTCCAGCGCGCGCGCCGCGGCGGCGTCGCCGTCATGGTATACGTCGGGCGCGCCATCATCCGGGTTGCCGTCGGAACTTACCGCCTCGGGGTACAGGTAGGTGTAGGTGCGAAGGCGCTCGTGGAACTGGCCGCCCAGCAGTTGATAAACCGGTACGTCGTGGGCCTTGCCGAGAATGTCCCAGATCGCGATTTCGATGCCGCTGAACACCCCCATCATGCTGATGTCGGGGCGCTGGGTGAAACCGGCCGAGTAAACCCGACGAAACATGGTCTCGACATGGTGCGGATCTTCGCCGGCGATGAAGCGCTCGAAAGTATCCTCGACCATAGCGCAGGCAATGTCGCCCGACACCGGGATGCCGTAGCATTCGCCGATACCCTCGATCCCGTTGTCGGTGGTGATCTTGACGATCACCCAGAACGATCCGCCGATACCGCTGGGCGGCACCGTAACCCAGGTTTTAATGTCCTTGAGAATCATGTTTGCGCCCGCTCCGAAGTACTTCCGCTAACTTACTCCAAACGGCCGCGTTACGAAACCGGAATTAACTCCTGCTTGATCAATTCCAGCAACTTGTCCATCTGCTGGGTCGGGATGCCGGCGGAAAAGCGCGCCACGTGCTGAATCGGCGGCGGCTGGGGTAGCAGCGTACGTTCGAAAGTCAGCCCCAGGCCGTCGGCGCGCCGGCCGGCATGCCGCTGTTCGAAAACGTTGTAGTTAACCAGCCCGATGCCGAGACCATTGCGCACCGCGTTAATCATGCCGTCGAGGCTCGGGCATTCGAAAACCACGCGCAGGCTACGATCGACTGCGGCCAGCGCCTGCTCGGCCCAGGCCTTGTAAAAACAGTCCCGATGATAGGTCACATAGGGTATCGGGTTGTCGTCGAGGACGAAGTCTTCCGCCTGCAGCCACACTACCTGCTGCCTTCCCAATGGATAATCGCCGTCGAGCTGCTGCGATTCGAACACCTCGATCAGCGCCATATCGATCTCGCCCTGGTCCAGCATGTTAACCAGCTGCGGGGTATGCGCGACGCGCGAGGTCAGCGCAACATTGGGAAAGCTGTTGGAAAAATTGGACAGGATGCGCGCCATATCGGGTGCGGTGATGTCCTCGGTAATGCCGAGACGCAACTCCCCGGCCAGGTCGCTCTGGTGAAAACTCGCCCAGGCTTCGTCATGCAACCGCACCATGCGGCGCGCATAATCGAGCAGCTTTTCCCCGTCGCGGCTAAAACCGAGCTTGCCGTCGATGCGGGAAAACAGGCTGCGATTGAGACTGCGCTCGAGGCGCTTGATCTTGTGGCTGACCGCGGACTGCGACAGGTTCAGCTTCTTTGCCGCGCGCGTGATACCGCCGGTTTCGGCAATCACCGTCAATGCGCGCATGGATTCGATATCGAGCTTGGACAATATGACAATTTTCGATGGAGTCCATGAAAATATATCGTTTTGTTCATACAGATACAATCGGTATATTCTCTTTTCCGATTGCTGTTAAGAACCAGACATGACCCAGTACAAGAACCTGTTCCAGCCGCTCGAACTGCGACATCGCAAGCTTGACAACCGCATCGTGTTCGGCGCCCATACCGCCAACATGTCGGACCTGGGTCTGCCCGGCGAACGCCATCGCGGTTACTACGAGGAACGCGCCATCGGCGGCGCGGCGATGATCGTGGTCGAGCCGATGCCGGTGCACGCCACCGCGGTGCTGACGCGCGGCAATTTCCGCCACTGCGACGACGAGGTCGTCCCCTATTTCCGCAAGATCACCGATGCCGTGCACCAGCACGGCACCACTATCCTGCAACAGCTTTACCACGTCGGCCAGCACGGCGATTCGGATCTGTCGTTCATGCCGCATTGGGGGCCGTCAGGGCTCGCCTCATACCACGATTCCGACGGCAGCCACGCGATGCTCGAATCCGAGATTCTCGCGGTCATCGACTGTTTTACCCTGGCGGCGAAGCGCTGCCAGGATGCCGGTTTCGACGGCGTCGACCTGTTCGCCGCCTACCATGCGCTGCTCGACCAGTTCTGGACCTCCTGGAGCAACAAGCGAGACGACCAGTGGGGCGGTTCGCTGGAAAATCGCACCCGGCTGTCGCGCAGCATCGTCGATTCGATTCGCAAGGCCTGCGGCGATGACTTCATCATCGGCATGTCGATCAGTTATTCCGATCAAACGCCGTACATCATGACGCTGGAAGAGCTGCAGGAAGTCATCGCGCTGCACGACGCCAGCGGTAATCTCGATTACGTCAGCTGCGGCGCCGGTAATTACATCGATTACGACCGCCTGATGGCGACTTTTCCGTACGGCGAAAAACAGGGCGTGCCGCTGGCCGCCGCGCTCAAGCAGGTCGTCAAACATGCGAAGGTCACCGCCGAATGCCACATCCGCACGCCGGAAAACGCGGACTACACCATCGCCAGCGGCGATTCCGACCTGGTCTCGATCGTACGCGGGCAAATCGCCGACCCGCACTGGGTCAACAAGACGCGCGACAATCGTCATGACGATATCCGCGGCTGTATTTCCTGCAACCAGATGTGCTGGGGGCGGCGCTCGCGCGATTACTGGATTTCCTGCTTGATCAATCCATCGGCGGGACGGGAATTCGAATGGGGCGGCGATCGATTCGACCAGGTCGCGCAGGCGAAGAAGGTACTCGTCGTCGGTGGCGGACCGGCCGGCATGGAAGCGGCCCGGGTCGCGGCCGAGCGCGGTCACGAGGTTACCCTGGCCGAAGCACTGGGCGATCTCGGCGGCCAGTTTCGGCTTGCCGGACTGGCACCGCGGCGCGGCCAGATTACCGAGTTAATCGGCTGGTACCTGCGTCAGTTCGAACAGCTTGGGGTCGAAGTGCGTTACTTTTCGCCGATGGATGAAACCGACATCGCCGAATTTGGCGCTGACGAGGTAGTGCTCGCTACCGGCTCGCTGCCCGATGGACTCGCGCGCCAGCGCTGGCTGCCCGATGCCGAGCAATTGCCGGGGCTGGAAAACGGTAATGTCTACGCCTGCGAGGAAGTGTTTCGCGAGCAGGCCGAAGTCGGCAACAAAGTCATTGTCATCGACGAAGGCGGCAACTGGCGCGGCACCGGCACAGCCTGGCATCTTGCCGACAAGGGTCACGAAGTCGTCATCGTCACTCCCGATCCGATGATCGGCAAGGAACTGACGCGCACGACTTCCGACTTCCAGATCCGCTCAGCGCTGAAAAAACTCGGCGTCGAATTCATGCTTGAATCGGTGGTCAGCCAATGGCACGGCGATCGCGCTGAAGTGATTTCGCTACTCGACGGTTCGGAAACCAGCGTCGAAGCCTCGGCGATCGTCACCGCGACCACTAACACGGTGTTCAACGACGTCGAACTGGCACTGGCGGAGACCGGGATTAAGTTTCACGTAATCGGTGACGCCGCCGCACCGCGCCAGGCACCCTACGCTTTTCACGACGGCCGCAAGATCGGCCTGGCGCTCTAATTCGAGTCGAATGATGAGCGATCTCGGTGGAATCAATCTCGCGATGCAAACCCCGATGCATGCCGACGGCAGCATCGACTACGCTCGCTGGGAAAAATTGATCGATCTCTATATCGATGCCGGCGTGCACGGCCTGGTGCTCGGCGCCGGCACCGGGCAGCATCCTTACCTGACCCGGGACGAATGCGAACGGCTCTACGAACTTGGCGCCAGGCGTATCGACGGTCGCTGCAATCTGATTTGCCAGACCTCGGCGCTGGTGCAGGACGAAGTCGTCGAACGTTCGCTGCACGCGCAGGGGCTAGGCGCCGACGCGCTGATGATTCTGCCGCCCTACCTCGAGGGACCGGAAGACGATGACGGGCTGTTTGCATTTTACGAGGCCATCGATGCCAGGGTAAAAACCGACATCATCGGCTACAACATCCCGCAAACCACGGGCATCGGGATTTCGGTCGAGCTGTTCAAACGCTTGAACCAGCTCGAGCACTTCAACTATATCAAGGACAGCGCCGGCGACCTGACCACCCACCAGGAGTACCTCGCCACCGGCTTCAAGGTTTTGAACGGCTGCGATCCCAATACCGTGTTCGCGTTTATCGCCGGGGCGCAGGGCTGTATCTGGGGCGGCGCCAACTACATGCCACGCGAAAGCGTGCAGCTCTACGATCTCGTCGCCAGCGGCGATATCGCCGGCGCGATGGCGCTCTGGTCGCGCATGATTCCGTCGCTGCTCTGCATCTGGCGCGGCAATTACATCCCCAAGGTCAAGGCCGCCAGTCGCCAGCGCGGATTCGACGGCGGCAGCGTGCGCGCGCCGCTTACGGAGCTTTCCAACGACGAACTGCGTGAACTCGCGGCCAGTCTC
>JAAUYE010006247.1_pt1 | contig 18904 bp, 10 predicted proteins | sample 7278081 | NCBI WGS metagenome assembly JAAUYE01 (sample SAMN14350131, study PRJNA611818) | marine sediment metagenome | isolation source: surface marine sediment (0.6m) | place: French Polynesia: Moorea | collected 2018-08
CCGAGGCACCGAAGAAGGCCGCGCCGGCCAAACCGGCGGCCGCCGCTCCGGAGAAAGCTGCACCGGCTGCCGCCCCGGCACCCGAACCGGCAGCGGAAGCCAAGGCGGAAGTGGATACCGAAGCCAAGGCCCAGGCTGAAGCCGACGCCAAAGCCAAGGCGGAAGCCGCAGAAAAGGCCAAAGCGGAAGCCGACGCCAAAGCCAAGGCGGAAGCTGAAGAGAAAGCCAAAGCCGAGGCCGAAGCCAGAGCCAAAGCCGAAGCGGAAGCCAAGGCCAAAGCCGAAGCCGAGCAGAAGGCCAAAACCGACGCCGAGGAGAAAAAGCTTCGCGAAAAGATGGCCAAGGTTCGTGAAAAGCTGGCCAAAGAGCGGGCAAAGGCGATCAAGGCGGGTGAGTTCTACACCCTGCCGATGGCCGATAAGATGAGCGGAACCGACAGGATGCTCTATACGGTCCATCGTAGTCACAAGTGGATCATGTAGCCGGCGGGCTGAAAGGTACGGATTACCGCCAGCTGCATGTTGACGATTTGATTAACGAACGCTGAAAGATCCTCAAGGAGGAAGATATGTCGAGACTTGTTGCATTTGCCGCCATTCAGGGTGGCTACAACATCGTTTCAAAAGTTGAAGGAAGGTACAATCAGGCGCTGCAGACCTACAACGCGGACACCAAGATCGGTTTTCCCAACACCGCGTATTTTCTGCCGGTTATTTACTCCCTGACGGGGATGAAGGTGGAGACGCTGGAAGACGCGAAAAAGCCGCTGGACTTCGCCCGCGGGCTGCTGCCGCCGCACGTCAAGGGACACAACCACATTCCCTATCTCGGACCGCTGCTGGACGCCGGAATGGCCGCCATACTGGCCTTCGAGATCGACGAAGCCCTGCGCTACCTGGAGCAGCCCGATTTTTATCTCCACTCGGAGGATCCGGACATCGAAGCCGGCAAGATCTGGCTCGGTGCGGCCGACGACACCGTGTTCCGTAAAAGGGGCGTGGAGTTCGTGGACGGCTCGGCTCCCGGGTTTGCCGCCATCGTCGGGGCAGCACCCGATCCGGAAACGGCCAAGGAAATCGTGGAAGAGTACCAGCGACGCAGTCTGTATATTTTCTGTGCCGCGAATCAGAACGGCACCACCGTTATCGAGCAGCTCATCGAAGCCGGGGTTCAGGTTGGCTGGAACACGCGTATCGTTCCCTTCGGTCCGGACATCTCCTCGGCGGTGTTCGCCCTCGGTTTTGCCAACCGTGCCGCCATGGCCTTCGGCGGTGTCGAGCCCGGCGATTACAAGACGATGCTGCTGTACAACAAGAACCGGATCTTTGCCTTCGTGAACGCCCTGGGTGAAGTCAATGCCGAATGGGCAGCGGCGGCGGCCGGTGCGGTCAACTGGGGGTTTCCGACCCTGGCCGACACCGACATTCCCGAGATTCTGCCCACCGGTGTGTGTACGTATGAGCACGTGGTTGCCAACGTTACCCACGACAAAATGGTGGAAAAATCTGTTGAAGTACGCGGCCTGAAGACCACCGTGTCAACCATCGACATTCCCCTTTCCTTCGGTCCGGCATACGAGGGCGAGCGGGTTCGCGGTGCGGATCTCTTCTGCCAGATGGGTGGCGGGAAATCCCAGGCCACCGAGCTGGTCAAAATGGGCGAACTCAACCAGGTCGAAGACGGCAAGGTCGTCATCGACGGTCCCGAACTCGACACGGTCAAAGAAGGCGGCACCCTGCCGCTGGGCATATACGTGGAGGTCGCCGGCCGCAAGTTCCAGACCGACTTCGAGCCGATCATCGAACGGCAGATTCACCACCTGATCAACTACATCCAGGGTGTGATGCACATCGGACAGCGCGACATCGCCTGGATCCGGGTCAGCAAGGGTGCCATCGAAAAGGGCTTCACCCTCAAGGATATCGGCACGGTGCTGCATGCCAAGTTCCACCAGGATTTCGGCAACATCCTCGACAAAGTCCAGGTGACGCTGATCACCGACAAGAAGAAGTGCGACGAGCTCACCAAGCGCGCCCGGGCCGAGTACAAGACCCGAGACGAGCGGGTCGAGAAGATGAGAGACGAGGATGTGGAAACCTATTATTCCTGCACCCTGTGCCAGAGCTTTGCGCCCACCCACGTGTGCACGGTCAGCCCGGAGAGAACCGGACTGTGCGGCGCATACAACTGGATGGACTGCAAGGCATCCTTTGAGATCAACCCCACCGGTCCGAACCAGCCCATCGAAAAGGGTGAGTGCCTCGATGAGAAACTGGGCCAGTGGAAGGGTGTCAATGACTTCATCAAGCAGGCCTCCCGCGGCGCCATCGACCATTACAACTTCTACTCAATGGTCGTGGATCCGATGACCACCTGCGGCTGCTGCGAGTGCATCGCCGCCATGCTGCCGGCCTGCAACGGGGTGATGACCGTTCACCGGGATTACACCGGCGAAACCCCCTGCGGGATGAAATTCACCACCCTGGCCGGAGTGATGGGCGGCGGGCAGTCTTCCCCCGGGTTTGTGGGACATTCCAAGTTCAATATCACCCAGGGCAAGTTCATCGTGGGCGACGGCGGACTGCTGCGGATGGTCTGGATGCCCAAGAGCCTGAAAGAGGAGATCAAGGAACGCCTGGAAAAGAGGGGCGCAGAACTCGGCTATCCCAACCTGATCGACATGATCGCCGACGAGACGGTGGGAATCACCGAGGAAGAAATCCTGCCCTTCCTGCAGGAAAAAGGACACCCGGCACTATCCATGGAGCCGCTGGTCGGATAGACGGCCTGAGACCAGGTGTTAACCGGAGCGGGATTTCACGCCCGCTCCGGCTGATCCTGTGACTGGCCCATGGAAAACCTGTGCGGGTGCCGGCATGCACCGGTGATAATTCTAAACTGAGCTGAACCAAAGCGAAATAACATCAAGGAGACAGATATGGCATTAACCGGTATCCAGATATTCAAACTCCTGCCGAAAACCAACTGTAAGGAATGCGGTGTTCCTACCTGCCTGGCGTTTGCCATGAACCTGGCATCCGGCAAGGCTGAACTCGATGCCTGTCCGTACGTTTCGGACGAAGCCCGGGAACAGCTGGCCGAAGCTTCTGCCCCTCCCATTCGACCGGTGGCAATTGGAGCGGGGGTTCGCAAACTCACGGTGGGTGGTGAGACCGTCCAGTATCGGCACGAAAAAACGTTCTACAATCCGACCGCCCTGGCAGCCGTGGTGGGATCGGACATTTCCGATGGCGACCTGGAAGCCAAACTGAAAACATGGAACGCGTTTCAGTTCGAGCGGGTCGGCTTTAACCTGCGTCCGGAACTGATCGCGGTGAAAGATGTCAGCGGCGACAAGGACGCATTTGCAGCAGCGGCCAAGAAAATCGCCGAAACCTCCGAGTTCAACCTCATCCTGATGACCGAGGATGCAGAGGTCATGAAAGCCGGCGTCGCTGCCTGCGGATCCAAGAAACCGCTGCTTTACGCCGCCACCGACGCCAATGCGGATGACTTCGGAGCCATCGCCAAGGACAACGGGCTGCCGCTAGCCATCAAGGCCGACTCGGTGGAAGGCCTGGTGGCGCTTTCCGACAAACTGACCGAAATGGGTCTGAAAGACCTGGTGCTCGATCCGGGCTCCCGGGAAATCAAGAGCTGTTTCCAGGATCAGGTGGCCATTCGACGTGCCGCCCTGAAAGACCTGAATCGATCGGTCGGATATCCGACCATCACCTTTCCCTGCGAGATGGCGGCCAACCTGGACATGGAAACCCTGATCGGTTCCATGCTGATCGCCAAGTACGGCGGCATCGTGGTGTTTTCGGACTTTGCGAGCGAGAGCCTTTTCCCGCTGCTGGTCGAGCGGCTCAACATCTACACCGACCCCCAGCGTCCGATGACCGTTACCGAGGGAATCTACGAGATCGGCAGCCCGGACGAAAACTCACCGGTGCTGGTGACCACCAACTTTGCCCTGACCTACTTCATCGTGTCCGGAGAGATCGAGGGCAGTCGGGTGCCGACCTGGTTGATGATCAAGGATTCCGAGGGGCTTTCGGTGTTGACCGCCTGGGCGGCCGGCAAGTTTGCAGGGGATGATGTCGGCATGTTCATCAAAAAGAGCGGAATTGCCGACAAGATCAAACACCAGGAGCTGGTCATACCCGGCTACGCCGCGGCGATTGCCGGCGACGTAGAAGAAGAGCTTCCTGGCTGGTCCATCACGGTCGGTCCGCGGGAAGCCGCCCACATCCCGGGCTTCTTGAAGGAAAAAGCGTAAAACTAAAAACGCGGCGGTCGGTGTCACCGGTATAGCCGTGCCACCGGCCGCCCGCCACCCGCCCGGCGGGGAACATTTTCAAAAGAGGGAGGGCCTATGCTGCTGATTGGTGAAAGCTTAAACGTAATATCGCGAAAGATCGGCAGGGCGTTCAAGGAACGCGATCCAAAGCCGATTCAGGAAGAAGCGCAGTTTCAGCGCGAAAAGGGAATGGATTACATCGACATTAACCTGGGACCGGCCAAAAAGGACGGCCACGAACTGATGCCTTGGGTGGTACAGACCGTCCAGGAGGTCGTGGATGACGTTCCGTTGGCGCTGGATACATCCAACATCGATGCGATCGCGGAGGCCCTGAAAGTCATCAAACCCTCTACGAACGGAGTGTCGCACATCATCAACTCCATCATGGTTCGTCCCGAGCGCTATGAAAAGATGGTTCCCATCGCCGCCGACACCGGTGCTGATTTTATCGCCCTGTTGTGGGGCCCCGAAGGCCTGCCGCGAGATGAAAACGAACGGGCGGCGCTGGCTGTGGAGCTGCTCTACTTTGCCAACGAAGCCGGAATTTCCAACGAAAAAATCTGGGTAGATGGAATCATCACTCCGGTGAACATCCAGCAGCCCCAGTTGATGAGCCTGATGGCCTTTCAGGAGATGATGCCGGATATCGCTCCGGGCGCCAAGAGCACCTGCGGACTGTCGAACATCTCCAACGGCCCGCCGGACAATCTGCGTCCGATTTTGAACCAGACATACATGGTCATGCTCGAAAAATGCGGCATGGTATCCGTTATCGCCGACCCGCTCGATGACCAGCTGATCGACATCGCCAAGGGAAAGCGCCAGGATATCGTCGATTTGATCTACGGTATGCTGGACGGCAACGAGCCGGATATCGCCAGCCTGTCGAAAGAAATGCAGGACTATGCCAAGACCGTCAACGTCATTCTCGGCAAGTCCCTGTATTCGGACTCCTGGCTGGAGCTGTAATACGGCATCTGCCTGCAGCACAAGTGCTTGCGGACGGACGGCAACGACCGTCCACAAAAGATCGGTTTCAATAAAATAGCCCCACCTTCCCGGGTGGGGCTTTTTTATGACCTCTTCCAGCGCATTTCAGTAGCCGGCGCCGTGACTTGAAAATGGAGCGGGTCTCTGATAATTTTATAATGTCACTGCTGCTGCTGTTGCTGGAAGCAGCAGATATGCGCAACGGAGTCAATTCCGATGATCAAATCCAAGGCCCTTGAAGTCAACCTGGCCGACTACCACGTCGATGTGGCCGTTGACGAAAAATATCTGATATTACAAGATATAATGTCCAGATATTACGGGCTGATGGATGGTTTCAATACCTTCCTGAAAGAGCTGTCGCATCCCTACCGAAACTGGTCTTTCATCGTCGCAGAAGCCCGCCGCTACGGTTTGGAATATTTTCACCTGCTGGACAACCACCCCAACGGGCCCGAAGGTGCCCGCCTGTTCATAGAAATCTTTATCGAGGCCATCGATTCCAGTCGTAAATTGGAAGTCCGGGCCGAGGCCGTCGACAATCTGCTGCTGTTTTTGCAAAAAACCCTGCGCGACAGCAAGTCCGGCGTCGATCGATTCATGCCGGCCCTGAACCAGGCATTCGAGGCGATCCACGATTATGAAGGCGAGAGCTTCTTTTTGTTCGTGAAAAGTTTTTATCAGCTAAACAAGCTGGGGGAGTATACGCTGGCCCGTGCCGATGAAATAACCGGTGGTTTCGAAGCGATCAATTCGCTCATGCTCAAGTATTTTCGCACGGCCTATGCTTACTGGCTCGGCAACAAGGATCCGGTGCAGTGGTTTACCGAGGAAGCGGGTTTATCGTTGTCCGCGGATCACAAGGCCAACGTTGCGCCGCTTTTCGATGAGATTTCCCACCAGCGGATCAACGACCTGGGGGGCAAACTTACGCAGATGGCCGAGTCCGTCGATCTTGCCTCCAATGCCCTTTTGACCGACTGCCTGCAGCTTGTCGGATACGGCCGGATTGTGGAAGCCTACCGACGCCTGCCACTGGCACTGTTCAATGCCGGTGGTAAGACCGGGCGCGGCAACGAGTGGAAAGTCGTATTTTTGTTCCACATGATGAGTCTTTCCGGTCTATCGATGATCCACGAAGAACTGCTGCGGGACATCAACCGCACGGTCAGCTGGCTCATAGAACATGAAACCCGGATGAACATCCGCAAGTTGCTGCAAAAGACCTTTGCCATCCTGGCAACCCAAACCATCAGCTTTCCGGCAACGGCGCTCAATTGCGTATTGAACATGGGACGGGGCGTATTTCGCACCGACCAGAACGATTTGATCCATTATTTTGTGGACCAGGTCGTTGAAATGGGATTTCAGGCTCCCCGAATCAGCGGTGTCGGCAGCGACTGGCAGATCAGAGCCAACAGCGCGCACATTCAAAACATTCGCAATTGGCTCGAGTTGATTGAACTCAATCCCAAATGGTCTACCCGCCTGATATCGGTGCTGATCGTGCATCTTTCCTTAAGCGGGATTTTCATCAAGGACACGGATCTGTTCCCGCGCGATATCACCCGACTGCTCAACAGCGACATCGGACCGGTCTACCACCTCGTCAAACAGCTGGCCCGCCTGTTCCCGGTATTTTTTAACGACATCGGCGCCGAAGGGCAGCTGCGGGACATCTCCACCCAGGTGGACGAGATCACTCATCGCAAGGAATTATTGATTCACTTTGTGCGCAAGCAAAGCCATGTGGAAAGCAGCAACAAGATCATCGATCTGATCGACGCTGTGTGGGAGTACTGGGCCACCGGCAGCAAGGACGGCCTGGAAGCTCATGTCCCGGCTGATGTATTCGAGCAGATCGAGCCTGCGGGGATCTATATCGACGGTGTCAAGGCCGTGGTCGCACATCTGGTGAGAGAGGGAGTGCGCGTGCCGGAAGGATTGATTCACATCGGCTCCGATACGCTGAAAGAGCGCATCGACCTGGCGCCGGGGGTGGAGAAGATCGACAAACGGCGGGTGTATCTGTTGGCCGAGTTCTATAAACTGCTGCAGCAGAAGTATAACTTCGAATCCGTCGAGCTGAACAGTTACATATCCCAGCTTTCCACCGAAGCGATCCCGGACCTGGACAGGCTCAAACGATCCCTCCAGGAGCCGGATCTGAAGAAAAAGCTTTTCCAACTGCTTGACTATCTCAAGCAGCTCAAAGCGATCATCCTGTCGGAAGAAAAGTACGCAATTCGCGAAGACATCTATAAAAAAAGGCATATCACCATCGACATCCCGTCGATGTACGGCAGTTATCATGAAATGAAGTTCGATGCCCTGGGGCTGACCTTTCGGATCGAATCGATGGTGAACGTCCTGCTCGAGGAGCTGATCGAGGGAATCGACCTTAGCCTGATAACAAAAGCAACCTTTTATTCGATTTACGCCCGCATCCGACTGTTTGACAAGGCGTTGCGCCTGGAGGGGATCTCCTCGGTGGAAATCGAACGCCAGCTCGACCTGCTGGCACATTCTCTGGAAATCAAAGGGTTTTCTTTTACCCAGTACCTCGACATTTTCAAGGGATTTGCCGTTGCTGTCAAAAACATCATCAACGACTATTTTCACAACGTCCACGAGCCAAATCTGGCACGTATCCTGGAAAGCCTGCCTGTCGATCGGATCTTGGCCAAGTATCTGCCCAAAGGTGACGACGAGCAGGTGAGCGGCGAAAAACTGGTCCACCGGGTGTCGGAAATATTCTTCCGCGACCGGATTGCGCTTTCTCTCGGCTTGCAGCAGCTGGACCGTTTCCTGAGCCGGATCTTGCACACCTTGTATCAGCAGGCGGATAAACTTCCCAAGGACAAGCTGGTTCAGCTGCTCATCTACGATCCGGAAAATGCCCTTACTTCCATCCATCAACCCAACAATCGGGTCACCGACCTGATTTATCTCGGCAACAAGGGACTGAATCTGCTCTATCTGCAGAACCTGGGTCTACCGGTGCCCCCCGGGTTTATCATCACCACGGAAGTGTTTCGCTGCCGGGAAATGATGGAAAGTTACCAGCCGGCGGAAGAAAACTTCAGGGAGCGGATCGCCCTTCAGATCAACGCGCTGGAGCGGATCACCGGCAAATCGTTTGGCAGCCCGAGCAATCCATTGCTGCTGTCGGTGCGAAGTGGCTCGTCGATTTCGCAGCCGGGTATGATGGACACCTTTCTGAATGTTGGAATGAACGCCGAGATTGTTTCCGGCCTTGCCGCCCGCAGTGGCAACGAATGGTTTGCCTGGGACAATTATCGCCGGTTCCTGCAGTGCTACGGAATGGTATTCGGCCTGGAGCGCGACGAATTCGACGCGATTATCAGCGAATTGAAGCGGCGGGTAGGGATTGCATACAAACGGGAATTTACCGGTCTGCAGATGAAAAAAGTCGCCCTGACCTACAAGCATCTCATTCAGGACTCCGGGATTCATATCTTTGACGATCCCTATGAACAGCTTTACCAGACCATCAAAGCCGTTTTCGATTCCTGGGAATCCGACAAGGCCTGTACCTATCGAAAAATTATGGGGATTTCCGATGACTGGGGAACAGCCGCCACCGTGCAGTCGATGGTGTTCGGCAACCTGTCCGAATCCTCCGGTACCGGGGTAGTGTTTACCCACAGTCCTCGTCAGCCGGGCGAATCGCTGCACCTGTGGGGGGATTTCACCCTTGGCAACCAGGGCGAAGATGTGGTTTCCGGCCTGGTTATCACACTGCCCATATCCATTAACCAGCAAGACATTGAAATGCGCCAGACCGATGTCACTCTCGAAAGTCACTTCCCGGGCATATACGATGCACTGCAGCAATGGGCCGGCTATCTGATCTACGAGAAAGGCTGGACGCCCCAGGAAATGGAGTTCACCTTTGAATCACCGTCGGTCGATGACCTTTTTATTCTCCAGTGTCGGGATATGGCCATGCGGGAGCGCAAAAAGGTTCCGCAGTTCGACCTGACCGAGGGCTTTGAGGAGCGCTACCTGGGGCACGGCATCGGTATCGGCGGAGGGGCCATGTCCGGAAGAGCGGTTTTCAGCCTGGAAGAAATTGACCGCTGGCGCAGCCTCGAGCCGCAGACCAACCTGATATTGATCCGCAGCGATACGGTTCCGGACGATATCCGTGAAATTTACGCCGCCGACGGATTGCTGACCGCGCGGGGCGGTGTGACCTCCCACGCTTCCGTGGTGGCGCACCGGCTGGGAAAAACCTGCGTTGTCGGATGCGGGGATATGATCTGTGACGAGAGGGCGCGCAGCTGCAAACTGAAAGAAATTGTGGTGAAATCCGGCGAATTTATCAGCATCGACGGACAGGAGGGGTCTGTTTTCTCCGGGCAGTTGAAGATCAACCAGATATGACGGTTTGCCTGTGGTGAACCGCAGTGGCAATAAGGGGGTGCCCGATGGGCAGCGATGCATTGAAAGCGATGAAGCTCGGTATCAACGGACTGGGGCGAATCGGAAAGCTCACGGTCTGGTACCATGTTGCCCGGCGAACGGTCGACGAACTGGTGGTCAGCATCGGGCGACAGGCAGGGACTTCCCTTGCCGATATTGCCCACTATCTGGAACGGGATTCGTCCTATGGAGCACTCCATGCTTTCTTGCATGGTCACAACGCCAAACCGGTCATCGGAGAGTTGGATGAAGAGCAAGGCACCATCGATATCGATGGTATCTGCGTACGACTGCTGCGTAAAGCGCGCGATCCCGCTGAAATTCAGTGGCATCAATACGGGGTCAGGCTGGTGGTGGATACCACCGGGAAATTTTTGGATCCAAGCCTGCCTGCGGATCATCCCGGCGGCAGCGTTCGCGGCCACCTGGAGTCCGGTGCCGACAAGGTGATCGTATCCGCACCGTTCAAAATGAAAGACACCTCTGCGGATCTGAAGGGTGCGATGCCCGATGATGCCGTCACTACCGTCATGGGAGTCAACACCAATGATTACGACGCCCGCCGTCATCGGATTATCTCAAACGCTTCCTGCACCACTTCCTGCCTGGCGCACATGATGAAACCGCTCATCGATTTTTACGGTCCCAAAAAGATTCTGTCGGCTTCCATGGCCACCGTTCACGCCGCCACCGGCTCCCAGGCCGTGCTCGACCGCTTGCCCGGAGCGGGCAAGAAGGATCTGCGCAAAAACAGAAGTATCATGAACAACATCATCCTGACTTCCACCGGGGCGGCCAAGGCGCTTCGCCTGGTGATACCGGAGATGGAGCAGATCGGGTTCATTGCGGAGTCGGTCAGGGTCCCCACAGCAACAGGGTCGTTGATTATTCTGGTGGTGGATCTCCAGGAAGAGATCGACGGCAAACGGATCCGCCGCGATTCTATCAACGAAGTGTACCGCCTGGCTGCCGCTGCAGACCCCAAAGGGTATTTGCATTATTCCGACAAGCAGAACGTATCGGGAGATATCGTCGGGCTGCCCCGGGCCGCCGCTGTGATAGAAGGCTATGAGACCCATACCCGAACGGCAGAGGTCACCATCGATCTGGAGCAGGTTCCCAACCTGGATCAATCCGTCACCGCCTCGCTGAGCAATCCGGTTATCCGGATTCCTGTCACCCAGGCGGTCATCTACGGCTGGTATGACAACGAAATGGGCAGCTATGTCAATTTGCTGGGAGACCGGACGATATCGATTGCCGAGCAGATGTAGGTCAAGTTGAGGGTTTTTTCACTCTGCGGGAGGTTCCGGCGGGCTGTCGATTTGTTTGACTTCGGATTTGGCCCGTCGGGCGCATTCGGGGCAGTAGGTGGATGAAACGGACAACCCGGCCTTTTTCCACAGGTAATGATCAACGTTCATCCACTGGCCGGTTCCAGGCTGCCGGCCCTCGTCATCGCGTATTTTCCTGCAGACACAGCATACGGGCAATATCTGTTCGTACATGCGTATCTTGCGGGATAGATCGAGTTTCTCCAGGCAGGCGGCCACCCGGAAACTCATTTCATCCGGTTGGCAGGGTTTGAGCATGTAGTCATCTGCATCCAGGCGCAGGGCATCGATGGCCGAAGTCATATCCCCGTAGCCGGTCAAAATGATCACCATCGAATCCGGATTCATCTCCTTGGTTGTTTTCAGCACCTGAATCCCGTCTATCTTGTCCATTACCAGATCGGTAATCACCAGATCAAACTGCCTCTGATTGAGCAACGCCATGGCTTGCTCACCACCCTCTGCCGTCGTTACCCGGTAGCCTTCGGTTTCCAGGCTTTGCCCGATTCCGGTCAGTATATAGGGATCGTCATCGACCAGCAGTATGGTGTGTTCTTTCACGCGCGCTCTCTTTCGTAATTGGCTGATGCCGTCAGAAAAAATCTATTCTCCCCGCTGAATCTTGTCAACCGTGTCCATGAGGGTGTCGCCATCAGGGGCGCGCATTCATCATGGGTGCAAGCGAGTTGCACAGGGCAACAAACTCATCCACCGTCAGGGTCTCTGCTCTTCGCCGCGGATCGATGCCCGCTTTTACCAGGGCCTGCTCGGCCACCTGCTTCGGGATATTCAACTCGCTGCCGACCAGAGAATTTTTCAATGTTTTTCGCCTGCGGCCGAAAGCCGCCTTGATGACGTCGAACAGGAAATGCTCGTCTGCAACCTGTCGGCTGTGCGGGGCTTGAAAATCGATAGCCAACACCTCCGAGTCGATTTTCGGTCTGGGGAAAAATGCGCTGGCTGCCACTGTCGTAATGGATTTCACCTCTCCACTGTAACGCAGCAGCGCGCTGAGCCGTCCGTAATCTTTCCCTCCGGGTTGGGCGGTGAGGCGCTGGGCCAGCTCTTTCTGAAACATCAGTATCGCTCGGCTGCATCGATGCCGGCAGCGAATCAGTTTCACCATGATCTGGGATGATATGTTATACGGTAGATTTCCCATGACCACCAACGGTATCGAATGGTTGCGGGCAATGGCGTGAATATCCAGCTTCAGAATATCCTCGCAGAGGATCTCCACGTTGGAGATACCGTTGACGAGCAGTTCGGTGGACAGTAGCCCGGTGAGCCGGGAGTCCTTCTCGACGGCATAGACCTTGTGGGCCGCTCGTGCGATCGGCAGGGTCAGGGCGCCGAGGCCGGCGCCGATTTCCAGCACAATGCTGTCCGAACGAATGCCGGCGTGGGCCACAATCTTGTTGGCGATATTGTTGTCTGCCAGAAAAACCTGTCCCAGCGTTTTTTGGGCCCGGATGTTCCATCCGGTCAATAATTCACGTGGAGATGTCATGTGTGCTTCGCTGTGAAATACCTGATTTTCCCTTTCCTGGAATCTTTCATTACCAGCCCGGCTGGCGACTCCTGCGCATCGTTACCACGGCAAGAAACGATATGCAATCCAGCCGGGATACAAACCGCCGCCACACTTGCAGCATAAGGAAACTCGCCGGTCGACTGCGAAGGCATTCGCTGGTTCAGCATTGCTTTCGGCAGGCCGGCGGCTTTTCCGATGCAGCTTGACTTTTCTTCGGTTAGTCATTACTTGTTAGCTAGTCAAACCGTTGCTTTCATACCGAAATCCTGCACCACCGGCTAGCTAAACCCACGGCCAGATCAACAAACGGGCGACAGGTTGTTTCGCCAATTACTACATACAATATGTAAGCACACAGAGGGAGGGCGCCATGGTTAGAAAAAAAGGAAAAGCCATCAGCTTTGATGCGATGGTCAAATTTTTCATGCAGAACTATGATATCCCCACAAAAAAAGATGTCGACCGGGTCGTAGACAAACTGGACCGTTTGGAGAAAATGCTCAGGGACGCTGGTCTGGCCACCGGCCGCCGCCGGGCGGCAACCAGAAAATCCACCGCCGGATCGAGACCCCGGGGCCGAGGCGGCGATACCGCCATGCAACAGGTGCTTAAGGTGGTGAAAACAATGAAGCAGGGAGCCGGATTTGCCGACATCAAGAAAAAAACGGGTTTCGATGACAAAAAGATTCGAAACGTCATATACCGGTTGACCAAACTGCAGCAAATTAAACGCAAAAGCCGCGGCGTATACGTGGCCAAATAGGATTCCCATGAAAATCGGTCAAGACCCTTACAACCCGGGCATCCAACCCGACAGCCGCTGCCATGGCTACGTAGTCGAGCGGATCGCCGAACTTCCGGAAACCGCCGCCCTGTTTTACCAGCTTCAGGATCCAGCCACCGGTGCCCGCCATGTGCACATCAGCTGCGAAGACCGTGAAAACACTTTTGGCGTGGCGTTGAAAACCGTTCCGCAGGATTCAACCGGTGTGGCCCACATACTGGAGCACACGGTATTGTGTGGTTCAGAAAAATTTCCGGTTCGCGACCCTTTCTTTTCCATGATCAAGCGCAGCTTGAGCACTTTCATGAACGCATTTACCGCATCCGATTGGACGATGTATCCTTTTGCTACACAAAACCGTGTAGATTTTTACAATCTCATGGATGTCTACCTGGATGCGGTTTTTTTCCCGAAGCTGGAGGAGCTCAGCTTCAAGCAGGAGGGGCACCGCCTGGAACTGGAAGCAAGCGGTCAAGACCCGTCTTCTCAGCATCTGGTCTACAAGGGGGTCGTTTACAACGAGATGAAGGGCGCCATGTCGTCGGCAGACCAGGTCATGGGCCGATCGCTGCTGCGATCGCTGTACCCCGAGACGACCTATCACCACAACTCGGGAGGAGATCCGGCCGTCATACCGCAACTGAGTTTCGAACAACTGCGCGCCTTTCATGCCCGCCACTACCACCCCAGCAATGCCTATTTTTACACATACGGGAATCTACCCCTGGATGATCACCTGGGGTTTATCCGGGAGAAAACCCTGCAGCGCTTTGATCGCATCCATCCGGATACGGACGTTAAAACCCAGCCACGCTGGGATCGCCCGAAGCAAGTTGAGTTTTCCTACCCTCTGGCGCCGGGAGAGGACCCCAGCGGCAGGTGCCAGGTCGCCGTTGGCTGGTTGATGACAGATATCCGCGATACATTCGAGGTGCTGGTCGTCGCATTGATTGAACAAATCCTTTTGGGCAACGCCGGCTCCCCGCTGCGCAAGGCCTTGATCGATTCGCAGCTCGGCTCGGCATTGTGCGATTCCGCCGGCTTCGATGCCGACAACCGCGATACGATGTTTGTCTGTGGACTGAAAGGGGTTGCAGCGGATGCAGCTGCGGAGGTGGAGTCGATCATTTTCACTGTGTTGAGAGATCTCGTAAAGAAAGGGATTGACCGGGAGCTGATCGAATCCGCCATCCACCAGCTCGAGTTTCACCGGCGAGAGGTGACTGGACAGCCTTACCCCCACGGTATTCGTCAGCTGCTGGTGGTTGCCGGAACCTGGCTTCACGGTGGAGATCCGCTGCGCCGGTTGCAGCTCGACGACGATCTGGCAAACATCCGCAAGGCGCTGGATGCCGGGCCGTACTTTGAAGACTGTATCCAGCGGTTTCTCATTGATAATCCCCACCGGGTCCGTTTTCTGCTCAAGCCGGACCAGGAAATGGAAGCCAGGGAAAGCGCGCGGGTAGAAAAAGAGCTGCGACAGCTTTATACGGGTATGCAGGCCGCGGACCTTGCATCAATTCGTGCGGATGCCGAAAAGCTGCATGCGTTGCAGGAAGCCGAAGAAGATCTGGAAAGCCTGCCCACACTCCGGCGAGAAGACATTCCACCAAACATCGATACGATCGCAGCGCCCGAAGCAAGTGAACCGCCGGAGGTTTACGGGTATGAACAAAAGACGAGCGGAATATTCTATTATGCTGCGGCTGCCGGAGTCGGCCGGCTCGATGCGGAGCTGATCGGGCTGGTTCCGTTTTACTGCTTTGCTTTGCCGAAAATCGGAACCGCATCCCATGACTACACCCAGATGGCCAGGCGAATCGACCTGTATACCGGCGGGATCGGACTGGGCGTCCAGGCCCGAACCGCTTTCGACCAGAGCGGTACGTGCATTCCCTACGTCAGCTTCAATGCCAAATGCCTGCAGCGCAACCTGGAGCCAATGTTTGATATTGTAGGTGAGCTTTTCAGCGAACCGGATTTCGACAATACCGATCGATTAAAAAGCCTTTTGCTGGAGTTTCGCGCGAATCTGGAGGCAGTGGTCGTACACAGCGGGCACCGCTTTGCCATATCGCTGGCTTCCAGGAATTTTTCAGCCGCCCGGCACCTGAACGAAATCTGGACCGGTATCCATCAGCTTCGGCGAATCAAGCAACTGACGGACAAAATGGACGGTGACCTGCTGAACACGGTTGCCGGCAATTTGCAGTCCATCCATCGAAGCGTGTTTCGCCGCAGCAATTTGAAAACGGCGCTTATCGGTGAGCGGCCGGCACTGGATGCAGCATCCGCATTGTTGGATTCGACAACCAGCGCATTGGGTCTGCAAGAAGCTGTCGGCGGCAGTGGCGACGGTTTCCACCCACCGACCATCGACCGTTCCACAGCTGCCGTGCGGGAAGCGTGGAGCACCGCAACGGCGGTTTCCTTTGTTGCCCATGCGTTTGAAACAGTGCGCATGGAGCATGCGGATGCACCGGCCCTGGCGATTGTCAGCAAGATACTGCGGTCGAAATTCCTTCACCGTGAAATACGGGAGAAGGGGGGCGCATACGGCGGCTTTGCGCTCTACAACCCCGAAGACGGGCTCTTCTGCCTGGCATCTTACCGCGACCCCCACATTGCCGCTACGCTGCAGGTTTTTGACAATGCCGGTACATTCATCACATCCGGCAGCTTCAGCGAGCAGGACGTGAACGAATCCTTGCTGCAGGTCTGCTCTGAAATCGACAAGCCCGATCCACCGGCAGTCGCCGCGAAAAAGGCCTTCCACCGGAAGATCATCTCGCTGAGCGATGAGGAACGTCAGCAGTTCAAGCAGCGGCTGTTGAGTCAGACACGCAAACAGGTTCTGGATGCCGCCGGCCGGTATTTCGATCGCAACAGAGAATCAGCGGCTGTCGCGGTCATTTCCGGCGAAAGCCAGATCGCAGCCGCCAATGAAAAACTGGATGTTCCGATGGAGACCCACCGCATTTAAACCCCTGAAAGCAACCCGGCGAAGCGGTTGACAACGGGATCCATTCCGGCAACCGCTGCAGCAGGGAAGGAGTGCATATGTCCGGTCGAAAAGCTGATCACCAAATCAACGAAGGTGTGGAAAATGTACGCCGGCGCGGAAGCCGCATCGTAGCGACCGAATCGCGTATGCTCCCGGCGGCGTCGCTGATGAAAGCAGCCGGTGTGATTTCCTCTCTGGCGGATCTGGAGAAGCCCTTCGTGACTGTCGTGAACTCCTACACGACCCACATCCCCGGCCACGCACACCTGGACCAGCTCGGCGAGGTGGCACGCAGAGAGCTGAAAAGCCTGGGATGTAACGTCTGGTACGCCAACATCGGCGGTGCCATCTGCGATGGAATCGCCATGGGTCACTACGGGATGAAATACTCGCTGGCCTCACGGGAGCTGATCACCGATCAGATCGAGTCGATTGTCGCCGCCCATCCCTGTGACGGCTGGATCGGGATCGGTAACTGCGACAAGATCGTGCCGGCCATGTACAATGCAATGGTGCGACTCGATATTCCAGCCGTCTATGTATCCGGTGGACCGATGCTGGCCGGCAGCCGGGGCGAAGATCTCATTTCTGTTTTCGAAGGCGTGGGCAAGCATGCCGCCGGCAGCATCAGTGACCAGGACCTGGAGGATCTGGCCGAAAACAGCTGCCCGGGATGCGGATCCTGCGCCGGGATGTTTACCGCTAATTCCATGAACTGCCTGGGAGAGGTAGTCGGTCTGGCGCTGCCCGGCAACGGGACCATCACGGCCGAAGTCTGGGCGAATGAGGACAAAACCGCCACCAGGCTGAATCCGGAGCGGATCCAGTTGATCCGCGATGCGTCTGTCGCTTTGAAACGCTGTATGGACGAGCAGCTCCGCCCGCTGGACATCGTCACCAGGGAGGCGATAGACAATGCCTTTGCCGCCGACATGGCCATGGGCGGCAGCACCAACACCGTGCTCCACACGCTGGCGCTGGCCGCCGAGGCCGGGATCGATTACGACCTGGAACGGATCAACGAGATATCAGCGCAAATACCGTGTATCTGCAAGGTGTCGCCTTCTCGAGCGGAAGTGCACATCGAAGATGTTCATCGGGCAGGGGGCATGTCGACCATCCTGAAGGAGTTGGCCAAAGGCGGCGGATCGCTTCTGAACCTGGCCGCACAGACGGTAAGCGGCAAACTGGCCGAAGGCATCGAATCTGCGGCCGATGCAGATGGAGACGTCATCCGTACCCGCCAAACCGCGTTCAGCCCGGACGGCGGGCTGGCCGTACTGTTCGGCAATATCGCCCCCGACGGTGCCGTGGTCAAGGTGGCCGGGGTGGCCGATGACATGATGGTCTTCGAGGGTCCGGCGGTGATTTTCGAGTCCCAGGAATCTGCCATGAACGGTATTCTGGAAGGGCAGGTCAAGGATGGCGACGTGGTTGTCATCCGTTTTGAAGGCCCGCGGGGTGGTCCGGGCATGCAGGAAATGCTGTCTCCCACCGCAGCCATTGCCGGAGCCGGCATCCGGGCGGCGCTGATTACAGACGGCCGTTTTTCCGGCGGCACCCGGGGATTGTGTGTCGGGCACATCTCGCCGGAGGCGGCTTCCGGCGGTCCGATTGCCGCTGTCCGCGACGGGGACCGCATCCGCATCGATGCCCCTGCCCGTCGCATCGATCTGATGGTGCCGCCGGCGGAACTGGAGAAACGGCTGCGGGATCTGCCGGAGTTCAAACCCAAGGTCCAACGCGGATGGCTGGCACGCTACCTGACGCACGTGTCCTCGGCAGACAAGGGAGCTGTGCTGAACATCTGATGGAAAAGCCCGCTGCGATCGAATCAGCGCGCGACCAGACTGGCCAGCCACAGCGTCAGGGGCGGGTAGAATGTTACGATCATCAGGTCGATGATCAACACCGCCAGAAAGGGCAATACCTTGCGGCTGACGGCAGTGATTCGGTCACCGGATATCGATCCCGACACGATCAGACAGATACCCATCGGTGGTGTCAGCATACCGATGGCCAGGTTGGTGACCACGATGGCTCCCAGCTGAATAAGGTTGATTCCCAACGATGGAAGCATGGCCGTCAGCGTCGGAACGAGCAGGATCAGCGCTGCGGTGGTCTCCACCACGGTGCCAACCGCAAGCAGCAGTGCATTGATCATCAGCAGGAGCAACACCGGATGATCGGTCCACCCCAGCAGAAGATCTGCCACCAGTGAAGGCAGATCCTCTATGGCAGCGATCCAGCTGAACACCGAAGCGGTGGCGATGATGAACATGACGATGGAAGCCGTGACGGCACCGTCGCGAAAAATTGAGATCAGGTCCGACGGTTTGATCCGGCGATAGACGAACATGCCGACTGCAAGGGCGTAGACAACTGCCACTGCCGCGGATTCCGTGGCAGTGAAAACACCAAATAAGATACCCCCCAGGATAATGACCGGGGTTCCCAGGGCCAACAGGGCACGCCGGAAAGTCAACCACAGCTCCCCCAGAGA
>JAAUYE010049447.1_pt1 | contig 18824 bp, 16 predicted proteins | sample 7278081 | NCBI WGS metagenome assembly JAAUYE01 (sample SAMN14350131, study PRJNA611818) | marine sediment metagenome | isolation source: surface marine sediment (0.6m) | place: French Polynesia: Moorea | collected 2018-08
CACAGCCAGGATACGGCCGGGCCGATGGCGCGCACGGTGCGCGACGCCGCGCTGCTGCTGGAGGCCATGGCCGGCGGCGATTTCACGAGCGGCCTGGACTCCGGTGACCTGCAGGGCAAGCGCATCGGCGTCATTCGCAACTACTACGGGGCCGGCCACCCCGGGGTCGGGCGGATCTTCGACAAGACCGTCGAGGTCCTGAAGCAGGCGGGCGCCGAGGTGATCGACGACATCGAGATCGAGACGCCGGAAATGAACAGCGCCTCGTACACCGTGCTGCTTTATGAATTCAAAACCGATCTCAACCAGTATCTCGAAGATTCAAATGCGCCGATCGGTTCGCTCGAAGACATCATCCGTTTCAACGAAGAGAATGCCGACACCGTGATGCCGATCTTCGGCCAGGACATCCTGATCAAGGCGCAGGCGAAAGGAACGCTCGAAGACAGCGAATACCTCGAGGCGCTGGAGAAGAGCAAGAGCATCGCGACGTCGGCCCTCGATTCGACGCTGCAGGAACACGACCTCGACGCGCTGATCGCGCCCACCAACAGCCCGGCATGGCCGACGGATCACGCCAACGGCGACAGCTTCCATGTTGGCAGCTCGTCCCTGGCCGCGATCTCCGGGTACCCGAATTTCACGGTGCCGGCCGGCTTCGTCAGCGGCCTGCCAGTCGGTGTTTCGTTCATGGGGGCCGAAGGAGACGATCGGCAGCTGATCGAGATCGCGCACGCGTTCGAGCAGGTCGCCCGCGGCCGGCAAGCGCCAGGGCTCTAGCGTGTTCAAGGCCATCCGGGTCACGATCCTGCTGTTCATCCTCGTCTTCGTGGCGATCGGTACCTGGCTGGCTCAAGCGCGCAGCACGGACTGGAACAACAGCCTGTGGGTCAAGGTATACCCCATCAATGCGGACGGCAGCGACATCGTCGATCGATACATCGCAAATCTCGACGTGGAGGATTTTGCCGGCATCGAAGCGTTCATCGCGCGGGAAACCGAACGCTATGGCCGGCGCGTCGACCGGCCGTTGCGCATGGAACTCGGGCTACCCGTACGCGAGCAGCCGCCGACCATCGATCCCGGCGCCGGCGTATTCGGTGTCATGGCCTGGTCGCTGAAGCTCCGCTGGTGGGCCTCCAGGACGGCCGGCGACCAGGATCGCATCACGCCTGACGTGCGCATCTTCGTGCGTTACCACAACCCGGAAAACGCCTACATTCTCGAAGATTCGGTCGGGCTGCAAAAAGGTATGGTGGGCATCGTCAACGCGAGGGCCAGCCGCCGCCACGTCGGCCCCAACAATGTCATCATTGCTCACGAGTTCATGCACACGCTGGGCGCGACCGACAAGTACGACCTCGCCACCGGTGTGCCGCTTGCGCCCGACGGCCTTGCCGAGCCCGATCGCAAACCCCTGTACCCGCAGCGCTGGGCCGAGATCATGGGCGGGCGCATCGCCCTTGCCGAGAACGATGCCGTCGTGCCCAGGGACCTGCGTTACGTCGTCATCGGTCCGTTGACGGCGCAGGAGATTCGGCTCAGTGACTAGCGTGAGCGACCACGACCACGAGCTGCTCGGGTGCGAGTCTATCGACGTCGAAGTCCCGGGGCGTCAACTCGTTGAGTCGCTGGACTTCGAGCTGCGGCGCGGTGAACTCATCGCCATCCTTGGCCGCAACGGTGCAGGCAAGACGTTGACACTAACCACCCTCGCGGGGCTGCGCGCGCCCGACGCAGGCATCGTGCGGCTGCTCGGCGAGGACATAGCGCGGGCAAAACGCCAGCAGGCCGCCCGCCACCTGGCTCTGCTGCCACAGGTCATCGACGATATATTCCCGGCGACGGTCATGGACACGGCGCTGATCGGCCGCCATCCACACATCGGCGCCCTGAGCTGGGAGTCCCGTGAGGATTACGCCGCGGCTCGCGCAGCCTTACAGACCATGGGGCTCGACGACCTCGAGCAACGCGACATCCTGACGCTCTCGGGCGGTGAACGGCGCCGGCTTGCCATCGCCCAGGTGCTGACGCAGGCGCCCGATGCCTACCTGCTCGACGAGCCCACCAACCACCTGGACCCGCAACACCAGCTCGATACGCTGGAGGTGTTCCGCCGGGCCGCCAACGACGGCGCAGGCGTCATCGCGAGCGTGCACGACGTCAATCTTGCGGTTCGTTTTGCCGATCGATGCCTGCTGCTGTTCGGCGATGGCCGCTGGCGACTTGGCGAAACGCGAGAAATTCTCGACGAGGATACGTTGGGTGAGCTCTATGCGACGCAGATGGAAGCTGTCACCTGGCGATCGAAGAAACTGTTCGTGCCGGCCTCAGGCTACCCAGCCTCGTAACCGTTCCAGGCAGGTTGCGTGCAGCGCGGGATTGGCTGCAAGCACCGAGCGGGTTTCGAGACCGACGGGGTCGCCGTTCAGATCGGAAAAGACGCCACCGGCTTCGGTCACGATGATCGAGAGCGCCGCGATATCGAGGATATTGACGTCCGACTCGATAACGGCTTCGATCTTGCCGGCGGCCAGCAGGTGATAGTGGTAGAAATCGCCGTAACCGCGAATGCGGTCGGCGCGGGCCACGATCTCGCCCAGTTTCGCCCAGCCGTCGCTCAGCGCCAGTGATTTCAGGTTGCCTGTCGACACGGCGGCCCGGTCGATGTCGTTTACGTCACTGACCGCGAGGCGTTCGCCGTTCAGCCAGGCGCCCTGGCCTTTCTCGGCCCAGGCGAATTCATCCATCATCGTGCCGCTGGAGACGCCGAGCATGATCTCACCGCCGCGCATCAGTGCAATCTGCGTGGAAAAGAACGGGTACTGGCGAACAAACCCCTTGGTGCCATCGATCGGATCGACGAGCCACAGCGAGTCCGCATCGTCACGGGTACGCCCGGTTTCCTCGCCGTAGAAACCGTGATCGGGAAAGCGGTCGAGAATGATCTCGCGAATTTTCTGTTCACACTCGACATCGGCCTGCGTGACCGGCGTGAGGTCATCCTTGGTGGTGACCGTGAAATTGCCGGCGTAGTATTCGCGGCTGATCGCGGCGGCCGCGCGGGCGGCATCCATCGCCGCGCGCAGTTCGGCCGAAACCTGGCTGTCGTCGTACACGTTCATTGCCGCGAAAAATAGCCCCTCGCGTGGCGATTAACAAGCTTGTCGGCCCGTGCTTGACAGTCTCGGGCCGCCTCCCTATCGTAGCTCCACTCACCAGGTGAGCCCGGTTTGGCAAAAGCCGGGTTAACGGGAAGCCGGTGTGGCCATTGGCCAAATCCGGCGCTGCCCCCGCAACGGTGATCGAGTCAAACCGTAGCCCCCGGGCCGAACTTTGGATCCGGAGCCACTGCGAACAAGAATAATTTCGTGGGAAGGCGCTACGGCAAGGATGCACATCCGCTCGTCAGCCCGGAGACCGGCCTTGTGAGCCCGTAAACCGTATCGCGTGCGGGCGGCACGCAAGGAGTCAGCATGACAATTCGACTAACACCCATCGCCATCGCCCTGGCGATTGTGGTGCCCCATTACGCCGTTGCCGACACAACTCCCGGCGAGACCATCATCGTCACGGCGACACGCACCGAAATCCCGCTGAGCGATGCCATCGTGCCCGTCACGGTCATTTCGCGCGAGGACATCGAGCTGTCGCTCGCCAAGGACCTTGCCGAACTGTTGCGTTTCCAGGCCGGCATCGACATCGGTCGCAATGGCGGTCCGGGGCAGGCCACGTCGGTCTTCATGCGCGGCACCGAAAGCAATCACACGCTCGTGCTGATCGACGGCGTGCGCATGAATCCGGGCACGCTCGGCGGCGCCGCCGTGCAGCATATCGCCCCGGAAATGATCGAGCGCATCGAGATCGTCAAGGGCGCGCGTTCGGCGCTGTTCGGGACCGATGCAATCGGGGGCGTCATCAATATCATCACGCGGCGCGCCGAGAGCGCCTACTTTGAGACCGGCTTCGGCGCCGGCAGCTTTGATTCGCGGTCGGGTGTCGTGTCGGGCGGAAACCGAGGCGACAACGGCGACTTCAGCGTATCGGTCAGCTACCAGGACACCGATGGCTTTGCCCCGCGCACCGACTCCGACATCGAACGCGGCTACGATAACCTGTCGGTCAATCTGTACGGCGCCCGGCGATTCGGTGACTCGGAAGTCAGCGTACGGCACTGGCAAACCGAGGGCACGGTCGAGTACCTCGATTTCTTCCTGACACCGGTGGACCAGGACTTCACTAATTCGACCACGGCTTTGCAGCTCGACAATTCCATCGGCCAGCGCGGCTCGAGCAAGCTCATCGCAGCCTTCATGCAGGACGACATTGAGCAAAACCAGAGCGACGACTTCGTCAAGTCGGACCGGGTCAGTCTCGACTGGCAGTACAGCCACGTGTTTGAAGAACACACGCTGACCGGTGGGCTGTTCTACGTCGACGAAGATGCCTCGAGCCTGTCGTTCGGTTCGGGCTTCGATGAGGAAACCGAGGTCCGCGCCGCATTTGTCCAGGACCAGTGGACGCGCAACCGGCACAAGGCGTTCGTCGCCCTGCGCCTGACTGACCACGAGACATTCGGCAACCACACGACCTGGAACGCGGAGTACGCGTTTACACTCAACGCCAACTGGACCCTGAACGCGGGGCTCGGGCACGCGTTCCGCGCCCCTGACGCAACGGACCGCTTCGGATTTGGTGGCAACCCGGACCTCGAACCCGAGCAGGCCGATGAGGCACAGCTCGGGCTGCGGTACGCGCCGGGCAACGGCCATCGAGTGGATCTCGAGTTGTATGCCAATGATGTTGACGACCTGATCGAGTTCGATCTCGAGACCTTCACGCTCCGCAACGTCGCCCGCGCCGAAATCCGCGGCGCGCAGCTTGCTTACGAGTTCCGTGGCGAGAGCTTCATGGTGCACGCGGAACTGACAAAACAACGCGCCGAGGATGCCGATACCGGCATGCGCCTGTTGCGGCGGGCCGAGGAATCCGGTTCGCTGACCTATACACAAAACGTGGGCGCACACCGCGTCAGGCTGTCAGTGTTTGCGAGTGGTGACCGTGAGGACTTTGGCGGCGTGCGCCTGGACGGCTACGTGCTTGCCAACCTGACGGCGCAGTTCAGCCTGGGCAGCTCCTGGGCGATGCACGCGCGTATCGAAAACCTGCTTGATACCGAGTACGAGACAGCAGCCAACTTCCGCATGCAGGAACGCAGCGGTTTTGTCGAGCTGAAGTACCACTGGAACTAGGAGGCAAGCCGGTGGGCAAACGACTTAGCAAGATTTACACCCGCACGGGCGACGATGGTACGACCGGTCTTGGCGACGGTACCCGGGTTCCCAAGGACAGCCTGCGTGTTGACGCGTTCGGCACCGTGGACGAGGCCAATAGCGCCATCGGCGTCGTGCTGGCTAACGACTCGGTGCCGGAGAATATCCGGAGCACGCTGACCGAGGTGCAGCATGACCTGTTCGAACTCGGCGGCGAACTCTGCATCCCCGGGCACAGCGCCATTACCGAGGATTTCATCACGCGGCTCGAGAACGAACTCGATGCGCTCAACGCGGATCTGCCGGCGCTCAAGGAATTCATCCTGCCGGGGGGCGGCCCGGCGGCCGCGGCCTGTCACCTGGCGCGCACGATCGCGCGTCGCGCCGAGCGTGTTTCGGCGACACTGGCCCGCGAGGAAACGGTTCGGCCCGAAGTGCTGCGCTACCTCAACCGGCTGTCGGACCTGCTGTTCGTCATGGCGCGCGTCATTGCGCGAGCCGAGTCGGGACAAGAGGTGCTCTGGAACAGAGACAGGTAGTTCAGAGGACCTTCCGCATCACGATTGCATCGGCCGGGCACAGCTTCGAGAATTCCGTCGTGTCTTGAATGCACCGCGGCGTGTCGTCGCGGTCGACACCGATCCAGCCGAGCATCGTGAAATAAGCGTCGGCGTCCGTCGTCAGCAGCCACAGTTCGTGCATGCCGCGCGCTGTTGCCTCGTGCTCCAGCGCTGCCACAAGGCGGCGACCGGCGCCACCACCCTGCGAATGTGGCACAACGACCAATGAACGCAGCAAGCCGATATCTTCAAACGGCTCGAGGCCGACGGTGCCGACCGGCGCGTCATCGGTTTCAGCCAGCAGGAAATTGGCCATGTCATCGATCGACAGGTCGGCTACGGGCAGCCTGGCAGCCGCAAGCCACCCCGTGATGGTCTCGAAGTCGGCGGTCGTGGCCTGGCGAATGTTCATGGCTGGTGACGTCGCTTGCGCGCCTCCTCGAGAACCTCGCAGACGGCTACCGCGCCGTCCAGAAGCCGGGGTGTAGCTCGACTGATGACGTCGCCGGGAACAATAAAGTGGTTCCCGTACCGGTTGGCCGCCATCTGCGGCCAGCGTTCCCATTCGCTGAAGGCGTCGTCTCCGGCGTCGCTGCCCGCAAGAAAGACCTCGGGATCACGTTCGACAACGGCCTCCACGTCAATCGTCGGCGCCAGCTCGCCGAGACCGGCGAAGATATTGGTGCCGCCACAAAGTTCGATGAGTTCACTGACGAAATGCTCGCCATTGACCGTATACAGCGGCCGCGCCGAGACCTGGTAGAAGACGGATACGAGCGGCAGGTCCTCGTAGCGTTCACGAATTCCCCCCATGCGATCTTCGAACGTCGAGGCGACGCGTGCCGCGGCCTCGCTGCGCCCGGTCAGTTCACCGATTCGCAGGATGGCGGCACTCACATCGGCCAGCGAGTTCGTGCGCATGACCTCGACCTTGTAGCCGATGGCGCGGAGCTCGTCGACGACATGGGCAGGCGTGCCCCCCTGCCACACGAGCAGGAGATCCGGTTGCAGGACGGCGAGCCGCTCGTGGTCGATCATGAACGCATCACCAATGACGGGCAGCTTGCGGGCCTCCGGCGGGTAATCCGAGTAAGCGCTGACGCCTACGAGCAGCTCGCCGGCCCCGGCCCAGAAGACGAGCTCGGTCAGGTTGGGCGCGAGCGTAGCGATGCGGGGGTGCGTGGCGGACGGACGTTCTGCGCTTGGCGTCGCCTCGGAGCAGGCCGCCAGGCCGATCAGTGCAAGTGCGGCAAGTACGGCCTGCCGCGGCCTCACTGGGTCCAGCCGTACAGCGTCATCGCCGCGATGACCACGGCCCAGATCAGCAGCAGGCGAAAGACCAGCTGGTTGGCCGCCGTAGCACCGCGCACGCCGCGCGATACGAGGTCTTCGTCCGGACCGTCGACCAGCGCGAGCGCGGCAGTACCGACGCGCGCGAGCAGATGCTCGTTGTACTCCGAGGGCGAGTCAGATGCCTGCTCGCTGGGTGCACGCCAGGCGCCAAGCGCCGTGTCGAAGTTGCCGGCGGCCGCATAGCCAATCGCTGTCAGTCGCGCGGGAATCCAGGCCAACCAGCCGTGCAGCAATGTCGCGGCATCTCGAAGCCGCTCGCTGTTGCTGTTTTCGACGTCGTCGCGCACTGCCGCAAAGACCGCACGGCGGCGCACGAGGTCGGTGGCCCGGTAGGTCCAGGCGCCGAGCGGCCCGAGCAGGACAAACCAGAAAATCACCGCGAACAGGCGGTTGTTGGCCTGCACGCAAACTGCTTCTTCGACTCTGTGGATCCGCTCCAGCGTATCGTCGGGGACGTCGCTTTCGATAATCGCCCTGGCGGTCTCGCGGACTCTTTCGCTGTCGCCCTCCTCGATGGCCCTGCAGTACTCGTCCACGTCTTCGCCGATGTCCTGCGGACCCAGCGAGAAGAACAGCACCACGATGCCGAGCAACAGGTACGGGAAGCCGAGGAGTGAGTCGCCGAGCGCCAGCACGATGGCGAGCACCGGCAACGCCAGCAGCACGGCGATAATGACAATCGGGATCAGCGCCGGCCAGTTCGGCAATCGCTCGGCCTGGCGAAACCCGGCGTCAATCAGGGAGTCAATCCACCGCAGCCGCCGCAGGTGAAACAGCTGCGTGGCAAGCCGTTCGATAACGAGGCCGATAAGCAGGGCGATCAGATGCATCTGGAGTTAGCTCTCAATGTCCTGTCGATCAGGAAAGGCCATCATACAACCGAAGCCAGTCAAACGCAGGGCCCGGATCGGTTTTCCGGCCCGGCGCGATATCCGAGTGCGCCGCGACTTCACGACCCGTGATCTGCGGGTACGCGCTCGAGATTGCCTGCGTCACCCCCGCAAGGACCTCGTATTGCGCATCGCTATAGGGCGTCTCATCCTCGCCCTCGAGTTCTACGCCAATCGAGAAATCATTGCAGCGCAGGCGGCCGCGAAACGTGGATTCCCCCGCGTGCCAGGCGCGCTGTGTAAACGGCACGAACTGGACCAGCTCGCCATCGCGCCGAATCAGCAGGTGCGCCGACACCTCCATGCCCCGGATCTCCTGGAAATAGGGATGTGCGTCCCAGTCGAGCTGGTTGGTGAACAGCTGCTCGATCCCGGGGCCGCCGAACTCCCCCGGCGGCAGGCTGATACCGTGCACGACCAGCAACTCGGGCGCCGCGCCCGCAGGTCGTGCATCGCAATTGGGGCTGGGGCACTGCCGGGCAGGCTCGATCAATCCGGTCTCGGTATCGATGCTAAAGCGGTCACTCATTGGTATACGATAGTCGTTCGAGCCGACCACAAAATCAACGCCGATGTCATTGACCCGACTGTTTATCGATGAGCGCCTCAGCGCGGGCGCGACGCTACGTCTCGACGGCGACCAGGCGCGTTACGTCGGCCGGGTGCTGCGCCTGCGGCCTGGCGACCTGTTGCGGGTCTTCAACGGCGACGACGGCGAGTTCGACGCCCAGCTGCAGAAGGTGACGAAGTCTTCCGCCGAGCTGCTGGTCGAGGGACCGGTAGAGTCGGCCACGGAATCTGCCCTGAAACTGCACCTGGTCCAGGGCATTTCACGTGGCGAACGCATGGATTTCGTTATCCAGAAGGCCACCGAACTCGGCGTCAAACGCATTACGCCGGTCTTCACGGAGTATGGCGTCGTGAAGCTGGACGAGAAGCGCGCCGCCAAACGGCGCGACCACTGGCAAGGCGTGGCCGAGAGCGCCTGCGAGCAGTCGGGCCGCATTCGGCCACCGCTTATCGACGCGCCTGTGGCCCTGAACACCTGGTTCGGAATGGGCGCCAAGGAGACGGATACGGACCTGATTTTGCGGCCCGGGGCACCAACCGCGCTAGCTTCGATCAATGCGCCCACGACCAAGGTCTGCCTGCTGATCGGTCCGGAAGGTGGCTTCAGCGACCAGGAATATGACGACGCCGAACTCGCGGGGTTCACAGCTGTGTCACTCGGCCCGCGTGTGCTACGCACCGAGACCGCGGCCTTAGCCGCAGTCTCGGTCGCCCAGTCCCTGTGGGGTGATCTCTAGCTAATTAGTCACGGGCTCCGATCGGAACCATGAGGTGAGCATAAGGCGTGCCCTTCCACATCACGTACGGCCCGCCATTATTCGGGTCCGTCGGAAATCCCTCGAGCATTTCGGGCGGCGCCAGGATCATCAGGTGCGCACCTTCCTTGATCCACTCGTTGTCCTCGGTCGGGCCTTCTGCGTATGGGTCGATATTGCTTGCGCCTTCATCGCCGGCAAGCATGTAGGAAATGCCCAGCTTGTCCGCCTCGTACTCCTTCTTGTTGGACCAGGCATCGGCCCACTCCATCCACTCGGCATCCATGCACATCGGTGCTGTGCCCGTGAGCATCGGCGGCGTCGGGAAACACGTAAAGCCATTGCTTCCTTCGCGCAAGACGTTGCCTTCCCAGTCGACAACCGTGGCGTTCTCGGCCATGCCTGGCCATGCGGCACTGAGCGCATCGGCAATCGCGTCTGCGTGATTGTCGGCGGACCCGCCAACCGGCAGCAAGAAGACCGCCGCGGCAGCCGCACCAAAACTCAAACCCCAATTTCTGACGGTACGTATTTTCATTATTTTTCTCCCGTTGAATTGAACCTCAATTCGAGGCGAAGAGACTCGCGCTAACAACCTCCTGCGAGTTAGTGGGCGCTATTCTACCCTGAGAAGGAGATGCGACTGAATCTGGCTGAAAACTACAGCCGCGACCACTCCTCGGTGAACCACCAGCCGTTGCCGAGATCGAGCATGGTGACGAACGTGTCGTTAGCAATAGAGCGATCAGTAAGCACGCCGAGTCCGCTTGCCATGATCGCAAGACACCCGCCGTTAATCTGAATTCGGTAAACGTTATACGCCGCATCGATAAGGCCTATTTGGCCTTCGTAAACGCATCCCTGGTCCGTTTGTCCAAAGATTCGCCCAAGCGCAGTGACCGCGTAGACAGTGCCGAGCGAACTCTCCCAGGTACCGGCGAGCCGACCGAGGTCAGAACCGCGCTCGTAAACATCGTCGTATCCGAGTGTTAGCGTGCCTTTGTCGCCAGAGTCCAGGAACCAGATGCCGTCGATGCGGGATCGCTCGATAACGGATCCGACGAGAATTCCGGATGTTTCGAAGCTTCCGTCATCGAAGAGCGAACCGGGGCGAGCAAATGCCGAAACAGACGCGAACAATTCTCCTCCCTCGCCTTCGATGTCCCGCAGCACAAGCATCCAGGCACCATCTGTTATCAGGCGTCCTTCGAGATTGTCTTCAGTGATCACGCCGCTGATCTCGTAAGACTGGCCCGTCAGATCGTTGGCCAGGAGACCATTCCAGACACCGCCGGCGTTTGACAGCTCGATGGACTGTGCCGGCAGCATGGTGACCGTGTCACCGGAGCCCCCACATCCGCCAACGGTGACTGCCAGCGAAAGCAGTAATGCCGTCGTAAAGAAAGCCGATAGCTGCGACCGCGTCGGGCTGCCGCGTCTGCTGAAGGGTGTTCTCATGGCCGCCTCCTTCCGGACATGACGTCACATATCGGCAGCCCGGCGATCTTGGGTCCTTCGAGGCGTCAGATAGTCGCGGAGGAAGCGAGGACCCGTGGCTTTGCGTCTCCAGCTTTGGCTGGATTTGCCTTTGTCACGACATCTATTCTGAAAGCAATGCCGCGATAGTCAATTCTGGGTTGTACTTAGCGGGACTTCCTGACTGCGCTCAAGGAAACGTGCGGCGCTCAACGAGATCCCTTCCCGTTCATTGTCCCAAACGATATTCATGATCTTCCAGCCGTGCCCCTCATTCACGAGATTGAAGAAGTTGACGCCGCGCCCTTGCCGCGTCGCCTCTGGTGAATGTGAATGGAATTCATAGACGCTCACCAGGCGCGCGACGTTGCCGAACACCGTCACGTCCTGGCAAATTTCGGTCTCGGAAAAATCAGTGTGCTTCAGGAGCTCCGCCACGTTGTCGATGTACTCATCCAGGGTCATCGCCAGGACGAACGGCACACCCTCTTCATCCACACCGGTCCGGACCAGGGTGGCACGCGGGTGATACAAGTCACGGACGCTTTCCCAGTCCCGCTCGCCCGACGGCGCGGAAACAACCTCGTACAGACGACGCGTAATGGCCTCGAATTCGCTACTGGTTCCGCTTCCTGTCATTGACCTGGTCCTCCGCTACGTCAGGGTCCGAATAAATATGCCAGTCCCGTCAAGAATACCCTGCTACATCGCCCAGGATCCGGGATTATGCAAAAGCCCCCGGACAAGCATCCTGGGGACCTGCATACTCAAGAAAAAAACAACAGGTAAGACTATGAAAGTCGCCGTCATCGGCGCCGGCGCCATGGGCACCTTGCTGGGCCATGGATTCTGCAAAGCCGGCCACCACGTTACCCTCATCGACCTGCCCGGGCGAGTCAGCCAGATTCGCGCAATGAAAAAGCTGGTCGTCACTGATGCGCAGGGACAGGAGTCTTCATGTGCCCCGGCACTGGTTACGTCCAACTATGACGAGGCGGGTATCCAGGACGTGGTCGTCCTTGCAACGAAGTCCCAGGACCTGCCCGCCGTGGCTCGGAAGCTATCCCGTTTGACCGGCGCCAATACTACGATTATGACGATCCAGAACGGTCTTCCGTGGTGGTATTTGCAGGGCCTGGAAACAGACCTGGGCACAGAGCGGATCCCATGCCTCGACCCGGACGGCCTGCTCGAGAAGCACGTCGACTCCTCGCATATTGTTGGCTGCGTGGCCTACCCTGCAGCAACGCTCGAAGCAGATGGCCGCGTCCACCACGTGGAAGGTATGCGTTTTCCCGTCGGCGAGCTGGACGGAGTCGTGCGCGACAGAACGGTAAGACTGGTCGAACTGTTCGAGGAATCCGGTTTCAAGAGCCGGGCTATCGACGACATCCGATCCGAGCTGTGGTTGAAGGCGTGGGGCGCAGTGTCGATTAATCCGATCAGCGCGTTGAGTCGTGCAACCATGGTGGACATCTGTGACTTCGATGAGACTCATGATGTGATCGTGCAAATGATGCGGGAAGTGCAGCAGGTAGCAGAGGCGCTCGGTGCGAGTTTCAGACACACGATCGAAAAGCGAGTAGCCGGCGCGCGAGCTGTCGGGGCTCACAAGACCTCAATGCTGCAGGACGTTGAGAGCGGGCGTCCGCTCGAACTTGATGCATTGATGCTCTCGGTTATTCAATTGGCCGACATGGTCAGTATCGAGGTTCCAACGGTGAAGACCGTCTACGCCTGCGTCGCGTTGCTCAACCAGCAACTGATTGCCGATGCGAAACAATCGGCAGAACTTGTGGCCTGAGTCGCTTGATAGCAAAGAAGAGACACTTTCCGACACGCGTGCTTCACCGGACATTGTCCCGAATGCGGAAACTCGGCGTCCGCATCGAGCCGTTCCTGGTTGTTCGCGAGGCCGAAAAGCCGGTCGATGTGCCGGCCGCCCCCGAGACTTTCCGATTCGGGTACCTTCACGCAAACGATGTCGACGACCTGTTGCGCCTCGAACCAGGCGCGGATCGGGAGGAACTGATTACATGGTTTTCGGCTGGCAAGCGCTGTTACGGAGTCTGGGATGGCAGCCAGCTAATTGCCAAGATGTGGTGCGATCTCAACGAGTTCAGTTATCCGCCAAACTTCCGCAAGCTCGACAATGACGAAGCGTATATGTACGCCGCCTTTACCGACCCGGAATTTCGTGGAATGAGCCTGGCACCCCTCATGCGCGCCAGGTGTTACGACTCGCTCCGGGCGATGGGCCGGAACAGGCTCTACAGCTACACCGATTACTTCAATACGCCAGCGCGGCGCTTCAAACAGAAACTCGGCGCACGGAATGAATGCCTGCGGCTTCATTTGCAACTATTCGGCAAGTGGTCAAGCACGATCACGTTACGAAAGTACGCGTGATGTAATTTTCCTGCCGGGATCGGGGCGCACGACGCCGGCTTTCACGAGCCTAGGCCTGGATCGACTCGCGGGCCAGCAATGCCTCGAGTTGCTCGAGATCCGGAATCAGCGGGAATTCGTTGATCATCTTGACCCGGCATAACACAGGCGCACTCTCCGGCCAGCCCTCCGTGGTGTGCAGGCTGAGCACGTCGCGGTTGACCCGGACGAGCTGCGGAAAACCCTGTGTGAGCACACCGAAGAACCCGGTCTTGAGCTGGCCGCTGCCGGCGTAGAAGACGACGATACGCGTCCGGCCGGTCGCTGCCGGGACTTCCTTGCCCAGGAGGCCTTCGAACGCGACGACCGGCAGCTGCCGACCGGTCCAGTTGACCGTACCGAGCATCCACTTGTGCGCACCTTCTTCGTGCTCGGGCTGCGAAAAGCGTACGACCTCGGCCACGCACGCGCGCGGCACAATCAGCCGGTCCTCGGTGAGAGGAACGAGCAGGCTATATAGTTCGTCGGTATCTGGGGTCACGTCAGCGTAATCCCTCGTTCCTCGAGCAGCCTGCCGATCGCATCCAGCAGCTCCGCGTCCTGGTAAGGCTTGCCGAGGTAATCGTCGACACCGAGCTCGATGGCGCGGGCCCGGTGCTTGTCGCCCACTCGCGACGTAATCATGATAATCGGCACGTCAGCGACTCGCTCATCGTTGCGGACATGCGATGCAAATTCGTAACCGTCCATGCGCGGCATCTCGATGTCGAGCAGGATGATGTCGGGTTTGCTCTCGGCCATGACGCTGATTGCATCCAGACCGTCCTTGGCCGTCATTACCCGCATGCCGTTGCGTTGCAGGAAGCGCTCGGTGACGCGGCGCACCGTGATGGAATCGTCGACGACCAGCGCCAGTGGCCGATCGTCGGTAGGCGCCGGTGCGGCCTTCTTGAGTTCCACAACGGGCGCACCCGTGCGCACCAGCGCAGCGATATCCAGGATCAACACGATGCGACCATCGCCGAGAATGGTTGCGCCGGAGATGCCGCGAATACTCGCGAGCTGCGGGCCTACGGTCTTAACCACGATCTCGCGACTCGCAATCATTTCGTCGGTCAGCAATGCCGCAGAGAACTCGCCAGCCTGAACGAGGATGACCGGGATAAACGGTTCATCCTTCGGCAGTTTCGCGGCCTGCCCGCCGAGGTACATGCCGAGATGGCGGAACTTGTAGGTCTGCTCACCATACTGGTAGCTGGGTTCGGACTGGCTCAGCAGATTCTCGAGCTCGGCCCTGGGAATGCGCGCCACGCCTTCGACCGATGGCAAAGGCAGCGCATACACTTCGTCGCCGGTGCGCACGATCAGCGCCTGCGTGATCGCCAGCGTAAAGGGCAGGCGTACCGTGAAGTTGGTGCCCTGCGCGGTGACTGACGAGATTCGCAGCGAGCCGCCGAGTTTCTTGACCTCGTTGGCGACGACATCCATGCCAACACCTCGCCCCGCGGCCTGCGTCACCTTGCCGGCCGTCGTGAAGCCCGGCGTGAGAATCAATTCCATGATCTCTTCGTCGGTGACCTTGGCGTCCGGCTGCAGCATGTCGAGCTCGTAAGCCTTGCGGCGAATTGCGTCGACATCGAGACCGCGACCGTCATCGGCCACGTCGATGACCATCTCCGAGCCTTCTCGATGGAGGCGAATGGTGATGCGGCCCGTCGCCGGTTTTTCGGCCTTCTGTCGTTCTTCGGGCGACTCGATGCCATGTACCACCGCGTTGCGCAGCATGTGCTCGAACGGCGGCAGCATCTTGTCGAGTACCTGCCGGTCGAGCTCGCCGGAGGCACCCTCCACGGCCAGTTCGGCGCGCCTGTCGGCCTCCTTGGCGATCTGTCGCACGAGCCGGGTCAGGCGCGGCACGTGACGCTCGAACGGCACCATGCGCGTACGCATCAAGCCATCCTGCAGCTCCGCGGTAACGCGTGACTGCTGCACGAGCAGGCTGTCGGCCTCGGTCGTCAGGGACTGCAACAGGTCCTTGAGGCTCGTCAGATCGTTGGCCGACTCGGCGAGCGCGCGGGACAGCTGCTGAATGTTCGAATAGCGGTCGAGCTCGAGTGGATCGAAGTCGTGCGCCACCAGCGTGTCCTGGTGCTTGTGCATGATTTCGTTCTCGGTCTCGATCTCGAGCTTGCGCAGCTGCTCGCGCAGTCGGGAAATGGTCTGCTCGAGTTCCTCGACGTTGAACTCGAACGAGTTGACCTGCTGCGACAGGCGCGAATGGTAAATGCTGATTTCGCCGGCGGCGTTCAGAAGGTCCTCGAGCAGGTCCGCGTCGATGCGCGCGAATTCCTGACGCTGCTCGGCGCGGGCTGCCGCAGGCTTGGCCTCGGGCGCCTCTTCCTTCGGCGGTGCCGTCACCATGCGCCGGGGTTCGGCGGGCGTTTCCGCCACGGATTCTGGCTCAGGCTCGGGTTCCGGCTCAGGCTCCGGCTCCGGTTCGGGCTCGGGCTCGGGCTCAGGCTCGGGCGTCGGCTCGGCAGCCGGAGGTTTGGCGATCTCGGCCAGTTCGTCCGCCAGCGGCGTGTCTACGATAACCATGCTGACCGTATCTTCGGGCTCGATGGTGAAGGGCGCGGGTTCGGCCGCTTCGACGTCTTGCTCCTCCGCTTCCAGTTCGACGTCGGCGTCGTCGGCGACCTCGAAGCCGGCATTGGCCTGCTGGATGCGTTTCTCGAGTTCGCTGGCCGGCTGAACAGCCTTGTTGGCAATGACCGCGTCGCGCATGCGATGCAGTTCGTCCACGCTGTGTTGCAACAGGTCGTCGACGGCCGCCGACGGCTTCACGCGGCCATCGGCCAGCGAAATCAACAGCGTCTCGAGTTCGTGACTCAGGTTGCCCATCGCCGTGATACCGGCCATGCGCGCACCACCCTTCAGCGTATGCAGGTGGCGTTTCAGCTCTTCCATCGACTGCGACGAGTCCTTGTTGCCGGTCCACTCGAGCAGTGCCTTGTCGGTGGACTCGAGCAGCTCCGCCGATTCCTCGGTAAAGATGGCGGCGATCTCGGCGTCGTACCCCGGCTCGTCGCTGACGGGTTCCGGTTCGGGCTCGGCAACCGGCTCCGGTTCCGGTTTGGCGGGCGGCGTGATGGCGACTACGTCCTCCTGAACGACCGTGCCCTCTGGCTGCACGGCGTCAGCCAGCCCGGTGATGTGCTCGATCAGCTTCGTGTAGTCCGCGCGCTCGCGTTCGGGCTTGTTGATATCACCGACAATGGTGCCGATGGCCCTGGCGCCCGCCCGCAGCGCATCCAGCCCGGAACTCTGGAAGCCGACCTTGTAATCATAGACACGCCGCACGAAACGGTTCAGGGCCGCGGTAACAGCGACACCGCGTTCCACATTGGCCATGTTGGCGCTGCCGTGCAGCGTGTGGCACGCGCGATGCAGTTTCTCGGTTACGTCGAACGGTGGCGAATGGCCCTGGCACGCCGCCAGGTAGTCGACAATGACTTTGAGATGACTCGCCGTTTCCTTGGAAAAGATGTCCAGCAGGACGGGATCCATCTCCAGCGCCGGCTCGGGCTCCCGCTCCTCTTCGGCCGGACGCGAAATCGTGAGCACGGCCGCGTTCGGGTCGCCTTCGGCAAACGCACTGGCGCGCGCCATCAGCAGCGCGATGTCGGCTTTGGGCTCAGTGCCGACCTCGAGCTGTTCAATCAGCTCGGGAACGGCGCCCGCCGCCTCGACGATGAAGTCGACCATGGGCGGCGTGCGCACAAGCGTGCGGTTAATCAGCCGGTTGAGCAGGTTCTCGATGTTCCAGCTGTACTCGCCAATGCGTTCGGCGCCGACCATGCGGCCGCTGCCCTTGAGCGTGTGGAAACTGCGCCTGACCGTAATCAGCGTCTCCATGTCTTCGGGATCGTCCCGCCAGGCCGGCAGCTTGCGCTTTATGGACGCGTATTCTTCCCGGGCCTCCTCGATAAACAGCTCGAGCAGGTCGGGATCGAGATGCTCGGCATCCGGCGCCACGACGGGCAGCGGCATGACCTCGGTTGCCTGCATACGCGCCTGCTCGGCCAGCGCCATTTCCTCGGCCTGTTTCGCGATCTCGGCGGCGTCGAGCTTTTGCGTGGTTGCGATCTTCGTCGCCCCTTCCTGCGCTTCCTGCGCCAGCCGCTGTTCGACATCCCGCAGCACGGAGAGGCAGGCTTCGGCATTGTCGAGCATGTACCACGGCTCGCTGCGTCCGGCCTTCACGGTTTCCATGTAGTACTCGATGCTGACGATGGCATCGGCCAGGCGATCCGTTTCCTTCTGCGTGAGCCGTCCGAGACCGTCGTCGGCGAGCGCCAGCGTAATCAGTCCGCCGATGCGATCGACGATCTCCATCGCCCGCGTCTTGTTGAGCATGAGCAGGCCGGCCTTGATGCCGCGAATTAGCGACGGCACGCTGTCGAGACCCTGCGACGGCGCCTGTTGCGCCAGGCTCTGGCCCACCGTTTCCTTGATCCGGGCCAGGTTGATGATGCACTCGCGCATGACCGACTCGGCGACCTGCTGGTAGTCGGCGGCCTCTTGCGGCGGCAAGTCGGCGTCTTCGTCTGCCTCGAGCCGGTCGCCGGGCGTGATCAGGCGCACGAGCTGCTGGTCGAGGCGATCCTCGACGCGCAGCAGCGTCGAGGCGATATCGAGAATGATCTGGTCGGAAGCGCCGCCGCCGCGCTCGACGACGGTCTTGAGCCGGTCGATCTCGCCGTCGATGTCACCGCGCAGCTCGCCGAGGCCCAGTACGCCGAGCGTGTCGCTGATCTTCTTCAGTAACTCGAGCTGCGGCACGAGCTCGGCCGGCTTGTTCATGCCCGTGCGCACGAAGATATCGAGCACGTCCTTGACCCGGGCCAGGTCTTCCTTGATGGCCGACGCCACGGTCTCCATGAGCTTGATGCTCGGCGCCGAGAGGGCCTCGCGCGCGTGCTCGACCTGTTCGTCGCCCGGCAGCAGCTCGGCGAGATTGAACGCCGCGCGGATTTCGCTGATGCGCTCGCCCGCCGTGCTCGAACGCGCTACGTAATAAAGAAGGTTGTTGAGCAGGTCATCGATCGGGTGTTCGTCGAACGTGCCCAGCCCCTCGTCGATGATGCGCTTGATCTGCCGGTCGGCCTGGCCCAGCAGCCGCTTGAGCGCCACGGAGGTATCGAGCCCGCCTTCCTGCAGGGATTCCAGCACGCCGCCAACGACCCAGAACAACTGGTACATGTCGTCGCGCGTGGCCGACTGCTCCAGCTGCCGCGTCACCGACGCCAGTGTGTCGAGGTGCCGCCTGCCGTCGCCGCCCTTGATCCAGCCCAGCAGGGCGAGCTGAAACTTCGGCCGCAGCCGCGTGGCGACCGCCACGGGATCCTCACCGGACCCCTCGCGGCGCTCAGCCTGTTGTGCCGCCCGGGACGGCGACCGGGTGAGCGCCGCGAGGGGTCCGGTGAGGATCCCGTGGCGGTCGCCACGCGGCTGCGGCCGAAGTTTCAGCTCGCCCAGCTGGGCTGGATCAAGGGCGGC
>JAAUYE010081464.1_pt1 | contig 18767 bp, 7 predicted proteins | sample 7278081 | NCBI WGS metagenome assembly JAAUYE01 (sample SAMN14350131, study PRJNA611818) | marine sediment metagenome | isolation source: surface marine sediment (0.6m) | place: French Polynesia: Moorea | collected 2018-08
ACCGCGCGATCTCCTGCATCCTTGCATTCGGTCCCAGAGAATAAAAGGGTCTCAGTTGGTTAGCCATGATTTCAATAGGTTCCACGCAAACAACAATCAGCGGTATGCAACTGCGACCTTCCCGGGCAGAATATACTAGAAAGATATATATATATATATAAGTGATATATATAAACAAATTACCCAGTCACAAATGCACACAACCGATAAAGAAATCGAAGGAGCCCAGACCACGACCTCAGCACTCCGTCTCGAACAACCACACGACACAGAGTGAGGAGGGGTAGGTCGCTAGTCTGGATCCTCTCGATCCTCCCAAAGTCGTTGATTCCCCTTACGATACTACAAAGTCAGTTCAATACGCCCCTTTGACCCCTTTTCACTAAATAGTGATTGCCCCTTTTATAGTAACTGCACCTCATTCACAACTACTCTCCATATATTGAAACGGTCCCCTCATAAATGACATTGATATAGTGCGTTGCCCTCGTGGCACATTCCATGACACGATCCATGGCGGCTGAGGTCTACGTGACCACCCGGGATCCAACGTGGCTTCTTTATTATCTCCAAGAGCTCTACATCTCGGTCGCACATTCCTCCAACTAATGCACGATTGGACAGTTTTTCTCAGCCGAGGTTATCCAGGCCTTCAGGCATGTCTCCTGTACCCTACGTGACCTGCAAATCGCCCCCTCCCTGGAAGTTGACAATCCCATGGCCTCTTGGTATGTGGCGTCAGGCACGGACCCACTTGAGACCTTACAATCTGGAATTTAGATTGCTAGAAATTATACTGATATAGACTGCTGAAATTCACAGATATAAATTCTAGTATGTTTTAATAAAACTCCAACTATTTGAACAGCTGCGATCTTTCATTATATATTATTATTCTCCGTCTATTGAAACAATAGAACCTTTTGAGAGACAAAATGCACGCAATTAACCTCGGAGATTTTCATGATTGCCGGCTTTATGATATCCCCGCGACATTTCACAGCATGGTGTCTCTGCTATTCTGCTCATTAGCAGTCACGGCATCCCCTGCGCGTCTCACCTTGTCGACATCAGTAGGCGCCCACAGGGAATATACCCTCATAGCTGTTCACCGGCCCAATATTCTGAGCCGCGTAAATGATTTATGACCCGGGCACATTGATATCACACCACTGCGTCAGTGCACCGCACAGTCGTAATGTAACATCGGCCATAATCACTTTGTCTTCAAAGGTGTGGCCCGTCTCATCAATCTGATATGAAATTCAATTACATAAAAAAAAACATTTCTTTCAAACCAAATTCTAAAATTCGTTCAATGGTTCTTGAAATCATATCAAGTCGATGAAGTTATTGCCACGAGGTCCCTGACCTCCAACAGGTGTCTCACATTCATGGGAAAATCGGCCGTCCTCGGTCCCATGAAACACGGAGTCAATTGACTGACACCTTTCGAGTTGGTCTTATTGCTGACGTACTTTTCAGCTAGGGCGGGCTGTATGGTGAAGACTCATCCTATTTAAGCAGCCAGTTTGCCAACTATCCGACCTGTAAGAATAGGAATTTGTCTACCGTTAGAACTTTTATTATGATATTCCAGATTGTCTGCACCTATTCCCCAGGATTATTTTCGCTTGTCAACTTCTGGAGCGATATCTGCTGCTCGTAGTGCCTTTTTATTCAAGCAGCTGCCACTCAACCAAATGGCTTCTCGTGGTGAATACCCTGAAAACTGGACCTTATATTCCCACCTGTTTTGTGGTCCTCGCCTTTTGGCTAAGATCCTCTTCACACGATATTCTTGATCATCGTCATCCTGGGTATCACTCTCGTCATCAGGCTCTTGTGGATTCACATCTACTCCCAGATATTCTGGAGACTTTCGACGACGTTTGCTACGTCTCAAACCCTCGGTTGCTCTCGGAACGTCCACAGTAGCTCTTGGAGACTCACAAGCAGGCTCATTTTCTTCTGCTTCTCTACGAGCGGGCTCATTTTCTTCCGCTTCTCCTCGTGCGGGCTCATTTTCTTCCGCAATTTCCACGTTCTCTGTCACATCCATGACCTCTTCCTCATTCGCCATTCTAACATCTATAGCCTCCCCATCCAGTGCGTCCACTGGGTCTCTAATTTCACTTGGTCTCTCCAGAACTTCTCGCAAAGGTTGACCAACTATAGGCTTCAGATGTTCTATATGTACATCTCGTGGTACATAATCTACTCCTGTGTCTGGCCACTGCAACTTCACTATGGTGTCTCCCTTGTGCTCCACTATCTTCAGTGGTCCTATATACTTATCCTCGCCCTTCACTATGGCGTTCTGGTCCTTTACCCATACTTGTTCTCCTATCTGTAGATATGGTATCTTTGACACAGACACTTTTTCAGAGCCATAAATCTTCAAATGATACTGGGCGATTCGCTTCTGCACTTCTCTTGAGATCACCTTCAAATTCTTCTTGAGCCGTTCCAAATATATTTGGGCCTCGGGATTGGTCTCTTCCACGTTAATGTCTTCTAACAATCCCTCATCTGGATGGTATGGCAATCTTCCATACACAATTGTAAATGGAGACAGTTTAGTTACCGTGTGTGGGCATGTATTAATTACCATCGCTACACCTGGCAATATCTGTTCCCAATCTTGCCCATACTCTTTCATCAGTGGATTCATCAATTCTCTCACTGTTCTCACACTGCGCTCTACTTGACCCATACTTTGATGATGACCTGGAGGTGCAAAGGTTTTTGAAATCCCCATCATCTCACACATCTTCATGAATATCTTGGAAGTAAAAGCTGGACCTCGGTCACTGTGTAACACTCGCGGTATTCCACAATATGGGATTATGTCATTCACAAATATTTCTGCTGCTTGAATGGCATCTGGGTTTTCTACCGCTTTCACATACACGAATTTACTGAACTCACAGGTTATTACCAATATGTGGGTCTTTCCAGTGTATGATGTTTTCACAGGCCCTAAATGGTCACACTGCCATGTATGAAATGGGTGTGGGGGTACCTCCCTCGGCACCTGTAGCTTGCCAATTCTTGTGCCTTCACTAAATGGCTGGCACACTTCGCAAGACTTTCTCACAAGGTCACATTTTTGAAACAAGTTCTTGATATACATTTTGTCTCGTATTTGTTCGTACATCTTCGTAGTTGAGACATGACCTGCTATCATACCAGAATGGTATTTTTCAATGATGGCATTCTCATATTTTCGTGGTATGACTAGTTTTAATATAGGTAAAACTTCCACAGGTCTCGGATTTTTGGTCTTTTTATTTAGAAATAATAATCCGTTGTATACCTCGAACAATGGGCTCATCATCAACACATATTTGGCTTCATCTTCGTGTTGAGGCAATTCATCATCTCTGAGAAATTTTATCATTGGCCCAAATTTCTCATCCTCTTCCTGAGCTTTTTGGAACTCTACCATCTTAATGCCTAGTATCGTGGTAACAGTTTCTACTGTCTCTTCAGTTTCTATCATTCGAGTCATGTCGGGCAAAATCACATCTTCATCCTCTTGCTTGGTCTTTTTCTTGGGCTTTCTCTGACTTTGACGTTCTCGTTTCTTCATCTTCTTCACAGCTGCTAATACGTTAGCTGCTTTTGGCAATACAGCCACCTTTTCCAAAGTATATGGAAAACATATATCTTCACTAGGAGGAGTTGGTGGCGGTTCAGGCTGATCAGTTAACCGTGATAGACAATCTGGCACTACATTGTCACTGCCTTCCTTGTATGTTACTTGGAAAATGAACTCCTGTAAATAAGCTATCCACCTAGCCAACCGAGAAGATGGCTCCTTCATTTTTAACATCGTTGCCAACGGTTGGTGATCTGTCACCACTTCAAATCTAGCTGGTGGCCTCAGGTAACACTCATTTTGTTGCACCCCGCGCACTACAGCTAGCATCTCCATCTCGGTTGCTGTGTAATTCAACTGATAGCTCTTCATTCCAGCTGACCCATACGCAATAGGCCTTTCTCGTGACCTTTCCTTTGGTACTTCAGCTTCTCCAGGATTCTCTCTTTTCCAGTCCTCTTCAGGTTGAATCTGTGTCAACATAAATGCAGTTCCTGTCTTAGCTGCATCTGTATGCAATCTATACAACCAACCTATTCGTGGGTAGGCTAATACTGGTGGGGTTGTTATCAAGCCTTTTAGTTTTTCCCAGGCTTCATGTTGCTCCTTGCCCCATACATACGGTACTGCCTCCTTCAGTAACTGATACAATGGCCGTGCTATCACACTAAATTTCGGAATGAATCTTCGCAGGTAATTCATCATACCCATTGCCCTTCTCAATTCCTTTCGGGTTCTTGGTGGTGGCAATTCAGTGATGATTTCTACCTTTCCTCGTGCGATTCTTACACCATCTTGGGATACCACAAATCCCAAATATGGGACCTCCTTCTTCCCAATATTACACTTTGATGGTTTCAACTTCAGTTTTGCATCTCTCAGCCTTATCAATACCTCCTCCAACAGTTCCAAATGTCTCTCGATGGTAGTTGACACTATCAATAAATCATCGATGTAACACATGACTTCAAATGGGTCCATACCAGCCATTACCATATTCACTAACCTTTGCCAGACACTCGGACTAACAGACAAGCCCATTGGTAAGCGATTGCACACAAAGTTCCCATATGGGGTTGTAAAAGCTGTGCATGGCTTTGATTCCTCATCCAATGGAATTTGCCAAAAGGCCCTATCCATGTCAACTTTGGTCAACAACCTTGGTTTGCTTAACATTCCTATGTGGTCCTGTAATGTCCTTATGTCTGGTAGATTATATGCATCAGGAACTATGTCTTGATTCAGACGCCGGAAATCCAGGCAACACCGCCATTTTGTGTGTTTGACATTTCCTTCTTCGTCTAATTCTGGTGGCTTCCTGACTAAAATCACTGGTGAACTATATGGTGATTCTGCTGGTTTTATTACATCGTCCTTCAGCAAATTATTTAGCTGTTCTCGCAGGGTAGCCATCTTTTGTGGGTCTAAACGATATGCCCTACTTGTAAATGGCTTAGATCCTTCCTTCAACTTAATATGATAGGTCAACAAATCAGTACATCCTAACTCAGGGTATTCTTCACATACAAAGGTGGACTTGTATTTCAACAAAACCTGACAGACTCGTTGTTGCTCCTCTAGACTCAATGTTGTGTCTGTGAAATCAAATTCTTCCAGAAATACTTTATCCTGATCCGATAATTTGTTCATATCGAATACATCACACTCTTCAACGAATGAAGGTGTTGTGCTGGGTTCCATATGACAAAATTCCATTTTCCTGCGCTGAGACATCGGTATGACTACTACATCTTCTTTCAGAAACAGACAAATTCCCAATACCGTTCCGTCTTTCAAATTGATGTCTTGAGGTGTAAAGTTGGAAAGTTGTAACTGTGTCCGCCCTTGTATTACACTGATCAGGGAATTTGGTATCATTATTTCAGTATTTATATGTGCCATCACTTGCATCAACACTGCCTCATGCCTACCTTCCCCACTGTTAGTTACTCGCCCTCTTACTGTGGCTTGTGTTAAGGGTTCGACACGTACCTTTCCTTCCAGGGTCACTAAACTGGTCTTGAATAAATTGATCTCGCCTCTGCGCATATCTATGCAATCGACATAGGTATCCATAAATGGGACACCCAATATGCCCGTATCGCATAAATTGTTCAGAACCACGAAATCAACCAAGTAGGGGTGTTTGCCAATGTATATAATCATTCCCACTCTACCTTCAGCCTCTATAGTACTGTTGTCTCCCAAAATAATAGTCTCCTCATATGTAACATCGTCATATTGGAGAGAATTCCTATTATTTTCTTTGAGATAGTTGTAAAACTTTTCGGAGATATAATTACCTGCACTCCCAGTATCAAGCATCATGGTGCCTGTATATTGATCGATTTCGAATGGCAGATATTTTATTGCCCCGAATGAACTTTTGATATGGGAATTCATTGTAGTTAGTCTGCTTCCTAACTCTACCTTCACTGTCAAGGATTCTACATTCCCCTCAACTATAGATGTCTCTGCACCTTGTTGTGATGTTTGGTCTGATACTTGTGTCTGTTCCGGATTCTCGTTGACTTCAGTTACATTTTTGTCTATCGGTTCATCTTCTTGTCTGTCAACTTCTGGATTGAGGGGTTCATTTTCGCGTCTGACACTCAGCCCCTCATCATTCTGGGTGTCAGATTCTATTTTGGGTCTTGTTCTTTGTTTTTCTGTGATTCCAATTCTGCGATTCGCTTCTTCAAGTCTTCAATAACTGAATCCTGTTGCCTATTTGGATTTGGCTTTCTCGGCTGTGGACAGTTTCGATTCACGTGTCCTACTTCGTTACAGTTGAAACACCTGACAGGTTTCCGATTTTGTCGTGGCTTCGACTTCTGTTGGTTGGATCCTTGTGCTCCTTGCTGACCTGTTTGCTGGTTACTTTGTCGAGCAACCTCTTTGGCAGCTTGTTGTGCAGCCTGTTGGACAGCCTGTTGAACCGCATCTTGACTTTCCTGTTCTCGGTCTTTCTTATATTGTCTACAGTCAGCTTGGCTGTGTCCAGTCTTCTGGCAATACGTACAAGCTGTCTTGGATCTCTCTTGTTTCCACTGATCCTGTGATACCTGCAAGTCTTTTACTTGCTTCTGTATCGCTGCCAAATGTGGATTTTGTTCCAACATAGCCGTCAATGAGGGGGCAAATTGTATGCCTCCTATCCTTGCTTCAGCTGACGACGCCATCTGTAATGCAGTCATCATATCTTTTGGACATCCTGTCACTACTCTGTCCTGTATTTCTGGCCGTAGACTTTTCACAAAATGGATCATAAGGTCCTGTTCACCCTTGCCCATTTTATGACACATGTGCGCCAAATCCTGATACAGACTTTCTGCAGTTTCTTGTGGACCTTGTACTCTATTGGCTAACTTAGTTTCCTCTGCCAATCTGGTACCTGTAAGGTATGGCAAAACCCATCTCTCTTCAAATGCCTTACGTAGTTTCCTGTATGACTCTCTCTCTTCTTGAGGCAATGAATCCAACCACACTGCAGCAGCTCCTTGCAGTAAACTAATCATCCCTGCCCTGAACTGGCCATCTATATCTGAGCCTGGAGGGATTTCATGTGGATTATAACCTCCTGCAATACAATATGAGTCAAACCTTCTCAACCATTCTCGTCCACTTTCCCACTCCTTTCCTGAAAAGGGTTGTGGCTTGCTCAACTTGGTTAGCAAATCGAACTTCGACATGTTGCTTCTCGACTCCGCCTTTCCCAAGACAGGCGATAGATCTAATGCTTGCTCGTCAGACTTAGCTTGATGCAATTCCTCCAAATCGTTAGCATGAATTTCAGAAAGTGTCTTCTTCGATCTCTCTGTAATTGACACAGATGTATCACTTGCACGTTTAGATACTACTTCTGGGCCACCTTCACTTGAATCACAGGTACTTATCTTTGTGGTTGTTGGCCTATACACGTCCCAGTGCTCTACCCTACCAGGTACATGAAACTCTTGAAATGGTTCCAACCTAGATGTTGTTTGACTTTTGACCTCTTCCAATGGCTTCTCAGCTTCAACCTTGGTTCCTGGATATATCTCAGTCAGCACAGTCTCACCTAATCCTAGTCCAAATTGAGAAATGATATCATCCGATTTGTCAGCAAAACCAACTTTCTTTAGAGCTTTACTTCCATGCAATATCGGAGATATATTTTCAACTCCAGCGAGGTGAGAATGCAAATCAGCCTGGGGATCCACAGTCGATGACAAACGTTGTCGAGTACCTCCTCGTGACTCTACTTTGACTTGTGACTGCACTGCCAAATCCCCTTTTCCTTCTGATTGAATTTGAATCAGTTCTCTTTCTCTCTCCTTTTCTTCAACCTCATGTAGCAGATCTTCTAGTTCTTGCTGAGCTTGTTCCTTCTGTTCTGTTTCAGTCAACAACTGTTCTCTCAATCGTACCTCAGTTTTCAAGCATTCACGCAATTCTGCAGACAGTTCCTGTTTACTGAGATCAAGAGTTGCCAATCGTTGATCTAATTCCTTAATGATATCCTGCAGACTCTGGATGTCCTTACTTTCAACATCTGCTACCTTGGCTAATTTTCTGTTCAAATCCTTGGTCAGATCTATCCTCAACTGTTTTCCTTCCTCTCTAATTCTATCCTTATCAGCTTTTAGTTGGTTGATCTGATTCAATAAGTCAAGGTTCTCACTCTTCAACTCTCTCTCTCTTTGATAGAAATTTTCGAGATTGCCCTTGCTAACTGCCTCAAAATGTTCTGTTCTCTGCTGTAGGTCTGTAGAAGTTTTCTTTAGCTCCTGCTCCAGATAAGCAATATGTTGTTTTGATTCTTTCCACAAGTTTGTAACCCTACACAGTTTCTGATTTGTCTCTCGCAGCTTAGTAAGCAGCACTTGTTCGGTATATGACAGCTGTTGTACTCCTGGCTTAGATTGACTTAGCCCTACCTTCTTCGGATATGTTTCTGAAGATTCTTCAGGTGCCTCTAGTTGACTCTTTGCCTGGTGACAATTACTGATCTCTTGAATCAGGTCTTCCACTTTTTGTGAGTCACTCAGTGTGTTCTTGATCAATTCCTCATGAACATCAGGTTCAGGCTTGTCTTTATCAATGTTTAATCTCTCCAACAACTGTCTCAGATCTCCAACGTCATCACTCTCACTATGTTGTACTGGTTGGTTACCCTCGTCTTCACCAAAATAGTACTCTACAGTCCCTTCTAAAGATGATATAGAACTCAATCTTGGCGGTGAACGTGTAGGTAAAGGTGGTGGTGAATCTTCACGTTCTGGTGAATCCAGTGGCAATGGAGGACGTAAACCCTGCACAAATTTTGGTAACTTAGCTGAACTATCCGAAGTCGGTGCTTCAGCTTCACTTCCCTGTGAATCCACTGTTTGTGTTGCAGCAGGTACTTTTCCTGCAGTGAACAAGCTATCAGAAGTCGGCGTCTTCGTTTCACATGTCGCGGGTAATTGGCGCGATTTCGGCTTTAATGGCGGAAAATTGTCCAACGAATAATCCCAGCCAACCTTTCTAGTTGCACCTTCTTCTGATAATTCACGTGTAGGCGAAATACTTGGCCCGTGCCAACTACTGAAAAACGTTTGTCGCGATGGATGAAATACTCCAGTAGATATATGTGTGGGGAGAGTGGTACTTACCTCTTTAGGTAATCCTGGTAATCCTGGTTCGGTTATCACTATTTCTGGTACACTAGGTATGCCACTCTCAACTGGGGCTTTTACATCTCTGGTACCACTATCAGGGCCAAACCCTAATTCTACATCGCGCCAGATATGATCCCCACCTACAGATCGCGTTTCCTTTTTAGACTCCGTGATGGCAGCCTTATCGAATCTCTCTGTAGCAGCAGCTATACCACGTCTTCGAGTTACGTTCCTATCTATTCTAGTCCCTCGTGGTAACGCATACCTCCTGAATAAAGGTGGAGTTACGGTCCTCTCCGAGGTATTACCGCGAATATAACTGGGACTTACCTCTAACTCGGATACAAATGATAACGGTTCTGACTTATTTACACGCGCAACACTAAGCCTATCAGCATCAGTTTCTAATCGCGATTCCCTGGCTTGCTGTGCTGTATCTCGTTGGCGAATATTATCGCGTGTATTTTCCCCAGAATGTGACATGTACACTTTCACAACTTACATCACATATAATATTACCATGAATCTCCTATAAGGCAGTCGAAACATCTCCACAACATATATACTCGCTCTATCACACCTAATGTGATTTATTCATGAATGCTGAAATAGAAAAGCCCTATTTCACATACGCATGTCATTCATCGCTCCTGAAAGTAGATCATTTGGCTGTCATCTAACCACGGTTCACTTTTACTCTTGACTCACAGTGAGTTCCACTTACATCTAACAAACATCAGAAACCAAACATTTCACAAAATTTCAGTTTCTACATGTTTCGAAATTTCTCCACGCTTGTGTTCTTGCTTTTATACCCGGATTCTCCACCATCAAACATAATACCACCCTCCCTGTTATCCTATAGGGCCGGTAATAGGGCTAAAGCAAGATCTCTACTACCCTCGGCTGTAGCCCCTACACTGACACTAGTTAATCTGGGGGATTAGTATGGGTCAATGTAGTGTTTGTTATTTGAGAGTAGATTTTGTAGAGAGGGAACACAGAATGGGGAAATTTACATGTCTGGGTTCTAAATGATATGTCATACAAGTACTTGGAATCACCGAATGAGTCTGGCGGTTGGGGATCGTGAGCAACAACCACCCCTTATTCTGAATACAAGATTTGAATTATGGCGTTGCAATATCTCTTGGCCGTCAACCTCGTAATTGGGGACTCTGGTATTCACTTGTTACAGGATCTTTATATGTATACCAAAACGTTACTCAATATTTATCATATCAAAATATAACTCCAACTAGTAAGTAGAAAAATAGGATATTTTAATAGCTGAGTCAATGGTTATATGGTACAATAATATGAGGTCAGTTTGAATTATGGTTTCATTAATCAATAATATAATGACATTCTATCGACATAATGATCAGCCTCTCAAGCCTCAGAGTGTGGCAAGAACCTTCCACACTACTAGGAACTCGATCAATAGCTTTACAATCAAATATCGAGCACCCAGCAGGTTCAGGACATCTCGTCAGTCGCCCCGCAAGCCTGAAGTGCCAAACCCATGCCGCAGACAAACTGGTCTCTACAGAAAGGTCTAACCGTTACTTGACACCGGGACCTTTGACTAAGACATCCCAGCCAGAGGTCTCTCTATCTCATCCAGTTCACCTTGGTTGCAGTGACCAATGGTCTCTAAAGACATACAAAGATAATCATTGAATACTAATACCTAGCTCCCATATCGCAGATAGACGATGAGCTAAATAGATAGTCACCCACTAAGTTTAAACGAGGTGGCGGTATAAAAGCAACATCACATCTTGTTATAGTGAATTTCCGTGGATTAGAATCAACCCGAAAGTAACAGTAAAAGATGTTCACTTACATGTTTGGTAGTGATCTCAACTACCTGGTTCTACTCGTCTGGACCTCTCCCCGTCTATTCGAGGAAGGCCAGAGAGGCCCCTTTTATATGGACGCTCTACATTACACGTCCGAAAAGGTGCGTTTCCAAACCGAAAAGAACCCTGGAGCAAGAGAGTAGAGTGTCACCTCGTCAGGGCACATACTACCTCGAGGCTCACCCTCCCTATTACCCCAGATAGAAGGCTGCGCATTGGCGCGAATCTGCTGTGACCTTATGGTCAAATCCACCTCATGTTACACTTAGCGATAACGTATCAAATTATCTGCCAGTTCCGGTGACAGATACACACACACACACATCACTTTAGGATACCGACTATATTTCTGGGTATCAGAGAAACGATCGGTGGGACAGATTCACTATTATACTTCATCCCCCGGGTGAAAACCATTTTCTCCCGAAAAATGTAGATAACATGAATCTGTCCAGACCAAGATAATTTTGTTGTATTAGGAGAACTGAAAATGTCAGGGCGCTCAGGATGTCAACCGCCCAGTGCCATGGATATTGGTTATACCCCGTGAACCATCTGGTAGCAATACCAGGTGGGTCAACCCACTTAATGTCCCCAGATATAAAGTATATTACCACTGCTAATTTTTATATTCAATGCAATCTGGTTGCATAGATTCAGTTCATTTTCATATATATATATGAATTGTTCATGAATATATTGCTAGTGGTCTTCCAGTTGTGTCCAGCAGGTGGCGCTTGTTTGAAGTGTTATTGATGAATACCGATAGATGGCGGTCGTCCCGAGGTTCTAGCAGCACTCCACTCAATTCCAACAGTCTTTTACGGTTCGGCTTCTCTCCGATAGATGCTGCTACTCCGTCGTCTTCGCTTCCCGTCGCCATCTAGTGATGCCTCATCGACCTGTGTAATGTAGGACTCGCCACCAGACGTTGGATCACACAACTGTATATTGTCTCTGGGGTTGGTCATGTCAAAGCATGACTTGGGTTGCCCACACCTTGGTCACGATCATTGGCAACTGGTTCATCGGCTGCACGTTCCATCACTCAACGCTCAGACATAACAATATCTCCCAACACCCGTTCCAAATATATCTAAAATACAATTAGTATATCTTGGTTATTATCATATATATATTTATAAAACAACAGTTTATATTTTCATATAAACCAATTTCTCTCTCTTCTTACCCAGATATAATTTCATTATCATTCACTCATGGATATACTTATCCCATTCGCACAGTTATAGCTTCATAGCACACTTATTCATAATTTCCCAGACCTATACCACTTTCATTCATATAGATTTCTCTCACAACCTATTTATCAGTGGGCCTGATAACTTTACATTCCATACAATCATTCATATCATGCAATCATCCATTCCATACAATCATTTATACCTTTCAATCCTGCCATCATGCATTCATCTCTCATTTTAACTTACATACCTGTCACTCAGCATCCATCTTAGCTTGTATACCTATTATTCAAATTCATTACTCAAACTCATTCATACCAAATCATACTACAAACACCATAACCTTACTCACTCTCAGCTTATACTCATAGACTTATTCTCACTCCAAACATATTTCTCTTTCATATTCATTAAAAGTTTGGATTTTGTGTGATTCGGGGTGTACACCAACTGTTAACATTATTCATTTCATATTTCATACCTCACTACTCGTGGAAATTCAGTATCTGCCATCTACATATCAATCCTCTATGACATGTATGTATCGCCATACCTCTCCATTTTACAATATATGTCTCTCCTTCCCTTCTCCAATTTACCTTAATTCAATATCAGTCACATTATTCTAGCCCACACCACTTGGGCTCGGTAGACTGCTAAGGAAGTTTGGAGCGGATGTACATACAATGTTTTTACTACCGATCCGGCCATATAGGACCTGAGGATCCTCGAACAAGAAATGGAGAAGATTGGCTACCATGTAGTACAAGATCTACTATAGTTGTTAGACAGTCTCACATCTTGGGTTTCATCTCCATAACTGGCCAACCAAGATTAGAACATATTTTCCAACTCTTGTGAGCATCTCATTATGAAACAAAACATTATGACAAATAATGGTGTTAGGATTCTCCACACGTATTGGCAACATTGCCCCCTCAGACTATACAGGATTACACAAATATGGATACTTCCATTCTCAATACATAATGTTAATGATTATGTATATAGAGAATCTATAATAGATAGGCTCATTCGAGACTACACTGTTTCAAAGTCAATCACATGTGCCATCTGGTGGAGCACCCCAACTAGTACCACGGATCTAGGTGTGCTTGGGACTTCATTGGCTGCCGCAACGACTCTCTGCCAGCGAGGCAGCAGCAATCCCCAAGCCCTCCCAGATTACGCATGTTTAGACCAAAATTTCTCGGTCGCGCCACTACTAAAGTGACTAATTTTCACACATGTTAGTCAACAACACCCCATTGACAGATTCTGATGATAAAAACTTAATTTCAAAATTAAAAATGTTTGCCGGGTGTGGGATTCGAACCCACGCAATAGGATGAGCTATGTAGAACTCAGACTAGCGTTCTTGCTCTGAGTGCTACGTGGCCCACCCTGAAAACGAATGTTTTCAGGTTTGAGGTGTATCAGCGCCTGTGATTATGCAAGACTTTGAGGCCAGTTTGCGTCATTAAAGCTTACTTTTTGTTTTTGACCTCACCTAAAGTCCTGTACAGGTACCTCAAGACACAGAAAATATAGCAAACGTAAAAATAATGGTTAGTTTTGAGCTCGATTCAAAGTATCTTTGATGAATTTGGGCATACCAGAAGGGTGCCTGTAAGGGCTCTCGTCGTCAGGTTACAGCAACCCTGGCGACCTTGGTTTCATTTTGGCCCCGCTCCCTTTTCCAAATCATTGAGATATAGCATGTATTTGCCCATAAACTAATTTGGTTAGGACAGATGCCTGCAATTCTTAACATATGCACTTAAACAAGGGCTTTGGCATCATCATGGCAACGTGCATAGCACCACTATTGTTATTTACTTTTCAAAACATTCTGGCTGCACCTTCACGTGGCAGCAACAAGTGTGCGAGCACTGCAATCGTGCCTCTGCGACGGTGCCATAGCAGCACCCTCCCCGATGCCAACATCTTTGCATCATAATTTCACCAAAGTGCATTACACCAGACCATTGACTCTTACATATGTTATTATTGGGCATCGCATCTGTAGGTTTGCATCTTCAAAATGCATGTTTGCAATTAAAAGCTTTTGCCGACTATGGGGATCGAACCCAGGCAATAGGGATTACACATAGTATAGACGACGCCTTTACCCTCTACACCATGGGTACTCCCTTGGAATTCAATGTTTCAGAACTGAAGTCTTTCTGTGTCATGAAAATGACCAGAAAAAGTTGTTTAACTGTCTACTTTTTATCCCTGACCAGCCCCACAAGTATTTCAAAGCATTTTAAAAGCATATGGGACGTGTCAAAGTGAAAAACAAACTCTAAATCGATGATTTACTGCATCTCTATTTTTAGATTTTTCCGACTGCATACGACATTGGGTACCAAAACTTCGGGGTTCGCGAGAGCAGTGCAGGTTGCAGGCCTCTCCCGCTTGCAGCTTTGAACGGTATAGCCACTTTTTAAGTATGACAGCGCGCTTAATCTAACTTTTAAGGCATGTCATCGTGTTGCGGACATCCGACTTAGTGAGTATACTACTTTTTGGGGATGATTTGGATTGTTTTCACTTAATAAATCACCATCGAACGGTCGGGAGTGGCGCTCACACCTTGGCATTTTCCATTAAGCACGTGTATATGTTTTGACTGTGCAGAGTGCCTGCATCCTTTGATGCGCTATATATAGTTCCACATCAGCCAATCATCGTCCGAGAACGCCTGTCACCGTCGTTACACACCGTGTGTGCGCCTGGTTGTTCGCTATACGGCGTACTTCGGGGTGGTCTCAACTCGGTGAGCCATCCTCGCTTATTACGTAAGAAAATGTTTCAATCTCACCATAGGTGTGTGAGTCCCAACATTACAAATCATATTTAGATGATAGCCCTAAATTCTGGGCTTATAATTTACCAGAACCGAGAAATAAGTCGTACCGGTCTGCTACTATTCCCAAAATAGATTGGCGCGCGCACAGCAAGCGTGCTGCCATCACCCTTGGTGATACCCGCGTTTTTGGGTGGTCCGCTAACCACGTATTGTGTGAAAGTGCCTGCTAGTTGCCGCTTTTTCTGCGAAACTCTTTTAACCCGATTATTGACCAAAATGCCCCCGAATATCGTTGTTTTAAACTTAAATGAAATGATACTTTCCATCGCTAAGTCTCCATATGTCGACCAAAAGTTCTCAATTAGCGACAAATAGTGACCAATCCTGCCCATTCGTCTTGACCTGCAATCAACAAGCAGTCCAGCAACTACTGTCCACTGTACGTGCGTCTGTGTGGTCACAGTTACTAATATTCATCGGAAACAGTGAATAACCTTGCAGAAGTCATTGGTGTAGCTGGAGGAGCTGTCGGTTCGAGAGATTTAGAAACTCCAGAAAATTTTTGTGATGCCCTTTCCTTAGCGGCACGTTTGAACTGCTGATGGTTTCTTATTCCATCTTCGATTGGAAGGACACACTCTTTATGATTTATCTTGTTGACCATTACAGTCAACCTAGCTGCCAATCCAGCATTTTCCAACATCCTCTCAACCTTTTTCCTCCAGAACCAAGGTATTCTGACTCGTTGTGGCAGTGTCATTGAAGATTTTGCCGTGTCTATGTATATTGCCACGTGTTTGCCATAACTGATGCGGCACGCTGTCATCCACCAGGAATACTCTATGGTGACCACCAGTTTCGAGGGGTCATACACTACCAAAAATGCTTCCGGTGCAATGAAATATTCCGCCACTGGAATTATGGCAAACTCGTCTTCTGTCATCAGTTCTAGAACCAAAATCGTTTTTATTTTATTTCCATGGGCCCAGGCATAGGGAGCCACTGTCCGCTTGGCGCCATTAATTAGCCAGCGGATCCCCCATACACCTATACATATTATCAATATTGCCAATAGGCCCAAGATCAAGGCTCCTGTTAATGAACCATATGATGGCGCTTCAAACACGGGTGCAGCGTGTGTGGCTGGTAAAAACCCTAAAGCACCACCAGCTTTCAGAAAATGATTTCCCAATTTGCTAGCCTTCGACCGATAAACCAGACATGCTGAAATCACTGTGATACTGAGAATTGTTACAATTATGGCCACAATCAGGGCACCAATATACAATCCATCTAAATATCTGGTCTTAGTTACCATGGGCATCATGTCAAAGACGCCTTTCTCCAGCATGCCCGACCAATCCTGTTTCAGGTCAACCCATTGAGCATCTACCTGGTCATAGTCAGCATTATCGATTACGAATTCTGCTTTGGGTTCCCTGGTTAAACCAGTTTGGGCATCCCAAATTTCCTGTTCAAAATATTGGTCCGGAGCCATAAAATAATGGAATGCACTATTGAATACATACGTGATTTCACTTGGCGTCTGCTCCACACAGGTGTCGAACGTTCCCATCAGATGATATTGACCAGCTTCTAACTGACAACCACAGTCCAGATGAATGATACAAAATAAGCAACTGGGAATTTCGACAGTCTCGTTTGGACATCGCTTAATCCATGTGGTGTTCTGCATGGACATCAAATAACGTCCAGGGGATAGTTCCCTAACGATTTCCTGTTCAAAGATTGGATTTATCTCGAAATCACATCTTTTCAGAATTTCGACATGATTATCTTCAAAAATTGCACTAGCACAAGTATTGTCAATAACGGGCATGTCAAACGGACACTGATACATCTGTGTATCTCGAATACATGACTCTAGCTGACCTTCATGGAGTTCAATAAATTTTCCGCTTGACTCGGCCACATATTTGGGCAAATGTATCATTCGAGTTGACATGTTTGTCGTTGACGAATGGTCAGTGGGTATTGGGTAAGTATCTATTTGATATAGTTCGAACGTTCCTGGAACATCTCTAGCTGTCACTGGTAACATCAGGGACAGATAGAGATCACGACCAACACGTTGGGCAGTGACTACTCTCATTGTATACAACAGTTCAATGTCAGTGACAGCCAGCTGAGAGTTATGAGTTGCTAGCTGATCTTGCGCTTTTGCCAATATTCCACGCAGTTTCCTCGGTGTAACCAATGAAATTGGTAACTTCCCCTCTGAAATGGTTTGAAAGGCGTCAGTTCGTTTTTGCAGTTCTGCCAAGACTTCGGTTATGGCTGGCAGATGGACGGTATACACATAATTCATTACCTTGATTACAGCATGTACCAATCGAACCTTTTTATTGTTATTTGAGGCCTCTTCCGCAACAGAAAGAAGTTGCCGCCACACTTGGTCCATTTTGGTCTTGTAACTTTGAACTTTATTAGCCAAATTAGTGTACATCTGCTTATTATGTTCTTGTGTGGACTGCATTTGACGCATGATCGTTTCCTGATTTGTAAACAGAACTTGTTGATTTTGTGACAAGTGTCGAATTTGTCTAGCCATAACGATCTTTTCATAACCATCTAGGATTCGAGATATTAGACTAGCAGCTCCAGTCAGAATTGACAAAAATCGAGCCGGTCTCTGAGCTTGTTCGAATACCTCAGCTGTTTTATCTGGAAATGTGATATTCATATTTCTCTCATGGGCGACTCTTGCCCGAATGAAATTCCAACTGAGATCTGTCAATTCACTGCGCCAAGGTCGTGTCTGAATACAGAAAGCTCGAACTAAATCCTCATCCATGCTTTGAATGATGCGCGAATCATTTTTACAATTTAGATATTTTAAATCAAATCCAGGTATGTACTCATTATCATTATCATACCTCAGCAAAGCAGGAATCCGAATGGTATGTATATAATGGGAGCTCGCCGCTGTGAAGTATCCCTTATGTGTAAATTTCACGCCCAGAGATGGATTATCGAAATCTCTTGCAGATGATAGGCTGGATATCACCATGATACCCAGCACCACCCATAAAATCTCTGGCGTAGGCATAGTTACCATCCGCATGAAATCCAAGCCTTTACACTCAAACAGTCACTTTTCACTCGATCTTCACTCATTCAAAAGAGGGTGACCAATAATAGTCACCTAGGGTTCTTATATACTATATAAACCCCTCCCAAATCACAACAACACAAAAACAATAAGCTCACGTGATAGCACTCAGAGCCCCTCTCCTCTGATGCCCCACTCGAACTTATTTTCAAACCGCAAGATATTCCCAAGACAATCGATTAGATCAACATACCTAATCGAACTTTTGAGGAGCCCATTCTCCTCAAAACAACAGAGAATATAAACATTATACCCTTCCAGTATAGTGAATCTCCCCCCTCAAAACAGATCTCTGTTTTGGCACGTGTTCCACTATCGCTCCATTAACATTTTAATTTGTCAGAGTTCAATCAAGTCGTGTGTTACTGATGTGGATACATTCTTTACACTTTGTTATTTTGGAACCTGACTTTAACAGAATAGTAAAATGGCCCGATGAAACCACTTCCACCAGTCTGATCTAAATACAAAATGTATTTTAATTTGTTTTTTATTTCACCCGT
>JAAUYE010120791.1_pt1 | contig 18674 bp, 15 predicted proteins | sample 7278081 | NCBI WGS metagenome assembly JAAUYE01 (sample SAMN14350131, study PRJNA611818) | marine sediment metagenome | isolation source: surface marine sediment (0.6m) | place: French Polynesia: Moorea | collected 2018-08
AAGATGTGCTGGAACTCCTGGCACGCCTTACCCACGGTTGGCGTGTAGATGATCGGCATCATCTCCTCGATGTGATTCATGATGACGCGGTAGAACAGCGTCTCGTTGCGGTCCTGCAACGAAACCAGGTACAGGTAGCGTTCCAGGTCAGTCGGCTTGGCGCGTACGTTATTGAGCACGCGCAATTCCTGTTCGGCCGGCGAATGCACGCGCGGTGGCAGCAGGCCGCGGAGGCTCAGGTAATCACGTTCAGCTTCGGTGTAGGCGGTGCCTTTGTTACGGACCGGGTCATGCAAAATCTTGACGCCCCGATACATGGCGGAGGGTACATGGTCGTCCACAGTGAATTGTCCCGTTAGGAGGAGTCTTGGGAGGAAAATACGACGCTTTGTCACGGCCGCATATGCCGGATTCCACGTAGTTAAGATGCCGTATATCCAACGGCCTCGGGGCGCGCTACGATAAGCAAAACCGTCCGACAACCGGGAAAGGGGAGGGTCATGACCGACACGAGCAAGCTGCTACTCCAGTCGTCTCTGGGAGCGGAACTGAACGACGAGCAGGCCGGCGTTCTCGGTGCGCTCATGAGCACCCGGCATCTCAAGGACGGCGAGTTTCTGATCTCCGAGGGCACCTCGGACGACACCCTGCACGTGCTCCTGGAAGGCAAGCTGGAGGTCGTCAAGCACGCCGGCGGCGACGATGAGGCCAGCCTGGCCGTCCTTCGCGGCGGCGACCTGGCCGGCGAGCTCAGTTTCGTGGACGGCGAGCCGCACACGGTAGGCCTCAGGGCACTATCCGACAGTCACGTGCTGAGCCTCGAGCGGTCGGCGTTCGAGGGCATCATCACCGAGAAGCCGGACCTCGCCTACCTCGTCATGCGCGCAGTCACCCGGTCGGTGCACAAGATCGTGCACCGCATGAATCACCAGTTCATCGAACTCAACAACTACATCTTCAAGCAGCACGGCCGCTATTAATTAGCAGCCGGCGTGCTGCAGGGCAGGTGCCATCGTTGCGCCGACGGCACCTGCAATGGCCTGGTCAGGCCGTCCGGATCTCGCGCTCGTCGAGCAAGTCCGGCGACATTTCCGCGTAGTGGCTGAAGTCCATCGTGAAGCTGCCTTCGCCACCGGTCAGCGATTTCAGTCGTGAATGGTAGGCCTGGATTTCCTTGAGCGGCGCCTGGCCGGACACGACAATGCGATTGTCCGGGAGCGTCTCGGTGCCACTGATCATGCCGCGCATCGAGGACAGGTCACCCGCGACGCCACCCGCGCAATCGCTGGGCACCGTGACGGCGACGCTGACGATCGGCTCCATCAGGATCGGCCGCGCTTTCTCTACCGCATCCATGAAGGCTTTCTTGCCGGCCTGGACAAAGGCGATTTCCTTCGAGTCGACCGAATGATGTTTGCCGTCATAAACGACGACCCGGATGTCCTGCATCGGGTAACCGTGTACGCCACCGGACTTCATGATCTGGCGCACGCCGGATTCGACGGCCGGAATGTACTGCGACGGAATCGCCCCGCCCACGACTTCGCTCGCAAACTCGAAGCCTTCGCCGGACCCTAAGGGCTCGACGCGCAGGTAGACTTCGCCGAACTGGCCGGCGCCGCCGGTCTGCTTCTTGTGGCGATGATGGCCTTCGGCCTTGCCGCGAATGGTCTCGCGATAGGCGATCGAGGGTGGCGCCGTCTTGACCTCGAGCTCGTAGCGGTCCTTGATTTCCTCGAGGACGGTCCTGAGGTGCATCTCGCCCATGCCGCGCAGCACAACTTCATTGAGCGCCGCGTTGTGTTCGACCGACAGTGACGGATCCTCGGACTCGGCCGTGTGCAGCGCGTCTGACGTCTTCTGAGCTTCGTTGTCGGACGGCGGACTGATCGCGAGGCCGAACATCGGCCGGGGCAGATCGATCGACTTCAGGTGAAAGTGGTCCTCGTCGTGCGAATCGTGCAACACGGCATCGTAGTGCACCTCGTCGACGCGCGGGATGGCGCAAATGTCGCCGGGCAGGGCGACGTCGATCTTGGCGTGGTCGCCGCCGTTGAGCTTCAGCAGCTGGTTGACCTTGATGGGCTTGCGCGCGTCGCCGACGAACAGCTGGCCGCCCGACTTGACCGTGCCCTGGTGCAGGCGGAATACGCCGAGCTTGCCTTTGAAAGCATCGATCTCGACATGGAATACGTGACCGATTGCGTGATCGTCCGGATCGGGCTTGACGACAACCTCTTCGGCGTCTTCGCCATCGCCCTTGAGAAAGACAGGCGGGTTGCCTTCGGCCGGGTTGGGCATCAGCCGTTCGAAGATCTGCAGCAGCTGGTTGGTGCCAGCGCCGGTCTCGGCCGATACGAAACAGATCGGCGTCAGGTGCTCTTCGCGCAGCGCCTGCTCGAACGGCTCGTGCAGCTGGTCCGGCTCGAGGTCTTCGCCCTGTTCGAGATAGAGCTCCATGAGTTCGTCGTCGATCTCGACAACCTGATCGACGATCTGCGTATGGGCTGTCTTGACGTCGCTGAACTGCGTGTCTGCACCTTCCGGCTGAAAGAAGCAATCCACGACGGCACTACCGTCGGCAGACGGCAGGTTCAGCGGCAGGCAACCTGTGCCGAATTCATCCCGGATCTGTGCGACCAGCGACTCGAGGTCGATGCCTTCAGCATCGATCTTGTTGATGATCAGCATCCGGCAGAGGCGCTGCTTGTGAGCCGCCTCCATCATGCGCCGCGTGTCCTGCTCGATGCCTTTCTCGGCATTGATCACGATTGCGGCCGTTTCCACGGCCGGCAGCACGGCCAGGGCGCGGCCGTAAAAATCGCGGTATCCCGGCGTGTCGATCAGGTTGACATGAATGCCGCCGTGATCGAGATGACAGATTGAGGGGTAGAGAGAGTGTCCCGCTTCGCGTTCGCGCTTGGTGAAGTCGGAAACCGTGTCGCCTTTGGCGACGGATCCGCGGGCCTCTATTTTGCCGCCCGCGAGGAGAAGAGCTTCGGTGAGTGTCGTTTTGCCCGTGTCGCCGGGCCCGAGTAGACATACGTTGCGTATGTCGCCGAGTGTATAGGACATCAGCTTTTTCCTCTCTTTAATTGTTTTCCAAGGAGAATACTCCAAAGCTCCTGATCGGTCACATAGCGGTAATAACCTATAGCGTGTCCGGCTGCGCGAGATTCGGATAATACGAACTGTAGGCCGTTGATGTTCCTGTGAAAATGGGCGCCACTTTCGCAACCAGGGAAGCGCCAGTGACGCATAAAGTCTTGATTATGGGGGCCGCCGGTCGCGACTTTCATATGTTCAATTGCTGCTATCGCGATGCCGACGACACCGAAGTCGTCGCTTTCACGGCTACGCAGATACCGCACATCGAGGGCCGGCTATTCCCGGCATCGCTGGCCGGAACCCGATACCCGGAAGGCATTCCGATCTACCCGGAGGAGCAGCTGGGCGAGCTCCTCACTCAGCACGAGATCGATGAGGTCGTGTTCGCCTATTCCGACGTCGACTTCCCGTACATCGACGAACGCCGCCGGATCGTGGAAAAGCACGGGGCCCGGTTCTCGCTGTTTGACGTCGACGCCACGATGCTGTCGTCGTCGAAGCCCGTTATCGCCGTGACGGCCGTTCGCACAGGTTGCGGCAAGAGCCAGGTGTCGCGGCGTATTACGCATATCCTGGCCGAGATGGGCAAGAAAGCCGTGGCCATACGCCACCCGATGCCCTACGGCCACCTGGCTCGACAGGCGGTGCAGCGCTTCGCAACGCTCGACGACCTGGATCTGCACGAGTGTACGATCGAGGAGCGCGAAGAGTACGAACCGCACCTTCGCAACGGCGTCATCGTCTACGCGGGCGTCGACTACGCGGCAGTCCTCGAGCAGGCGGAGAAAGAAGCCGACGTGATCATCTGGGATGGCGGTAACAACGACACACCGTTCTACAAACCCGACCTCTGGATCACGGTGGCGGACCCCTACCGGGCGGGACACGAGCTCGAGTACTTTCCGGGCACCGAGAATTTCGCGCGCGCCGATATCATCCTTATCAACAAGGTCAGCAATGCTGATGCCGAAGACATCGCGATTATCGAGACCCATGCCAGGGACGTGAATCCGTCGGCCACGGTGCTGTTGCGTGACTCCACACTGCACGTGCCACAGCCTGACCTGATTACCGGCAAGAAGGTCCTCGTGATCGAGGACGGCCCGACCACGACACATGGCGGAATGCCGTTCGGCGCGGGCGTTGTCGCCGCGCGGCTAAACAACGCGGCAGAGATCGTCGATCCGCGGCCGTGGGCGGTTGGCGAAATTGCCGAGACGTTCGAAAAGTACCCTGACATCGGTCCGCTACTGCCGGCAATGGGCTACGGCGAGACACAGATCCGGGACCTCGAGAAGACCGTCAACGCCGTCGAGTGCGATCTCGTGATCGTGGCCACACCCATCGACTTGACAAGGCTACTGACTATCGAGCGTCCGCATATGCACATCGGCTACCGGCTCGGGAGTTCCGACGGCGCGATCACGAACGCAATAAAATCCGTCATAAGCTGATAGAGTCCGCGTTATGAACAGACTCCTCGCAGCAGCTGCTCTGCTGTGCCTGCCTTTTACGGCCATGGCGCAACAGGATTCGGCCTCATTCGAACTGACGCCACTCCTCGGTTACCGTTTTGGCGGTACGTTCGAGATTGAGGAATCGCCGGATTCGTACGATTTCGAGGATTCTTCGAGCTATGGCGTCATAGTGAATTTTCCGCATCGCGCGAACACGCAGTGGGAAGTCTATTACTCGCGACAGTCGACGGACGCGGAGTTCAGTGACCCCGCCGCCAGCAACAGGCTGGTGGATATCGATTCACACATTCTGCAGATTGGCGGCACCTACCAGTTCGAAGCTGACAAGGTTCTGCCATATCTCGCAGCGACGATTGGCGGCACCCACATCGAGGCGTCGGCGAACGGTTCCGAGAGCGATACGTTCTGGTCGGGTTCCATCGGCCTCGGCATCCTGGTCGCCCCGAGTGCCAGGGTCGGGCTGCGGCTCGAGGCTCGCGGCCACGTGACCTTCACAAATTCGAGTACCGACCTGCTATGTGTGGTCAGCCCTGATCTCAATGCCTGCGCCATCGAGGTGACGGGCGACGTGCTGACCCAGTTCGAGGCTTTTGCCGGCGTTGTGGTCCGCTTCTAGGCGCCCGGCAGGCCGTCGATCAGTTCTTCCATCTTGCGCAATGCGGCCGGGTCCGGCAGTTCGCCATAGGCGGCGGCGACGTTGTCGAGCATGTGCTTCGCCTTGCTGGTCGCAGGCGTCACGCACGTCGTTGCCGGGTGCGCAGCGACGTACTTGATGAAGAACTGCGCCCAGGTTGTCGCGCCAAACTCCTGCGCCCATTCCGGCACTGGCATGCCGGCAGTGCGTGAAAAAAGTCTGGTTCGGCCGAAGGGCACATAGATCAGCGTCGCAATGCCGAGATCCTGGGCAAGCGGCAGTATGCGATCCGCTGCCCTGCGATTGTCTACGGCGTAATCGACGCCGATGAAATCGATGGGGTAGTCCTTCATCGCCTGTTCCAGGTCCGCGTCGCGCCGCGGGTTGGTAGCCGTCGTACCGACATAACGAATCCGGCCTGCTTCCTTGAGTTCCTGGATCGCGGCCATCTGGGTCGGCAAGTCAGCCAGGTTGTGAACCTGGATAAGGTCGATGGGGTCTTTGCGCGCGCGTTCGAAGGACTGCTCGAGCTGTGCGCTGACCTTTGCCGGGTCTGCCGGTCCCGGTTCGCCGCGCCCGAGCGCGTTGACCTTGGTGGCCCAGAAAAGCTTGTCCGTGATGCCGGCGTCGTGGGCAATCTGCCCGCTGACTTCTTCCGACGCACCGTAGGAGGGCGCGGTGTCGAAGACGGTCCCGCCGTTCTCGACCAGGACCTGCAAGACTTCGCCCAGCGCCGTGACATCCTCGGTTTGCGCAACCTGCCGGAACGTGGCCGAGCTGCCGAGGCCGACGATCGGGAGCTTTTCCCCGGTCTTCGGTATGGCGCGCGTGATCAGCGTCGCTGAATCGAAAGCGGCCAGCACGCTGGACGGAAGGGCGCTGGAAGCGCCAGCGGCAATAGCGAGCTTGAGGCAGTCGCGTCGAGTCAGCATCGGGAATCTCCATCGGGCAGGGGTGTGCCAACGCTACACGCTTGGCGGCAACGTATCCAGAGCCGGTTGCCGGGGGCGTCTTGCGCATATTTGCGCGGCGCAAAATGCCACAACTTGAAAAGTCACTTTAACTTTTGAGCTCAAGTTTCAGATTCGTTGAGGCCGGTTATTAAGTAAAATCTAATTTCATTCGCAAGCGTTGACCTGCCTGCCCAACGGCGTAGATTCAATCCTGAGGCGAAAGCCTCACGCGCCAACAAGTTCGCTTGTTGACAACCGCCCTGCTGAAAGAGGTCCGAGCCTCAACAAGTGTCGGGGGCGGTGGACGCGAGAAGGCGGAGCCGGAGGTTGAAGCGGGAAGCGCAAGCGGAACGTGGAGCCGAAGGGACGCGACGGAGGAACTCGGAAAGCCACCGGAGCGTTACGCCAAAGGTAGCCCGATACCAAGAGTGCAATCGGGTCTGGACCGGAAAGCCGGCGGCAACGCGGGTGGGAAGGAAAAGAGTCGGGTGCGCAACAAAAGCAGATCTACCTTCGCGTCCTCATATTCGCAAAGCGGCCCCGGATGATGAATTCGGGGCCGTTTTTTTTGGTACTCTGGTTGGCATAACAACAACAAGGAGCGACATCATGGATACCGCATGGATACAGGTTTTTGTGCTCACGCTCGCAGAGTGCGCGGCCCCGGCCGGCAAGACCGTTTGCCAGGAACGCGAATTCGACCTGCAATTCCTCACCCGCGCTGATTGCGAGGTTGCACTGGAACAGCTCGTCACGCTCAAGGAACAATCCGCCTCGGTCATCGTCGATCGCACGAAGTCGAGTTGTGCGGCGTCGGCACGTGAGAGTGAGGTATTTGCGAGCGCCGAAGACGTGCGCACCGCATCGGCTGGCACCGCACCGTGGAAGGCGCCGGATCTTAACGCTGCCGTGGTTGCGCCATCAGTCGTTGCCCACGAGGACCGCCTGGCAAACCTGCCGGACTGCGAGAATTACGACGGGCAGGGCGCGTGCAAGATGGGCGGCATCATCATTGAAGGCGCCGACGAGGGCCAGGCTGTCGAGGTCTGGAAGCGCGAGCAGTAGCTCAGACCAGGAAAGGAACGACCGCACGCCGCGCTGGCGGATAGTCGGGAAACTGCTCCCGATACCAGCGATGAGTGGCCAGTGCTCTCGGCAGCAGGTTGGCCACCGTGAACACGGCAAATGCCAGTCCGGCCAGCGACCACGTCATCACGGCCCAGCCGATCCATTCGAGGATCTCCCCAAAGTAGTTGGGGCAGGACACGAGGCGGTACAGGCCGCCCTGCGGAATCGAATAGTGCGTCTCGCCCGGCTGGCGCAGCCGCACCAGCACCCTGTCGGCGTGCTGGTTGATCAGCCAGCCGGAAACAAACAGCACAATTCCCGCGAGGAACGCGGGCGACAGGAGCCAGTCGTCGCGATAGCTGCCCAGGTGGGAAATCCAGCGGGCATTGATGTAAGCATTCAGAACGTTGAACAGAATCGCCATCGCGACGATCACGACCGGAATGCGCTTGTTCGCCTCGCGAAGCTGGAAAGGAAACACGAGAGTTCGCAGCACGTAGTGGAACTGCCAGGCCGCGAACAGGACCAGCGGCACGCGTTCCCAGGCATGCTGCCCCGCGAAAAAGACGGCCGCGAACACCACGACGGCCGGTGACTCGAACAACACCCACGCCGTGCGCGACGGGACCGATGGCCCCCAGCCGTCCCGGGCAAAACGCCCGTAAGGCGCGTTGACCCACAGCAGCAGGATGAACGTCTGCGCTGCGAGTATAAAGACGAGCAGAACGAGCCAGGAATGTAACTGCGGCTCGCTGATCTGCCCGGGCATTGCCTACTCTTCTTTGAGCCGGTACGTCCAGCGGCCGTAAACGTACATGCCGGCGGCTGAGACGATGCCCACTGCCGCCATGATGTACCAGGCCTTGCCGACATTGTTGGCGGCGTACAACTGCGCCGTAAGCACGTCGGCGCTCTGGCCCGTGAACTCGACGAGTCTCTGGAATGCCTCACCGATGGGTATGGCGTCCGCCTCGGCCGGGCTCATGCCCGCCTCGACGAGGGCAGGGCGGGCGACCGTGTCGATGGCGCCATACTTGTAGTAGAGGGTCTGTCCGAAGTAGCCCTCGGCCATCCAGCCGATGCCCAGTGGCAACTGGCTAAAGCCCAGGTACATGGCCTTCTTCTGTCGCGGCGCGATATTGCCGAGATATTCCGACGACTTCGGGCTCGAGAGCATTTCGCCGATCGAGAAACAGACGATGCCGGCCACCACGATCCACACGTGATTGAAGCTGCCGAACAGGATCAAAGTCGTCGCGGCGAGGAAGGTACCGATCGCCATGGAATTGGTCGCCTTGATCAGGGCGCTCCAGCCGGCGATCAGGAAACACGTGAACATGATCAGCATCGCGTTAATGTTGACGAGACCCTCGGGCATGATGCGCGTGCCGTCGGCCGACATGCCGAGAACGAATATCCAGAATCGGCTGTCAGTACCATCCGGGCCGAACAGGTGCTGCACCATGACGGTGGTATCGACCCAGTCGCGGAAGAACAGCGGGCCGACATCCCAGAACGCCATGAGCATGAACCAGAAACCGGAAAACAGGATCATGTACCAGATCATGATCGGGTGCCCCAGCTCCTTCAGGCTGTCCAGGGCAAGGTTGTCCTGCTTGATCTCGCCGGACTTGACCTTGGCGAGGTGGGCGAGTCGTTCCTCCTTGTCCGGCTCCTTGTAAGTGAGCAGCAGCAGGAAATTGAGCGAGATAATGGCGGCGCAGACGTAGAAGACGTACTGCCACTCGAGCTGTCGCAGCTGGGCAGCAACCAGGGGACCGATCCAGCCGCCGATATTGACGGTCTGGTAGAAGACGCCCCAGGCCATGGAGCTGTTCTGACGGTTGGTCGACTTGACGATCGTGCCCTGGATTCCGGGCTTGAAGATGCCGGTGCCGAACGCGAGCACGACAGCACCCGCCATGAAGCCCCAGAACGTCGGGAACCAGGCCATGAGCAGGTAGCCGAGAATCTTGAACACGGTCGACGCGAAAATCGTTTCCTTGTAACCGACGCGGTCAGAGATGCCGCCGGTCAGCACCGGTACGAACGACTGCACCATGGCCCAGACGAGGAAGATGACCCCGATCTCGGTACCGGGAAGCCCGAGACCGCCGTTCGACTGTGCGTCGGTCGCGTACAAGCTCGAGACCTGGCGTACGCCGTAATAGGCGAGGCGCTCGACCATCTCCATGGCGCCGCAGATCCAGAATACGTAACCCAGGCTGCCAATGGCGGCCCAGATGCCGAGTTGCTTGACGTCCTTGACGCTGGTGGTGTGGGAACCCAGATCGGAGTTGGCCATGCCGGCACCTTTATTGCTGTTATTGTTGCCCGGCATTCTAGCAGGGAAGCGGGCAGAACTTTTCGGATTGGTTACGGCCTAACCGTCACGGCAGCCAAATAAGGGGAGAGGCGAATGAAAAAGTCGCTGGTGGCGGGTTTATGCCTTTTGGTTATCACGGCCTGTGGAGGCAGTAGCGGCGGCGGCGGGGGGCAGGAGCCGCCACCGCCACAAGGGCCAACGGCGGTAGAGCAATTCCAGGCGGCTCTGCAAGGCCTGACGCTCGACGAGTTCTATATCACCTCTATCGCCACCTTGGTGCAACGCTCACCCGAGGGACTCATTTGGCGATCCTTGCAAGACGTCTATCCGCAGACGGCGGTCGCGCTCGACAATCTGTCGGACGGATACCGTCAGGAGACGTTCGAGCTCTACAGCGTTGCGCTCGATGCGCTTCGGGGCTTCGACCGGTCGATCCTCGACGCTGACGGCCAGCTAAATTACGACCTCTACGAATGGTACCTGCAGGATGTCGTGGACAGACAACAGTTCATGTATCACGACTTTCCCGCGACCTACGGGATATTCGGCGTTCCCCGGGGCACGGAGCAGCTGTTCACCGAAGTTCACCCGATGGATTCATACGAGGACGCACAGCGCTATGTCACACGTCTCGCACTGATCGAGGTCAAGTTCAAACAACTTGAGGACCACCTCGACCTGCAGGCACAACGCGGAATCGTCGAGCCGGCTCTGACAATGCAGGTTGCGCTAGATTCGCTTGCTGGAATAGCAACAACGAACGGTATCAACAACCCGTACTACCAGGCGCTGGCCGAGAAGACCAGTGACCACCCGGGTATCAGCAATTCCCAGCGTAGTGCCCTTTTGGACCAGGCGTCAGATACGTTTAACAACAGCATAAGACCTGCCTACCGGGGTTTGCGCGCCAAGCTGCAGTCGCTGTTGCCAAGCGCGCCCGCGCAAATCGGGGTAGGGCAGTATCCGGACGGCGCCGCTTACTATGAGTACACGCTAAGACACCACACGACGACCGACCTGACACCTGCCGAGATTCACCAACTTGGCCTCGACGAACTTGTACGCATTCGTGCAGAGATGCAGGACATCTTCGTCAACGAACTCGGCTACGACCCGAACCTGACTTTGCCGGAATACTTCAGCCTTGCCGCCCAGGACGGGGGCGTCATTCCGGCTGCAAACGTGAAAGCCACCTATGAAGCAATCATCGATCAGGCGAGAATGGACGTTGGCGTTGCGTTCGATATTTTCCCAACGTCCGATGTCGTCGTGATCGGCGTTCCGTTTGGCGGCTACTATATTGGCCCATCGGCCGACGGCAATCGCCCGGGTGCGTTCTACGCGGGTACCCAGAACAGCGAGCCGTGGTACCAGATGCGCTCACTTGCCTATCACGAAGCGATCCCGGGGCATCACACGCAGATTGCGATTGCCGTCGACCAGCAGCAGCCTGTCTACCGCGCCGTGCAGCGGTCTACCGGTTTTATCGAAGGATGGGCACTTTATGCCGAGCGCCTGGCCTGGGAGCTGGGTTGGCACGATGACCCGTATTCCAATCTAGGGCGTCTGCAGTACGAAGCGTTGCGCGCCTCACGCCTCGTTATGGATACAGGCATCCACGCAATGGGCTGGTCATTCGACCAGGCCGTGCAGTTCAATGTCGACAATATCGGTGCAACGACTGGTTCTTCACAGGGAGCGGCGGCTCGCTACAGCGTATGGCCGGGGCAGGCGACGGCCTACATGGTCGGTATGCTGCAGATTCTCGACGAGCGTCAACGCGCCATGGATACGCTCGGCGCCGCCTTCGACCTCAAGGACTTTCACCGCGCGCTGTTAGTTAACGGGTCGGTGCCGCTCGCGTACCTCGACGATATTGTCGACCGCTACATCGCGGAGGCGCAAGCAGGAAACTAGTCGTCCCGCTGCCCCTCGCGGTGGCGTGTGTGCTGGCGCTCGCCGTTCTGGTGCGCACGGCCTTTGCGTTCCTGCATCTCGGCGCGGTGCTGCGCGCGCTCCTCGGGCGTCATCGCGTTGCGGTGCGCCTCCCTGACAGCCGCGCGCTGCTCAGGGGGCAGTTTGCGTACGGCTTCGCGACGCGCCTCCCTGGCCTGCTGGCGCTGCTCGTCGGCGACTTCCTTGCGCTCCCGTTCCTGGGCCTGATTGCTGTCGTTCGCGACGGCCGGACCGGCGAGTAACAGCGCGATTGCGGCTATGAGGATGCCGAGTGTAGTGGGTGTCATGGTTCGCTCCTTGGAGAATCGCTCTGTCTTTCTAACGCGCCGGCGGCAAACCGGTTGACAACACGCGAATGCCTGTCAGTCGGACAATACGTAGATCTTCCAGAGGTCTTTCTGGCTCATCTGCATGAACGGTTTCATTGCGAGTATGCCGGTTGCGCCAATGCTGTTCTCCAGAAAACGCAATTCATCGAGCTTGCCCTGCGTTTCCTCGCCGACCGGGCTGTCGAAACCCGACTCGCGCATCATCAACAGGCCCTTGGCGCGGATTGACAGCTCAGTGTGCAGCCGCAGGTAGCACAGCAGGTCCGCCACGATCGGGCCGGCGAATTTCTCTTTCAGCGAATGCAGGTAAACACCCACCTTCGAGGTCGAAAATTCACCGGAGTTGATCAGCTCGAGCAGCTCGGTGTCGGCGTCGAAGCCCATCCCCAGCCAGTCGGCGACGGCCTTTTCGCTGCGATCGAATACGGCGACAAGCAGCAGCGGCAGCGTCAACAGCACGGCCAGCGTATTGACGATCGGCGCGAAAAAGAAATGGTTGTAGACGGAATGCGCGATGATGGCGACGATCAGTCCTGGTACGTACGCGACTTTGCCGATCGTCTGGTTTCTGCCAATGATCGTGTGTGACGTGATGGCGAAGATCGCCGTCGCGCCGCCGTGCATCAATGCCGTGCCAAAGCCGCGCACGATCCAGGTGCCGAGCTGTGTTTCCGGCACGATGCGCAAAAAGTAGAGGTTCTCGAGAATGGCGAATCCTGCGCCGACGGCGAATCCCAGGATGGCCGCATCGACCAGGAAGCCGATGCGATTGAGTCGCAGCAGGATAACAACGACGGCCGCCTTTAGCGCTTCCTCGAAGGCCGGCGCGATATAGCGTGCGTACGTCGTGAAGTCGATGCCGACAAGATCCAGCCAGAACAGGCTGACCGGGTAGCTGAGCGTCGCTGTCAGGCAGCCGAGCGCAATAACCGTGAGCACCCGGCGTATCGGCACCAGCTTGTAGCTGTCGAGGTAAACCAGGGCAGCAAGGAAGCAGATCACGGGCAAGAGCCCGAGCAACAGGTGAGTAACGAGATCGGCCGTCACATTATTTTCAGCGAGATCATGAACTCGTCATCTTCGAAGTCGTTCTCACCCCAGCCCTTTGCATAACCGAGCGACAATATCATGGACAGCCGCGAGAGGAACTCGATATGAAAGTCGAGTTGAGCACCGATGTTCTGCGCATCGATCTTCACCGCATCGTCGTCCAGGTTGGTCGTGATGCTGCTGGCGAAAATGGCAGGCCGTATATGGGCCAGGTAAAACCTGGCCGTGCCCGCCCGCCGGAATCGAACCGGCGGCAGGTTCCACTCGATCATGCCGCGGTAAAAATTGCGGCCGGGAATGGCGTTCAGGTCGAAACCGGGGAAGGCGTACCATTTTCGATAACGCTGTATTTCTCCGCTGTCGACGTAGTTGTTGCCGAAGCCGCCGAAGAAGAAATTGGCAAACTCATCGAACTGGTCACCAAACGCGGCGCCGGCCGCGTTTCGGAACCAGATGGACGAGTTCCTGATCGGTAACGCGAACCCGAAGTCGAGATTGCCGGCGATCTTCGGAATGGTGTCGCTATCGACATAGTTGAACGACGTGGCAATGTTCCACTCAACGCCTTTTTCCTCGGTGACCGAACCCAGCGACTCCCGGGCATGTGAGTAGCCCAGACGGGCGTCGAAGGTCGTCAGTTTGCTGATCGACGCCGGGATGTCCTGGTAACGAGGCAGGGCGTCGATATCGTTGTAATGATTGAGCTCGGTTTCGAACTCGAGTCTGCGAGGTTCGTCGTAGAGCAGGGTCTTTTCGTAACCAACGTAGTAGCGATAGCCCTTGCGGCTCTGCTTGGTCGGGCCGAACAGGTCGTAGAAATCGGCGCGGTTGAGACTTGCACCGAGCCGCCAGGACCCCGCTAGCGGCGAGTTCCGGATAACGGCGTGCCGATAGTCAATATGGATATTCGGCCGTTCGTCCGATGGCAGATCGCCGTCCAGGCTGTAGGCCCCGCCGATATTCAGCATTCTGAGCCGGATCGGGTCCGTGAAGTTCATCTTGAGACCGAGAGAAACGGAGTCCTTGTACCCCAGGATCGTCGGGTGGACGGACTCCAGGCCCATTTCCCTGATCGGTTCGTAGGGTCCCTGGCTGACGATGCGCGATTCGGCCGGAACCGCGTCGGCCGGGTCTGTGAGCCACTCCTGGAGTTGCGGATACTTCCTGACGATTTCGGTCCCGAGGAAACTGACGGCACTGACATCGTCGAGCGGCGTCGCTGTTATTTTCGCAGGCTTCAGCCCGGCGCCGGTGTAGCGGAATACAATCAGCTCCTCGTTGCTGATCGGGATCGGACGGAACAGACCGACCTCGGCATTGCTCACCGCCTCGAGATCGCCCGTCTCCAGCTCGTACCGGAAGATATTCGAAACGCCGGTGTAGAAAGAGCTGCCGAACAGGTACCGGCCGTCCGGCGAGAAGACGAAGCCCTCCGGGATGGCCAGGCCGAATCCGAATTCATAGCGCGGCTCGATATTGCCGGCAAGCAGGTCCTCGATGGCGAAAACCTTGAGCGACTGTGATCCGTCGACGCTGCCGATCGAACTCGACAGCAGGCTGCTATCCGGCGATATGTCCATGTCGTAGACAATCGTGCCGTACTCGAAGGAATGCACGAGGAACCATTCGTCGTAGGGATAGGGAATGCGAACGATGCTCGCGAATCCGTTCATGTGGCGAACACCCCAAAGCGAGCGGTCCGCCTCGTTAAACACGAGTTCGCCGATGCGGGCGTCGTGGAGCAGCATCCGGGCCTTCTCGGTCTCGACATCGACGGCCATGAGGTCCCGATACGCCTTGTTGTCCGCAGTATAGAACACCGTGCCAGAGTCCTGGTCGTAGGCAACGGAACTGACCTTGTAAAGGCTGGGGACCTTGATGTCTTCGAGATGGTTCAACTCCCCGGTGTCCAGCGAATACTCGCCGATATGCGCAACGGTACCGGGGTACTGCACACCCGCGATCAGGCTGTTTCGAGCCGTGTCGAAGTAGGCGCGTGACATGGACCCGTAAGCGATGTCGGACAGATCCTCGTACTCCGTTGTCGGGAACTGCCGAATCGCCTCGAGGTTCTTCTGCTGATGCGCGCGCTCGAACTCAATCCAGTCCTGCCAGGCGTCGTCGAGGGGCAAGCCAATCACGCGTTCGAACTCGGCCAGGTACGAGCGCTTGCTGTCTGCCGTACGCTTGATCCATTCGACCAGCTGCTCTGGCGAGTACGTGTACGCGATATAGCTCATGAAACGGCCGCCGTAGAGATAGGCATTGGCCATATGCTGGAAATCCACCCTGACGCCTTCGGAAGCGAGGCCCAGCGGATCGTAGAAATGGGTTCCATCGCGCACCTTGGCGCGAAACATCATTTCATCGTAGCCGCCCTGCGCGCGGCCCAGGCCGCCGGCCAGCCAGGTTTCCATGAACACGGCGATGCCTTCGTGATACCAGCGTGGCGCAAGGTCGCGCGGTATCGTCAGGTACTTGTAGAGCATCGTCTCGGGATGCTCGTCGACGGACAGGACCTTGCCGCCGAACAGTCTGCGATAACGCAGATCCTCGGGCGCCGCCGAATCCAGCGCCGCGATGTGAACCATTTCGTGGTTCATCAGTGTGTACATGCGCTCGGCCGGCGCCGATGTTTCGAACGTCGGTGTGACGGGTGCGATGTCGAGAGTGACGAGGTTGCTCGGCACCGCGCCGGCTCCCCCATTGCCGTAGTCCTTGAAGTCGACCAGCAGGATTGTGGTCTTCTCCTGCGGGTCATAGCCGAGGATGCTGCGCTGGCGTTCGAGCGAACTGTGGAAGGTCTGGATTGCGCGGGGGACGAGGTAGGTCTCGGTCGGTTCAAAGTACAACAGCCGCAGGTCCTCGGTCTCCACCACGCTGAGACCCTGTGCGCCAACCACGGAAGCCGCGCCGAGAATGGCGGCGGCAAACAAGGAGCGACCGATTTTTCTTATTGTTCGCATGCCACACCATTCCCCAAAGTGTGCAAACGGCAAAGATATTGCGGCAGTAGACTGCCGCAATATCTTCTTTTGCTGGCGAGGAATGCTGGTTAGTTTTCTTCTAAGGAGCGCATTCCCGCTTTGTCTTATTACTGAATACCGCTCGCCAGGGCTTCGGCAAACTCAGCGCTTGCGGCCAGCTGGGCGAAACTCGCATGGCTCGCCAGCGACGCAAAGTCGGCATTTGCAAGCAGTGAAGCGAAATCCGCGTTCGCGAGCAGCAAGGCAAAGTCGGCGTTTGCCATCAGCGAGGCAAAGTCCGCGTTCGCCATCAGCCCGGCAAACTCAGCGTTTGCCATCATCGAGGCAAAGTCGGCATTCGCCAGCAGCGAAGCGAAGTCCGCGTTTGCGAGTAGCGAGGCGAAGTCCGCGTTTGCCAGCAGCGAGGCAAAGTCCGCGTTCGCGAGCAGCGACGCAAAGTCGGCATTCGCGAGCAGCGACGCAAAGTCGGCGTTGGCCAGCAACGAGGCGAAGTCCGCGTTTGCCAGCAGCGAGGCGAAATCGGCGTTGGCCATCATCGAGGCAAAGTCAGCGTTGGCCATCAGCCCGGCAAATTCAGCGTTCGACGCCAGGCTGGCAAATTCAGCATTCGCCATCAGGTCGGCAAATTCCGCGTTTGCCATCAGATCGGCAAAGCTTGCGTTGGACGCCAGGCTGGCAAAGTCAGCATTCGCCATCAGTCCGGCAAAGTCGGCGTTCGCCAGTAGCGAGGCGAAGTCCGCGTTTGCCAACAGCGACGCGAAATCGGCGTTCGCCAGCAGCGAGGCAAAGTCAGCGTTCGCCAGGAGAGAGGCGAAACCGGCGTTTGCCATCATCGAGGCAAAGTCGGCGTTCGCCATCATCGAGGCGAAATCAGCGTTCGCCAGCAACGAGGCGAAATCAGCGTTTGCGAGCAGCGAGGCAAAGTCCGCGTTTGCGAGCAGCGACGCAAAGTCGGCATTCGCCATCATCGAGGCGAAATCAGCGTTGGCCATCAGCCCGGCAAATTCGGCGTTCGCCATCAGCCCGGCAAACTCGGCGTTCGCCATCATATCGGCGAAGCTCGCGTTAGCTGCCAGCTGGGCGAAAGAAGCGCTGGATGCAAGCTTCGTGAATGATTCGTCCTTGATCAGCCGGTCGAAGGCGTCAGTCTGCATCAGCTGCGCAATCCCCTGGTCACCCAGCTGGATCCCGCCAGTATCCGTCTGCTCGGCCCGGTAGCGTTCGGCCGGAGCGACGGCGCCCGTCAGCGCGTCTCCGGGCGGGTTGCCCAGGCCTATGTAGGTGATCGCACCGCCGACGACGGCCCCTATTACAAACGCGGGGATGATCTTGTTAGCTGCCATTTTGCTTACCTCCTGTGGCCGTGCGGGCCCCCAATGTGTGGTGCATGTACTAAGTACCTGCCAGCGCGGATAAAGTTGGTACTTATCCCCCGTTGGCGTTCTGTGCGTAGGTCACGTCGGTGTCGTAGACGACGTCCTCTCCTGATTTGAACTGCAGGTTGATCGCGATTTCACGATCGCTGGCATTGTGCAGGAACAGCGCATAGCGTCGCTTGCCGTCGATCTGCATGGTGACTCGTCCCGATTCAGCCGAGATGCTTGCGCCCGGGCTTTCCAGCTGTGCGAAGCCGTTAAACCACACCGTCTGGTCCGAGTACGACGCGACGATGTCCACGGGGCCGGCGGAAACCAAATCGAAATCGACGATCAGCAGTGGACCGCTGTTGCGCAGCGACACGCGTCCCGCCACCTCCGGACGGTCGATGCGAGTGACCTGGATGCCGGGTCCGTCGGGCACCTCGCTCGAAATCGTCCCTACAAGACCGGTGACGTCGGTAAAGGCCCGGTCGGATAGCTGGTCGGAGCTGACCAGGCTCAGGGTCAGCAGCGCGCCGGCCGCAAACATACCCGCATAGCGCAACGCGGGCGCCGCAATCAGAGACAGGAGCCAGTTGCCCCCGTCCTGTGATTCGGTCTCTTGCGCAGGAACCGACGCCATGATCGTGTGCTTGAGGTGCGGCGGCGGGTCGAGATCGGGCAATTCGTCAAGCGAGGTGCCGAGGCCGGATAATTCGGTGTGCATCGCCTGCGCCTCGGGATTCGCGGCGAGAGCCGCCTCGAGTTCCTGCTTTTGAGCCGGGCTGATCTCGCCGTCGATATCGGCGTTGATGAGCTCGACAATGTTGGGATCAATGGCCATCAGTGCAAACCCTGTTGAGTAAGCCTCTCCTGCAGCAATTGCCTGGCAGTGTAGAGACGTGACTTAACTTTTTTCTCAGGAATATCAAGAACTTCACTGATCTCGATATAACTGCAGCCCAGTACGTGCTTGAGTATGATGACGGCCCGGTAGTCGCTGCTGATGCGCATCAGTGCCGCTTCCATGCCTTCGCCGAGTTGTGCGTCACTCGCCATCGCTTCCGGTCCATCACCCTGATCTGCTGTTTCGTGATCGAGCGCCTGCTGGCGGTTCGATTTCTTCAGCCAGTTGATCGATTCGTTCAGGGCGATGCGGTAGACCCAGCTGAAAAACCGGTGTGCAGGGTCGTACTGGTCCAGGTTCTCGTAAACCTTGAGAAACACGGTCTGGGTAACGTCCCGGGCATCATCGGCGTTGTGCAGCATCCGATACGCGGCGTTGTAGACAGGCTTCTCGTACCTGACCAGCAGCGTCTCGAATGCCTGCCGGTCACCTTTCACGCAACGCTCCATCAACTCTTTGTCGTCTGGCCTGTTCATAACTACAGCCCATCGACAAAAAAGTTGGCGCCGGTCGCGCCGCG
>JAAUYE010052596.1_pt1 | contig 18667 bp, 11 predicted proteins | sample 7278081 | NCBI WGS metagenome assembly JAAUYE01 (sample SAMN14350131, study PRJNA611818) | marine sediment metagenome | isolation source: surface marine sediment (0.6m) | place: French Polynesia: Moorea | collected 2018-08
CCGCATTCTGCGGCAGGGCCTGGTCACTACTCTCAAATACTTCTGCTTCGAATCGTAAGGTTCGGAGCCTACTGGCGGAAGCCGACGTCGTACAGGGTATCGAGCGCGTATGACGTGTCGGTGTCGTGCCCCTGGATACTACCGGTGGTCGGATCACCGTCGTCGCCGCGAGCTTCCAGAATCTGTGCGATGTCTCCGGGAATATCTCCGAAGACAATGTTCTGGCCGGTCAGGCTATACAGGTTGGAATCAACGCCAACAATGCCCCCAATGGAGTTGGTGGGCTGGGCATAGCTTTGATCGGTGTTATCGACCGGACCCGCGATCAGCCCGGCACCGCGCAGATGCTTCCACATCATGCGAGACTCGGAGTTATTCGTGGTCGCGTCCCAGCCACCTTCGATTTCGCCGTCGCCATCACCGTCGTCGGTAGCACCCCAGGTGCCCGCGAACCGGGTCGACGCAGCCGGGTCGTCCCCGGGCAGCGAGCCATAACGGTCCTGGTAAGCGTAGATCGCTGCTGACACGCCCGAGAAGTCGCTCTCGACGCGTTTGATCTTGGCGTTGGTAATCAACTCCCTGCCCTTCAATACTCCGCCGATCAGCAGGCCAATGATGACGAGCACGATGGCGATCTCGACGAGCGTAAAGCCCGACTGACGGTACTTACTGAGATTCTGCATTTCCACGACTAAGCCTCGCTTTGTTCTTTATCCAAACAGGTTCCTGGCCCAGTGGTGGCGTCGCCATCAGCAGAGGCCTTGCATGCAGTGTTTATCGGCGCTGCGATGAGATCCTTTAGCACTTTCTGGTCCGAATTATGGTAAATGCCCGGCCTCGACGAGCCGGGCATTTACCATAATTCGAATCAGAAAGTGCTAAAGGATCTCATCGCAGCGCCGATAAACATTGCATGCAAGGCCTCTGCTGATGGCGCCGCCACCACTGGGCCAGGAATCTGTTTGGATAAAGAACAAAGCGAGGCTTAGTCGTGGAAATGCAGAATCTCAGGAAGTACCGTCAGTCGGGTTTTACGCTGGTCGAGATTGCCATTGTGCTGGTCATCATTGGCCTGTTGATTGGTGGCGTATTGAAGGGTAGGGAGTTGATTACCAACGCCAAGATCAAGCGCGTCGAGAGCGACTTCTCGGGTGTGTCAGCCGCTATTTATGCCTACCAGGATCGGTATGGCGTGCAGCCCGGAGATGACCCGGCAGCGTCGACGCGGTTTGCGGGCACCTGGGGTGCGACCGATGATGGCGACGGCGACGGCGAAATCGAAGGTGGATGGGACGCAACCACGAACAACTCGGAGTCCCGGATGATGTGGAAGCACCTTCGCGGCGCTGGCCTGATTCCCGGCCCGGTCGACAACACTGACGAGAGCTATGCTCAGCCCACCAATTCGTTCGGCGGGATTGTCGGTGTGGATACCAATCTGTACAGCCTGACCGGCCAGAATATCGTTTTTGGCGACATTCCGGGTGACATCGCACGGGTCCTCGAAGCACGCGGTGACGACGGTGACCCGACGACCGGCAGTATCCAGGGGCACGACACGGACACCTCGTACGCACTCGATACCCTCTACAATGTCGGCTTCCGACAGTAGTCGATCGCCAGTTTATTGAGAGTAGTGACCGAGTCCGGCTGCGGGTAAAACCGCAGCCGGATTTTTTTGTGCGAGCGCTTAGCCGCCTACCGACTGGCGCGTGGACTGCGCATGGAGTTCGTACGCCTCCTGCAGCGCAGGCAGACTCTCGGCGTTCACGTTCAGTTTGCCGGCATGCCCCAGGAACGAATCCGTTTCAACGAGATCATCCGCATCCTCGAGGACCAGCTTCGCGAGATAGACGACGTCGACACGCGTTGCCGCCGCATTCTCGTCGTCGCTCACGTTTTCATCGGACTCCACCGAGTCGGCGATCTCCGAGGAGAACCCCCAGGCTTCGATAATCGACTTGCCGATACTCGTGTACCACTGGTCCAGTACCGTATTGAGCGAGTCGGCGTCGCCCATAAGGCCGGGGTAGTCGCGCGCCTTGGTCAGGATGTAGAGCTTGCCGATTTCGTGAAGCAGACCGCAAAGGAACGCGTTGTCGGGATTGAGTTTTCCTTCGCTGCGCGCGATGACAAAGCTCATCGATGCCAGCGACAGGCTGCTCGACCAGATCTCCTTGACGGCGTTCTTGAGTTCCTTGTGTTCGGAGGCCGCGAAAATCTGTTCGACGGCAAGCGTAATTGCCGTGTTCCTGACGACCTCGAATCCGAGGCGGCTTATCGCGAGGTTCAGATCCACGATCTCGATGCCCGCCCTGTTATGAAATGCCGAGTTAGCGGACATCAGCAGCCTCGCGACGAGCACGGGATCCGTCTTGACTACTTCGGCCAGCCGCTCGGAGCTGCAGGTCGGGTCTTCGAGTGCCGTGCGGATGTTGATGACGACATCCGGGAAAGACGGCAATTGAATATTGCGTGAGTTGAGGTCTTCGGCGAGTTCCTGCAGGAACCGCGTTTGTTCATCCGCAGACAAAGTGCTCTCCAGGTCGGGAAATCCTCGGAACAGTAATACGTCTGTCGCGTTTAATCCATCGCTTCGTCAGGCCGTCAACGCCAGGGCGTGCCTGCCATAGCCCAGGCAGGCTTCAGGCAGGCGAACGAGAATCGGGCCATACTGGTACAGCGTATTGAGTGCGCGAAAGAAGGACTTGCGCTTCGCCGCCTGCATCTTGCGGATGAAAGAGGGCAGGCTCGTCGGCGAGAACATAACGGCCGTGTCTCCATCGACGTCGCCGGTTTCGAGCAGGTCCAGCGACGTAGGACTGGTCAGCAACACGACCGGAACTCGGGAGCGTTCATTGCAGAAGGCGATGTCACGCAGGACCGCCGTGTTGTGTTCAGTAGGATCCGAATAATCGTAAACGACCAGGTCAGGCAGACCCTTATTCGCGTAAGCACCCGAATGCCTGGCGCAGGCTACGGCGGCCGGCCCGGGCGACAGGCGCCGTATAACGCCGTTGATTCCGTTCTTGCGCATCGTGTCCCTCAGCAGCGTCGCACGCTGCGGATCGTCTGCGATGAGCACCAGTTCTACGCCTTCTTCCCTTTCTCGCACGCTGTTCTCCTTGCAAAACCCGTTTTTCGAGGGCGCGATACCGTCAAAAACCGGAAATCTGCGCTCTCGGAACCATATAGTGCAGAAACCGTGCCAAGTTGAACAAAAGTACTGTTATTTGGCGTATTCTTTATATGAATCAATGGCTTAGCTAAGTCATTGAGTCGGCTGGGAAAAAATGAAAATCGTCAATAAGTCGCGAAATTTGGTCAAAGTCGCGAAATATCGTGACTTTTGCGTCGTGACAATGGTAAAAGCTTTTCCAACCAAGGCTTTAAAGCAAAAGACGACACTCTCGACTGATGATGAGCGACCTGTCCGCCACCAGCAGGGCGGCCCTCCTTATGACCCAGTCGGCGAAACTGCGGGTCACGTCGATCCGCCACGCGGAGCCTTGCCGTGCCTGACATAAGCGTCATCCAGTTCATCACGGTTTCCGAACTCGCCGTCATCCTGCTGGTTGTCGGTCTCCTCGTGTATGCGGCGGCCAAGGGTTTCCTGAATACGCGCCTGTTGCCGGTATCAAGTTTGACGCTCATCATCACGGGTGTGGTGCTGTCCGTGCTGGCCGCTTTCGGTGGTCATTTCTTTGTCTGGCTCATGCCTTCGCTGGCTCCACAGGGCGAAGTCGTGGAGACGAGTGTCCTGTCGGTGCGGCGCGTGCAGTGGCTGGCATCCAACACGGGCGTCGTGATGATCGCCATCGGTTTCCTGTTTGCCGTCCAGCACCGCAAGCGCGCGGAAGACAGGTTCTCTGAAACGCGCCGCGAACTCGAAGTCTCCAAGTACTTTGAGTACCAGGCCGAGGAGCGCTTCCGGTACCTGTTCGACAGTACGACGAACTCTGTCTACTGCTATCGCTTCGATCCGCCCATCGCTGTCGACTCGCCCGTCCAGGAGCAGATCGACCGCAGCTACTACGCAGTGCTGCAGGACTGCAATGTCAATTTTGCGCGCGAGCTCGAGGCGGACGACCCGTCAGAGGTGATAGGCAGCCTGTTCGGCTACCTGGACAGTTCAAAGGATACCGACGCACACGAGGCCTATTTCAGGGCATTCATCGAAGGCGATTATCGGCTCGAGGGTTACGAACTCAACTACAAGACGCCCGGCGGCGAGGACAGAGCCTATCGAATCAACACGGTGGGCGTTGTGCGAGACGGCCTGCTGCATCGCATGTGGGCCGTCGAAAACAACATTCTCGATCTGCGCCAGACCAAGGCCGCGTTGTCGAGGCGACGCGATTACCAGGCCCTGGTTGCGAGCATCTCGTCGAGGCTCGTCAAGTCCGGGGACGACGAGGCGGAGAACGTGATAGGGGATTGCATTAAATCGGTTTGCCAGTTTGTTGGTACGGATCGGTCGACGATCTTCTGGATCGACGAAGCCACCGATGTCGCATCGGTCGCCTATTCCTGGAGCGCAGACAACTCGGTCGTTGCGCCCGTGTCCATGAACCAGTTTCCGGAATTCGCGACACAGCTCCGGGCCTTTCGCCCCGTTCGCATCGACGATGTGGCCAACTTACCTGACCAGTACCGCGTCGATCGCTCGACCCTCGAGAAGTTTGACCTGAAGTCTTTGCTCATCATACCGATGGTTGTCGGCGGCCAGGCCGTCGGTGGGCTCAGCAGCGGTCGGCTGCGCGAACAGAAGCCCTGGACGGATCAGGACGTCGAGGACCTGACGGTCTTCGCCGAACTGTTCGCCAACTACGTGCTGCGACTGAAGTCGCGCACCGAGCTCAAGGAGACAATGCAGAAGCTCGAGCAGGCGACCGAGCGTCTCGAAGCCGAGAACGTCTATCTTCGCCAGGAAATCGAGCTGACGCACGGTTTCGATGACATCGTCGGGCAGAGTGACGCGGTACTGCGCAGCCTGCAGCTCGTGGAGCAGGTCGCGCCGACACGAACGCCCGTCCTCGTCCACGGGGAGACCGGAACGGGCAAGGAGCTCGTGGCGCGGGCGATCCATGAACTCAGCGACCGTTGCGACAGGCCGCTCGTCAAGGTGAACTGTGCGGCGCTGCCCGCGAACCTCATTGAAAGCGAATTGTTTGGTCATGAAAAGGGCGCCTTCACCGGTGCGGACAGCAGCAAGCGAGGGCGCTTCGACCTGGCCGATGGCAGTACACTTTTTCTCGACGAGATTGGTGAAATCCCGGTCGAACTGCAGGCCAAGCTCCTGCGTGTCCTGCAAGAGGGCGAATTCGATCGACTCGGCGGCAGCAAGACCATCAAGGTCGATGTTCGTCTTGTCGTTGCAACGAACCGAAACCTGGCCAAGGCCGTTCAGGCTGGCGAATTCCGCTCCGACCTGTACTACCGCATCAATACCTTTCCGATCGAGATGCCGGCACTGCGTCATCGCGGCGATGACATCCAGTTGCTGACGGAGCATTTCGTCAGGACGCATGCGCCGCGACTTGGCCGAGACGTGTCCGAGATCTCCGCAGGGATGATGGATCAGTTGAGAAACTACGCGTGGCCGGGAAATGTGCGCGAGCTCGAGGGCATCGTCCAGCGCGCGTTAATTTCGTCCACCGGGCCCGTGCTTGAACTCGCGGAGCCATTGACGACCAATGGTTCGGAAAAGAACGGCGCGGACTCGACCATATCGGACCTCAAGCTCGTCGAACGCGAACATATCGTTGCCGTACTCGAGGATGCGAACTGGAAGATCTCGGGCGCAACGGGTGCCGCGGCGAAGCTGGGAATTCCACCCAGCACGCTGCGCTCGAAAATGAAGAAGCTGTCAATCGTCAGGCCGCACTGAGCCGAGCCCGGTTTCATCTGACATATTGCGCATCGATGCCACCCTGGCATCCGCCTGGACCCCGCGAGGCCAAAGGCCCCGCCACTGTGAGCGGCTTCACGGCCATAGTGTGAGACCGTTCACAGTTTGACGACATAATCGCCCAAATCAGTGCACGCCACTCCTGTTTCCAAGACAGTTGGCCGTGTCTCGCAATGATAGCGAGCGGGTGCCAGGCAACGCGCCAACACGTTGCCCTGAAAGGAATGAACCTTGGAAACGGCAAGCTTACGCTTTGCGCCGATGTTCGCATGGATGCGGCGCGCCTACCTGTTGAGTGTCTGTTGCGTGCTGAGTACGCCTGCCGGTGCTGCCGGCACGGCCGTCGGAACGCAGATCCAGAACACCGCACTGGTTAACTACGATGTGGCCGGCACTCCGCTGACGCTGCAATCCAATACCACCACGATGACCGTCGCAGAACGCATTAACGTCGCGGTTACGCTGCAGAGCGCCCAGGTACTCGTTTCTCCCGGTGACACGGGGCAAGCGTTGCTGTTTACGGTAACGAACACAGGCAACGGCAGCGAGACCTTTGCCTTGTCGATGGACAGCGTCATTGCGAGCGATGATTTCGACCCGGTCCCGGCCGTGCCTGCGATCTATTTCGACACCGATGGCAGTGGCGACTTCAACGCCGGCGACGTGGCGTATACACCCGGGCTCAATGACCCGGATCTCGCTGCCGACGAATCGGTCAGCATCTTCGTCGTCAACGACATTCCACCGGGCGTCGCGAATGGCGAAACGGGCCTCAGCGAGCTGACGGCCACATCGGCAACGGGCAGCGGTACACCCGGCACTGTTTATGCCAACCAGGGCGACGGTGGCGTCAATGCGGTGCTGGGCTCGACCGGTGGCACCGTCTCGGTTACGGGTGAGTACCTCGTGTCCGACGTGCTTGTGAACGTGAACAAGACGCAGGTTGTGAACGATCCCTTTGGTGGCAACGAGCCCATCCCGGGCGCCACGCTGACTTACACAATTACCGTGAGCGTCGCGAGCGCCGGTACGGCTACGGCCAGTACTGTCGAGGATGCGATTCCCGCGCTAACGACATTCGTGCCGAACAGCATCCTGCTGAACGGTGCTCCCATTTCCGATGCGACCGACAGCGACGACGGCGAGTACGACACGACTGCCGCGCCGACTGTCGTTGTGCGCCTGGGCGACCTGACCCAGGCGATGGGACAGCAAAGCATCGAGTTCCAGGTAATCATCGATTGATCATTGAGCGAACAGAGCGAGGAGCTGTTATGAAAATTCTAACGTGCGTTTTGTTGATACTGGCCGCAGCCATTGCACAGGCACAGGCCCACCTCGACGTGCAGACAACCGTGCACAAGCAGGAGGTGTTCGTCAACGAGGCAGGGGAGTCCGAGACGAGGCTCGTACCCGCGGACGTTGTCGTACCCGGTGAAAGCGTTTTCTACACGATTACGTTCAGGAACGTCAGCGCCGAGCCCGCGGACAACGTCGTGATCACGAATCCGATCGCCGAGGACCTCATGTACGTCGAGGGTTCCGCATTTGGACCCGGCATGGAGATCCTGTTCTCCGTTGACGGCGGGGAGACATTTGCGCCAGTCGGGGCGCTGAATGTTGTGAAGGATGGCGAGGTTCGCGAAGCGACAGCCGCTGACTTCACGCATGTGCGATGGGTCATGCAGCACGACCTCGCAGCCGGTGCGCAGGGCACGGCGCGATTCGCAGCAATTTTGGAATGAAGCCTTGCGATTTCCGATCGCAAGGCTTCGCTTGGGCAAAGCGGCTTGCAGGTGCCGTTTTGTGGTTTGAATCACCTGCCCGGCGTAATGCCGGTTCACTAAATGGTAAGGAGTACCGTGATGAGACTTTTGGATAGGAAACCAGGCCTGACATTAAGGCTGGGCGCAATGATCGTCGCCCTGCTGGTCGGCCAACAGGCGATGGCCGTGGGTACGCGCGCCGGCACGTCGATCGAAAACACCGCAAGCGTGGATTACTCGGTGGGCGGCATCGATCAGGAGGATATCGCGTCGAATCAAGTGACATTCGTCGTCGATAGGCGCGTTGACTTCCTGTTGGAGCCGATTGTTCCAGGGACATTGGAGGATGTTACGCCCGGTGAAAATGACGCCTGGGTCGACTTTCGCCTGACCAACACCAGTAACTCGGACCTGGATTTCAACCTGTTGCTCGCCCAACTAACGGACGGCACAACGGTAGGGCCCGGCACGGACAATGCGGATATGGCGGCTGTCGAATACGCCGTTAGCGCGGACCTGGAATCCCTGACCAATCCCGATCCCGTACAGGGCGGGGACCAGTACGTTGACGAGTTGCCGCCCGATGAGTCTATTCGTATTCGCGTCTGGGGTGACGCGGCTTTGACGATGGTGAACGCCGAGGTCGCGGGTGTCGAGCTGACCGCAACGGCCGCAGAGCCAGGCACGAGCGGCACCGAGGGTGGGGCCCTTGCCTACGGGGTTGCCAATAATGATGCCACGATTGAAAACGTTGCAGCGAATAATGCCGGAGGTGGCGTCGAGGTAGCGAGCGACGGTTTCGTTGTTGTTTCCGCGGGCTTGTCCGTCGCGAAAGCATATGCAGTCATCGACGATGGCTTCGGTGGCACGTTGCCGATCCCGGGGGCCGAGGTTGAATACACGATCACAATTGTGAACTCGAGCACGACGACTCCTGCGGACAGCGTGGTAATCACTGACACGCTCGACGGCGACCTCGTATTCCTGGCCGACGCTCTTGCCGGGGGGGCGGATATGACGTTGACCGTCAACGCCGGCTTGCCGACGGGTTGCACCGAGGAAGCGGATGCCGACGGTTGTCTTCGCAGCGGTGCGGACCTGACCTTCGACAATATTACGATTGCCGCAGGCGATACACTCGTGGTGACCTATCGGGTCACGATTGCGGATCCTGCAACAACCCCGTAAGCACGATCAGAACCGCATCACGGTGTTCACGGAACGACACACTCCAACCCGACGACAGGCTGCTCACCCGGGCAGCCTGCGTCTCGTTGCACGCGACTCTGCGCCACCTGGCGACGGGTCGCGTGAGGGTGTTGAGGCCGAATCTCGGGGGGAGCACAAGCTCCCCCCGAGGTGCGTCTGGCGTTCCTGCAAATCCGCGATGCGCGCAATTCTGCTGTCCTTTTTCGCGGCATTCCTCGTGGCGGGACCGGCGCTTGCTGCCCCGCCAGGCGCCGTCATCTCCAACCAGGCGTCTGTCAACTACCTCGACAGGAATAACCAGCCAGCCTCGGTCCTGAGTAACGAGGTTTCGGTCACTACGGCCGTCATCCGCAGCCCCTCGAGCATCGAGTTCACGCGGGTCGTTCCCGCAGGCGCCTACCAGGAAACCGTGGGTCCGTCCGCGTGCTTCCAGGACGGTGGGTATGTGACATTGCCCGACCCGGGTATTCTTGGCGGCGCGACGATCGAGCCGACACAGGTCCAGGACGTCAATGCAACGTCGGCATTCAACATTGGCGAAACAGCGTTTATCCGTCTCGACGACAGTGACCAGAACGTGGATTACCAGGTCATCGACGTTGTGACCGTGACGGTAACCAGCGTGTCGACCGGCGATTCCGAAAGCGTACAGCTCTCGGAAACCGGCCTGGACACGGGCATCTTCACAGGTTATCTCCCCATCGCGTCAGGAGCCGCCAGCGTCGGCGATTGCCTGCTGCAGGGAGCGCCACAGTCGTCCGTGACCGTCAGCTACGTCGATCCCGTCGATGCTGCCGATGTGTCGCAGGCGACCGCCCGACTCGACCCCGTGCAGCGCGTGTTCGAGTCGAGCACGGGTACAGTGGTCAGCGGTTCGACGATCGAGATCGTCGATGCGGTAAGCGGTCTGCCAGCGACGGTTTATGGCAACGACGGCGTGAGCTTGTTCCCAGCGGCGATTGTCTCAGGTTCCACCGTCACCGACAGCTCGGGTACAAGCTACGTGTTTGGCCCCGGCGAATACCGGTTCCCCGTCGTGCCTAACGGCGACTACCGACTTGTCGTCACGCCTCCTGCTGAATACACGGCGCCGTCCTCGGTATCCGTCGCGGAACTGCAAAGCCTGCCTGGCGCGCCTTACCAGCTTGGTCCCGCGTCATTCGGCGCAGCTTTCAGCAAGACGAGTGACGTTTCGATCGCTGTCGATATTCCGCTCGACCCGCTGTCGTCGTCCCTGTTCCTGCAAAAACAGACGCTGACGACAGTCGCGGCGCCCGGCGATTTCGTACGCTACGAGCTGTTCCTGGAAAACGTTTCGGCGAACGGTCTTGCCAACGATATCTCGCTGGTCGACCAGCTGCCCCCTGGCGTGCGTTTCGTGCCGGGCTCGGTGACAATCGACGGCAGTGACGGCGCGGATCCGGCGATAAGCCCCGATCTGCGCGCGCTCGAGTTCACATTTGAGTCACTCGCCCCGGGTGCCAGTACGAGAATCTCCTACGTCGTAGAGATTGTCGGTGGACAGCGCGACGATGAACTCGTCAACACGGCTACCGCGTTTGCATCGGGCGGCCTGGTTTCGAACGAATCATCCGCAACGATCCGCCTCACCGAAGATCTGTTCCGCACCACGGGCACGATCATCGGCCGCGTCATTGAAGGAGACTGCAGCCAGGACTACTTTGGCGAAGAACAGGGCGTTGCAAATGTGCGTGTCTATCTCGAAGACGGACGCTTCGCGGTCTCCGATGCGGGCGGGCGCTTCCATTTCGAAGGCGTCGAGTCCGGTACCCACGTGGCTCAGCTCGACAGGTTCACGGTTCCCGAGTATTTCGACATCATCGGCTGTGACGACACGCCCGGGTTTGCGGGCAGGACCGATTCACAATTCGTCAAGCTGTCGCGCGGCAGCCTGCAGCGCGCCGACTTTTACCTGCGCCGCAAGGCGCCGCCCGAAGGTCGCATCGACATCGAGATGCGCAACACGGGGACAGGCAGCGCCGAGCAGGTCGCATACGAACTCACGCTGAACGGTATCGGCAACGTCGAGATCGACAACATCAGCCTCGTGGTTATGCTGCCGGACGGCGTCCAGTACCAGGCCGGAACGCTCCGGCTGAACGGCAACGAGGTTGGTGAGCCGCACCTAGTGGGGCCGTCCGTTTCCATGGCAATCGACGGCCAGTTCGGCAACTGGGAGAGTACGGTCAGTTTTATCGCGACGATCGACGATGCCGTCGACGGCGAGCTCGTTACGAAGGCGCTCGCGAAATTCGACACACCGATGGCCGCGAGGCAGAAGACGCCTGTCGTCGAGACCCGCATGATTCGCGAGCCGGCCGTGGCGGAAAACGCCGGCTACGTACTCGACCTCAAGTTCGCCATCTTGTCGGATGAACTGTCTGTACAGGACAAGCTGCAGCTCGACACGCTGATTCGCGACTGGCGAGGCGTCCGCAATATCCAGTTATCCGCGATCGGCCACAGCGACAGTCAGCGTATCAAGCCGAAGAATCGACACCTGTTCGCCGACAACTACGTCCTGTCGCGCGCTCGCGCCATGTCGGCGGCGTTCTATATCGCAGATGCACTCGACGTCGCCGTCGAAGATATCCAGGTCGAAGGTCGCGGTCCCGACGATCCAGTTGCGAGCAATGCGTCGGCGGCGGGCCGCCAGAAGAACCGCCGGGTCGAACTCGTCATCAGCGGGCTGCGCCCCAAACAGCCTTCTTTCCTCGAGGTCACGCAGAAATCGAGCGGCGTCAAGGAAACGGCCACCGTGGGTGCGGTGCCCGGATCAGAGAACATGCGGCGGCGTGACCTCAGCGCGGACAGCCAGGCAGGCATGCCGTCATCGCAGCAGGTGCCGCCGATCGATACGCTGCGACCCGGCTACGCGATGCTGCTGCCGGAAAAAGGTTTTGCGCCGGCGATCGCTTCCTCCAAGGTCGCGATCCAGCACAAGCCGGGCCAGGACGTAGAGCTCACGCTGAACGGCGCGCCCGTCAGCAAACTGAATTTCGACGGCATGGCCGCCAATGCGGCTGGCACGATTGCCGTTTCCCGATGGATGGGTGTGGATCTCGTCGAAGGCGCGAACGAACTGCGCGCCGTAATACGCAATGCCGATGGCAGCAAGGCGCAGGGCATTCGCCGAACGATCCATTTCACGGGCACGCCCATTCGCGCCGAGCTCGTCGAAGAGCTGTCTGACCTGGTCGCCGACGGCAAGTCCTACCCGGTACTGGCACTGCGTCTCTACGATCGCTCCGGCAAGCTCGCGCGCAGCGGAGTCGTGGGGCAATTCAGTGTCAACGCGCCGTACCGCTCGGCGTGGGACGAGGAACAGGACCGCAAGAACGCGCTGGTCGAGACGGGGGAGCGGGGCGCGTCGTACCGCACCGGCGCGGACGGCATCGCGTATCTCGAACTCGCACCAACCACGCAGACGGGTGAGGTGACGGTTGTACTACCGTTCGCGAACCATCGCGAACAGGAAGTACGCGCCTGGCTGAAGCCGGCGCAGCGCGACTGGATCCTCGTCGGCTTTGCCGAGGGGACGGCCGGCTACAACACGCTGTCGGACAATATCAGCGCTGCCGAAGCCGCGGGCAACGAAGACGGCTACTACGACGACGGGCGGATCGCGTTTTTTGCGAAGGGTTCGATCAAGGGCGAGTACCTGTTGACGCTGGCCTACGATTCCGATCGCAGGCGCGACCGTGATCGCTTCGAGACCATCGTGGATCCCAACGCCTACTACGCGCTGTACGCGGACACGAGCGAGCAGCGCTACGATGCCGCCAGTCAGCGCAAATTGTACGTCAAGCTCGAGCGCGAGCAGTTCTACGCGATGTTCGGTGATTTTGACACGGGCCTGTCGGTGACCGACTTGGCCCGATACCAGCGCCGATTCAACGGTCTGAAGAGCGAATATCGCGGCGACAACGTCGCCTACTCGATGTTCGCGGCCGAGACGGACCAGTCCTTCAATCGCGACGAGATTCGCGGCGACGGCACGTCAGGGCTGTACCAGCTCAGTAACACACCCATTATCGCAAACAGCGATCTCGTGAGAATCGAGGTGCGTGATCGCTTCGACTCCGGCGTGGTCCTGAGTTCGACGAATCTTGTCAGGTTCCTCGACTACAACCTGGATACGCTCGACGGCACGCTGTTCTTCAAGAAACCGGTGCCCAGCCGAGACCTTGACTTCAATCCCGTATACATCGTCGTCGAGTACGAATCCGTCGCCGCGGAGGCCGACGATATCGTGGCGGGTGGACGTGGCGCGCTGCGTTTCGTCGACGACACGGTCGAGATAGGTGTGACGCGCATCTACGATGAAACGCAAGGCGCTGAAGCCGACTTGACGGGCGTCGATTTGCGTTGGCAGATCAACGAGCAGACGCTCCTGAAAGCCGAGCTCGTAGACACGAATGCGACAGTCGGTGGTATGGAGCAGGAGGGTTCGGCTCACAGCATCGAACTCGAACATAATAGTGAGAACGTTGACGTGCGCGCATTTGTGCGCGAGGTCGATGACGGCTTCGGCCTGGGGTATCAATCGGCGGCCGACCAGGGAGTTCGGCGGATAGGTCTCGATGCACGCGCGAAGATCGGTGACCAGTTCACGGTGGAAGGCGAGGCGGGCTGGCAACAGAACCTGCAGACGGAGGCGATCAGGAATCTCGCACGCGCCCAGGTTCGTTACAGCCGCGAGAACTTCACGGCGCGCGTCGGCCTTTCGCACGCCGAAGACGATTTCGAAGATGGCGAAACCGCGACGAGTGACCTTGCCGAGATCGGCCTGACGCAGACGATCCTCGACGATCAACTCAAGCTGCGACTCAGCGCAATGACCGAATTCAGCGGCGAGGCCGAAAACCTCGATTACCCGACGCGCTACGTCTTTGGCGCCGATTATCGCGTGGCCGATGGCGTCGACGTTATCGCCGAGTACGAGGAAGCGGAAGGGAGCGACCTCGATGCTTCGATGACGCGCGTTGGCGTGCGCGCAACCCCGTGGAGCAGGGCGCAGGTCAACTCATTCCTGAGTAACGAGACGACCGAGTTCGGTCCGAGGCTGTTCGCGAATGTCGGCCTGATCCAGGGCTTTCAGCTCAGTGACAACTGGATAGTCGATGTCGGCGTCGATTACGCCGACACGATCGTCGACTCCGACGCCCGCGAGTTCGATTCCGACAGGGAACTGACTTCGGGGTCGCGCAGCGAAGACTTCACGGCCGCCTATGCGGGAGCGACGTATACATCGGATTACTGGAGCGCCAATGGGCGCATTGAAACTCGCGACTCGGACTCCGAGGATCGCGTATCGATGCTGGTGGGCTGGTATCGGCAGCCGGACAGGGGACACGGACTGTCGGCCGGTCTCACCTTGTTCCAGGCCGAAACCGCGCTCGGCGCCGAGCTTACGCAGGCCGACCTGCGCTTTGGCTGGGCTTATCGACTCGCGGATCGCAAGTGGTCGTTCCTGAGTCGCACCGACCTGGTCTACGACGAGGCGATCACGGCAAGCGACGACGCGCGGAGCTGGCGACTGGTCAACAACTTCAATGCAAATCGCCGCATCAGCGCCGCGACCTCGCTGTCGCTGCAGTACGCGTTCAAGTACGTGCAGAGCGAGTTCGATGACGACAGCTACACGGGGTATACCGATCTGATCGGCATAGACCTGCGCCATGGCCTGAGCGATCGGTGGGACATTGGCGCGAACACCAGCGTGCTGCATTCCTGTGAATCCGACGTCATGGACTACGGCCTGGGCGTGGACCTGGGTTTCAATATCGGCGAGAACATCTGGCTATCGCTTGGCTATAACGTCATCGGTTTTGAAGACGACGACTTCGAACAGGCTCGCTACACGGCACAAGGGCCGTTCCTGCGTTTCTCGATCAAGGCCGATCAGCGTCTTCTCAGGAATATTGCCGGGCAGCGCTAACGGGCGTTAGCCACGATAGCTAGCCACGGCAGTCACCCCATGCACCCTTGAGCTCCACGAGCGTCTCCGCAAACTTGCGTGGCTGTTCAAAATGCGGGAAGTGCGACGTCTCTTCGAACAGGTACCAGGCTTTCGTCGGTGCTTCGATGCGGTCGTAGTATTCCCTCGACAGCTCTGTCGGGGTCACCATGTCGTGGCGTCCCATGATTACGGCAACGGGAACGTCGAACTGCCATTCGCTGGCCAGCAGATCGCGTGGCATGTCGTAGACCATGACCCGCGAGGAAAAGGACGAACCCCGGGCAATGTTCAGTGCGTCAAACAGGCTGTACTCGGGAGCCATCAGCCCGGACAGGAGGAGCGGGCTGTAAGACGTTTCGCCGTAGAGTTCACTGCCGGTCAGGAACAGGAGTTCCTCGAGATTCGAGTCGTCGATTACCGTGCCCGGGTCGAGACCGAGATTATCCAGCTGACCCCGGAGGTACTCCTCCTGAATAGCTCGCGCGCGTCCGGTGCGGGTCTCGTCGGCTACCTGGCCGGTCCCGACGAATGCGCAGACCTTTTCGGGGTGTCGGCGCGCATACAACGCCCCCAGGTAGGAACCATGGGAATGCCCAACTATCCACACGCTTTGCGTGCCCAGGCTCGTGCGCAGGTAGTCGACGACGGCGTCCATGTCGCTCAGAAGCAAGCTCGTGCTGAGCTGCGCCGGATCCGCGCTGCGCTTGAACGACTTTCCGGACGCTCGCTGGTCCCAGTGAACGACGACGAACTCATCCTCGAGGTCTCTCTGGAAATCGTGTGCAAGGTACATCGCCGGCATCCCGGGTCCGCCATGAACGAACAGCATCACGGGCTGCGCCCGGTCGACACCCCTGACAAGGAGATACTGGGCGTCGCCATTGACTTCGAGCTCGAATAGATCGGCAACCGATCCCCGGGAAAGGATGGGCATCGTGAACGACTTGAACGTGTACACGGATGCCAGCAACAGGACCAGCATGCCCGTGTACAGTGGCCAGCGCCTTTTCCTGCTGCTGCGAATGTCAGTCGGCCTTTTTCGCCAGGATTCGCTCGCTAATGTCTTCGTGCGCTACGACGACGAAGTTCGGATAGTCAATCAGTGGCGTGGCTCGAAGGGCAAACCAGCGCTGCTCGCTCGGGCTATGGCAGGGGTATTCGTGATAGAAGGACGATCGGCGTCCCTTTATCACCTCTCGAATGCCCTTCATCGCGGCGCGGGCATTCGGATCGGTGGCGGCGGCCCGGCAAACATCGAAGTAGTTCGCGCCGATACCCAGGAGAGCGTCGTCAGACATCTGGTTCGCGTCGGCGAACTGTTGCCAGCTCAGATTCACCGCGAGAATCTCGCCATTCGAATCGATAACCGCAATATTGGCCGATATCGAATCCAGGATGGAGGATCTGAAGGTCAGATCACAAAACGCTTTGTCGCGGTCTTTGATCACAAGGCTCGCCTCTGCGAGTCAGTGTAACCCTTTTGTCCGGGGCCTGTTAAGCGCCCCCTAGACCGGGGGTGCTACCCGCAGGCAGAGGCCAGGCGCCACGTTCCAGATCGCGGCAGTTTGGCGACAAATCACTGAGGCCGCGGCTCGAATAAGGGTGTACTCTTGCGGCCGTGACCAATCTGACTGAGTTCTTCGGCGAAAACAGCCCGCTGCAAGCCCTGCTGCCCGGCTTCCAGCCCCGCGCGGGCCAGGCCTGGATGGCCGAGGCCGTGGCCGAAGCCATTGCGAACACGGACAAGCTCGTCGTAGAGGCCGGCACGGGCACGGGCAAGACCTTCGCTTACCTGCTGCCGGCGCTGCTTAGCGGTCGCAAGACGATCATCAGCACGGGTACCAAGGCCCTGCAGGACCAGCTCTATCACCGCGACCTGCCGTTGATCAGCAAAGCCGTGGGCAGGCCCGTGCAAACGGCGCTGCTCAAGGGGCGTGCCAACTACCTTTGCACGCAGCGCCTGGATCAAGTGACGGAGGTTGCGCCGAATCTCGCCGACGACCTCAACGAAGTCCGGGCATGGCGGCACCGCACCGATTCAGGCGATCGCGCCGAACTCACCGACGTGGCCGAAGATTCCGCGATCTGGCCACTGGTCACGTCGACGGCCGACAACTGCCTTGGCCAGAAGTGTCCGGCGTACTCGAGCTGTCACGTCGTCCAGGCCCGCCGTGCGGCCCAGGAAGCCGACCTCGTCGTCGTCAACCATCACCTGCTCCTTGCAGATCTCGCCATGAAGGAGGAGGGCTTCGTCGAGTTCCTCCCGGGCGCCGAGGCAATCATTCTCGACGAGGCGCACCAGGTGCCTGATCTCGCTGTGCAATTCTTCGGTGTGGCGCTGGGCAGCCGGGAACTCGAGAGGCTGGTTGACGAGGTACGGGCGGCGACGATGCCGTACGCGAACGCCGAGCTGAATCGTCGCGTCGACGCGCTGCACACGGCGATTCGGGTCCTGCGCGCGGAGGCCCCGCGCCAGGAGGGCAGGCACGAGCTCGGCGAGCTTATCGACGAGCTGCGCGCACCGCTCGATGCGCTCGCGCACGCGTTGCACGACGTGCACGTGGCCGTGGTCGAGCTTGGCGACGCCTCGGTGGAAGTGGAGAAGATCCACGAACAACTCGTCGGCGCCGCGGAGCGGCTTACGGTACTCGCGAGCGAAGACGCGTGGGATGGACTGCGCTGGCTCGAGGTCAATCCGCGCAGCATCCGCCTGCACCTGACGCCCCTCGATGTTTCCTCGAAGCTCAACGGGCTGATCGACAACGGCTTCCAGGCATGGGTGTTCACGTCCGCTACGCTGGCTATCGGCGATGATTTTTCGCATTTCGTGTCGCGCATGGGACTGCCGGGCGTGCCGGGACTGACGTTCCCAAGCCCTTACAACATCGAGCGGAATGGCCTGATCTACCTGCCGCCGGGCCTGCCGCAGCCGTCGGATCCGGCGCACACCGATGCCATGCTCGAGGCCGTCGCGCCGTTACTCGATCTGACGGCGGGGGGCGTATTCTGCCTGTTCACGAGTCACCGGGCGCTCAATAACGCGAGGAAGTGGTTCAGGGCGAACAGGTCGGTGCTGGGAGGCCGCAAGCTCCTGGCACAGGGTGACGCGCCGCGCGACGACCTGCTGCGTCGTTTCCGGCAGTTCGGGGATGCCGTGCTGCTCGGAACAGGCAGTTTCTGGGAAGGCGTCGACGTTCGCGGTGCGGCGCTCAGCATCGTGGCCATCGACAAGTTGCCCTTTGCCTCTCCAGCCGATCCGCTGATGATGGCGCGTCTCGAATACATCAGGCGACAGGGCGGGAACGGCTTCATGGATCACCAGCTGCCGTTGGCGGCGCTGGCCCTGAAGCAGGGAGCCGGACGTTTGCTGCGCGACGAATCCGACTACGGCGTTGTCGTGCTGTGCGATCCGCGCATAACGGGCAAACGCTATGGCAAGATGTTCCTGCAATGCCTCGAGCCGATGCCGACGACCTCCGCTATCGACGAGGTGTCGAGTTTCCTCGAGGCACATGAGCAAAAAGGAGCCGTGGCATGAAGTTGCTCGCCATCGACACATCATCCATAGCCTGTAGCGTCGCGCTGCAAACTGGCGAGGACCTTGTCGAGCGCCACGAAGAGCAGGCAAGAGAACACACGCGCCTGCTGACTCCCATGATACGAGACGTGTTCGCCGAGGGCGGCTGCGCGCTGCCGGACCTCGATGCCATCGTCCTGGGCAACGGACCAGGATCATTCATCGGCATGCGCATTGCGGCATCCGTCGCCCAGGGACTCGCCCACGGTGCCGGATTGCTC
>JAAUYE010204013.1_pt1 | contig 18591 bp, 19 predicted proteins | sample 7278081 | NCBI WGS metagenome assembly JAAUYE01 (sample SAMN14350131, study PRJNA611818) | marine sediment metagenome | isolation source: surface marine sediment (0.6m) | place: French Polynesia: Moorea | collected 2018-08
GTATACCGTGATCGGAGAGAAGCTGCATGGGAACTGTTGGATCAGTACGCATTGATCACCCTTGACAGATTAAGGGAGAAGCACGGCAAAGCTACTGTGAATAACTGGTACTGGAACGGCAGCAGATTGTGGAGTGGATTGAGAACACCTAACAGCCCGTATTATAGACCCTACAGCCAGCATACATTCGGAAGGGCGTTTGATATGATCTTCAACGATGTGTCTGCTCAGGATGTACGGGATGATATGGAAGAAAACCCAAATGATATGACCTACAGATACATAACTTCTATAGAACTGGAAGTTACTTGGTTTCACTTCGATGTAAGAAACTGCGATACACTTGAAACATATCGCCCATAAAAGGAGGTGATTAATTCTTGGAAACAAATTTCAACTCATTCTTGGATAGAATACCGATTTATAAATATGAGCAAAAGAAGATTGCTACTGATCTGTCTAACTGGATCGTGTTAAACAATACTATCCGGCACTCAACGGATGAAACCTACATTCTGAAGCTGCTTAAATTTGAACTGGAAAATCAAAACAGATCCGCTTTTATCAAACGACTCAAGAATAAGCATAACATTCTGAGGGGTCAAAGAGAGAAAAAGGAACTGAATTGCGAGAATCAAAAATTGAACGAGCTTTAAGATCCGGTCTGCAAGATCTGGGATTTAAGATGTACAAGATAAATCCTACCGGGCAGAAAGGCGCACCGGATAACATCGTAGCTCTGTATCATCCCGATACGTACTTCATAGAAACCAAAAGACCCAAAGGATCTACCAGCATACATCAGGATTTTGAACACACAGACTTGAAAGCGTTGGGTCATACTGTTATAATCATAAACACAATGGAGAAAGTCCATGACTACCTTAAAGCCGTTAAGCGTTATAAAAGCCACCGAAATTAATTTTGATAACCTGAGATACCCTTGCGCTGTGTCACCTATTGTGAATGGAATAAGGAGCATTATTGATCCGGTTAACAAAACTTTTCAAATGTGGAAAGGCGTGTTTAATCTGAAACCTGATTATGATTTAGGTGGTGACGTACTGTACGATGGTATTCTGCAATACACACCAGAGCATATATTCTGGTTGTATGACTTACAGACTAATCAGATATATGAAGAAAGGCAGAAAGTAATCGATGCAATGAATGTTGAATCCATAGGCAAGATTAAGAAAGTTCCTGTATCATGGATTGATTCATTCAGATACGTCATGGCATTATTTGATTTCTACATAGAATATGGTCATGCCGGGATACTGATCAGAACACCGGAGCATAAATATATGATCGGTCCGTCAGAAGGATGGAAACAGATTATAGAGATACCCAGATACCGGGCGCAAGTCGTTACCATCTCATGGGTTAAGGAGAGATTCAGTTCAGTAACCGTTCAGTTAGACGGTAAGCATTTCCACGTTTTCAGGGGGTTTACAGAAGAAGATATGGAATACTTCACCAGATACCCGGAAGCAATACAGCAGAAATTCGTGGATTTGGTGTATGATGGTCATTACAGATACTATCAGATTTCAGGAGAACAACATGGTTAAGAACATAAGAGATTTTGTAATACTGTGCATTGTCATGTTCGTATGGGCTTATCTTCTTTTCACTTCTGATGCATTCGGAGCAGATTTGTATCAGTTAGAAAAGGATCACACTAAAGCATGGTGCGATAAAAACAAAGGGTACTATGAAGTGGTGCTGCCAGACAGAACCCGATGTGATTGCATAACCAGACTGTATGCTATAGAAGTAGAATATGCGTATAACTGGAAAGAAGCAATAGGACAATCATTGCACTACGCCGGTGTGGTAGCTAAAGAACCCGGCATTGTGCTGATACTGCGTAAGAACGGTGACTATAAATACTATCAAAAACTAATGCAAAATATCAGGTACTGGAACCTGCCCATTAATGTGTGGATTATCGACGGTAAATGATTTTTGTTATCACTATAGCATTAATGATTCTGTTTCATTGGGTATACCCACTTCAAAGAGTACAGGAAATAAGTGTTGCTCCTTTTTTCCTGCTGGCAATGATTGTCTATGCAGTAGGTCTATTAATATTCGGAAAAGATAAATAATGTACACATACACTTTAGCTGATCTCAGGCAGTACCAGAAAAGAATAATAAGAGATGCATGGAATTACCAGAGAGCATTCATCATGCTCAAAATGGGTAGAGGTAAGACCATCATTGCTGCCACTCTTGCAGAACGATTGATAGCACACAAGAAAACGAGAGCATTTCTGGTGATCGGACCACTAAAACCTATTCATCTGGTGTGGCCTAAACACTTGAAAGAATGGCAGCACCTCAACCATTGCACATACCGCATACTGCACGGACCCAATAAAGATGGGATGCTCTCACCCGGAGTTGACTTCTATTTCATGAACTTTGAGGGTATACAATGGTTATGCGATTGGATTGACAAGGTTAAAAGGAGAAAATCATTTACAGGACTTCCCTTTGATTCTGTTATCATAGATGAATCAGCCATGATGAGAAACCCCGGATCTAAGCGGTTTGGAAAGTACCGGTACCGGGTAAAGTTCATTCCCAGATACAGATACAATCTAACCGGCAAGCCCACGCCGAAAGGACTTGAGAATATCTGGAGTCAGATGTACTGCTTGCATGAAGATACTGTATTCGGCAGCAGCTTTGTAGAATGGCAATGGGAGAACTTCACGCCTAAAGATCATAATATGTACAAATGGGAAATCAGATCCCCCATGCACCGGGCTAAGATCATCAGCAAAGTCAGACCCCACGTGCTGGCATTAACTCAAGAAGAAGAAATTCATATGCCACCCCGGATCAATAATTTTATATACGTCAAACCGTCTAAGAAATTTTATGAAGCATATTACCAGATGGAGAGAGAATTCTATCTTGAGCTTAAAGGTAAAATCGTAAGGGCAAAATCTGAAGCAAGCAAGCGAATGAAACTGCGGCAGATATGTCAAGGCATGATGTATGACTATACCGGTATGCCTATCAAGATTCATAACGAGAAACAACTGTGCTTGAAAGAACTGGCAGACAAAACAGAAACAGAAACAGAAAAGCATTCAGATGTTCTGGGTAACACCATCATAGTATATAACTTCAGGTTTGAAGTAACAGAATTATTGGAGGTATTCCCCAAAGCACCTTACATAGATGGATCAACAGATGAACAGAATGATCATATGGTTCTTGAAAAGTGGAATCAGCAACAGGTGCCTATCCTTCTGCTCAACGCTGCAAGCATTAATTACGGCCTAAATTTGCAGTACGGAGGTTACACCATGCTCTGGTATGGGTTGACCGATGATCTCGACAAATACGACCAATTAGTGGGCAGATTAGACGATAGGATAGGACAGGAACATCAGGTAACGGTACACCACATTCTGATCGAAGATACCGTGGATGAGATTATTAAGCGGAACATACAGAAAAAAGATGCAGATCAAACAAGTTTTATAAATGATGTAACTGCATATCTGGAAAGGAAGTGGGGATAATGTTTGAATGGTTAAGATACCGTATAAAAGAAAAACCTTTAATAAAACCTTTAAATAATTCTAACGAACCAAACCCACCGATAGTAATCATACCTCCTAAGTTTGAACTGGATAATCAGATAAATATAGAACCCGGAAGTATTAACTATTTAAAACCTAAACCCGAATTCAGATCAAAATACATAACTATAGAAAGAATGAAATTCAGATTCAGATGGTTATGGAACTGGTTCTATTTGAAAGAATGGTATAAGGATCTGAAGTTATCCCGTGAATGGAAGAAAGAAATCAGATCCTTATTGAAGCGTTAAGGTTGGTCGAGTGAACAGGTTCTTGAATCTGTCCGTGAGTATGTAACCGTTTCTACTCTTGTTGTGGTACGTGTTCCTTTTCCGCTACAAGCAGCCATGTAACCACCCCCCTACTTATTCATTTTTTCATATTGATCTATTTTACGATGAATGAACTCCCTTAACTGATCCAATTCATAATTCATGATCCGTTCAGGATCTTCACCGTTGGACAATCTCCTGTCGAATCCTACCCGGATACGCATAGACTGGTAATCTCCCAAATTATGCGTGTACCCATACTCAATTCTGATATGCTTTTCTTTGAACTGCTCACTATCAACTACTACATAGGTACCAAATAAAGATGTTAAACAGATCATTCCAAATAAGATTAACTTGTGTCCTACGCTCATTCCCTTATGAATGTCTTTGAATAATAGCTTAGACTCAGCACCATTCATACAGCTTTTCACCTCCTGTTTTATTTTAGGATCGTTAATCATTTCGGAATCACAAAAAATCTTCCATGCCACCACCTCCACCTTTAAGAGTTAACATCTATCTGTTCCGGGTATCCGGTTATTTTTACTAATTATATCACGCTTGATAAGGTACTGTCAATTGAGTCCAACCAACAGATTCTATCTTGGGTGACGTACTGACTTTGTTCACCCATTCTTCTCCATTCTCAAGAACGGCAAATGTGAATATGGCCTTACTGAACGCTACCACTTGAAACTGCTTTATCTGCTGATCTAACGGAACAACAGGAGATATAAAAGTAACATCGTTAGGATCTTCAAGCTCAATGGTGCCACCATCTTTTTCTACTACGGCTTTAAGATTGTTATTACTTATAACAACCCATTGGTGGAATACTCCCGTGTAACCTCCCCCACTACTGACCTGTACTGTTCTCCCCTGTATCATCTTTAGAATCCTTTATGCATGGTCTTTCTTTAATTATAATGGTGATATCTGCACACTCATCCGGTGGGATACCTCTTGATTCATTAAGCAGTATCCATCTCTCTGAACAACTAAAGCTGAACAGCACTAACAGAACTAACCATTTCAGGTTCCGATGGAAGTACATTTCTCCAATTCCTCCCAAACTCTACCCATTGATCATAAGTTGTTGCAGGTTGTGCATTGCTTAAATTCTGGAACTGATTCGTTAAATTGGTACGGGCTGTTCCAAGATCCGTCTTATACTGTTGCCATGCCAAGTAGTCAGGGTCTTGAACACCTTCCGTTTCTTCAAGGGTTGCCATTATCCGGTTAGCCTTATCATTCTGGATATTGAACGTCTGCTTACCATCCTTACGAATATGATCCTTTACTTCTGGTATAGTGTACTTCTCTGTTAAATTAGGGTGCCTTACATGGATCACCTGATTCTCTACTGTTTCAACCGGGCCTTGGCTGTTATAAGCCCTATCATCGTAACCATGATAGATTACTTCCTGTATACCCTTATCCAGACGCTGCTGAACCGTCCACCCTTGAATCATCTGTCGTGGATATTGTATTCCGTTGATTAACATATCCACTAAAGCCTGTACTTCAGTAACACCAGCTTGCCACCCTCTGGACACCCTTATCTGTATTCCACTTGCTAATCTAAAAGGCATATCATATCTCCTTATCTTGCGTTTGCTAATATACTTGGATACCTACCGAATGAAAAACCTAAAAAGTCATTAGCATCATTATAATCCGTATCTCTCCACTTAGCTCCTGAAGCTAATATATCAATATAATTAGTAAGAGTTTCTGCTCTTGAATCATTAAACGCAAGTGTTCTTCCAGATGGGTTATATATGTTTCTCCCTATATCCCAAACTGCCCAATCACCTAAATTAACAGTATACCTTTTTGCAAAAATTAATGCAGGTAGATGATCCAGCGCAATCATTGGGCCATCAGCATTGTTATTTGAAGTAAACCTAAAAGCAGAACAGAGGAATGGTATGTCGAAGAAAAGTACAGTAAGAAACCATTCATTTAGTTGATTAACATCAGAAGCATTACCTATACGATAATGAGTAGCATTAGGTTTTGTATTATCCCACACAGTTGCATTAAGCGCCCTTGCAGCATTACTGTTAAGATACATATAGTAATTTTCTGGATTAACAGCATCCATGTATTTATGATATACATACCATCCCCCACCCCCACCAACATTCGTTAACTTCTTTCTCCACATCATTGAGGGTTCTTTACCACCATTATGTGGAAAATTAGTAGCTACCCCCGTTCCTTGATCTATGACTAACTGTACCCCATATTTAGTTGGGTCTTGTGCATTAAGCATCCAGTCTAAATATTCATCGTTAAGCGCATTTACATCAGTATGTGTTTCAACTCGTACACCTTTTACCAAGTTATTGAGAAATAAAATCTGTTTATCAACTGTGTCTTGTTCCACTCTTGTATCGTTTAAATTAAGAGATTTTCCACCTTGTCGTGCTGTATCCCAATTACCTATATTAGTTTTCTTCATTATGCTTAGCGCTTTGTTGTCTTCCATAGCGTTAAATTGATTAGCAATATCAGCTTGCGCTCCTGTACCTGCCCTTTTCTCCACATAAAAGGCGTTTCTACCATCCACTACTTCATAATCAAGTAATTCAAGCATATTCTGCGTACATGATGCAAAAAAACCTGAAGGAACAGGGTATCTGAATAACCCCCTACCGTTCTGATCTTGATTGGTGTAACCGGATGCAATAGGATTTCCGGTGTTTAAGTCAAATGTAAAAGCTGCTGCATTTGCCCCGGCATAACAAAACATGGTAAAAACATCAGCAAACTTAGCCGGTAAAGTTATGGGATTTGCTGCTTCTGCAACTCCGTTTTTAAATAAATTCATTTCTCTTGTTTGAGGGTTATAAGCAAACCCTAATGTATCGCCCTGAATGTAAGAACTAACTGTTGCTACTGAACTCCCCTCAACGCTAAAATTACCGGTTGCACTCCAGTAAGCCGCACCGGGCCTACCACCGGACACGTAACTTTCTATCTGATTACCATAAGCTATTATACCTATTTCTGGGTTTGTACCGGGTCTTGCCTTTATATCTACCTCCCAATAAGAAGGAATACGGCTTATCATGGTCGCCCGTGAAGTACCCGTAAACCCCGAACTTGTAAACGACCATCTTCGGTTGCCATTAGAAAAACTATATGCTGCAAGAGAAGATGAGTTAACCCTCTTATCTACTGAATTCCAAGTAGGAAAGTTATTCGTAGGTGTATCTGTTACTTGCTTAATGCCCGTACCATTAACCGTAAAATTATTACCATGAGGGCCGAAATCCAAACCTAAATCCTGTGAATCAGCAAAGGCCAAATAAGCAGTATTTGGATTGTTAAAATTAATTCCTGATATATCGGTTTTTAACATCCAATACCCATAGTCATTTAAAGTTAACCACGCCGTAGGGTCATATGCTTCCCCATCTATAAAAAATACTTCAGACCAATAATCTGAATTAGGAGAGTCCTTTTCTCCCCTGTTACCTATAATATGACTGTAAGGGCCATTAACTACGAAATCTTGATTCTGTGAAGGATAGTTTGGAGTACCGCTAAAAGTCAAACGATCTCCGTTATGCCATAATTTCAATCTTTCAGAAGCCGTTGCTTGTGCAGTATCAAGAGTAACCGTAAAATAATGATGCTGTGTTGGATCACGGTGAAAAGGAACGGTAGTTAATTCTGATGTTCCCTGTCCAGTTTGTGTGGTGTAAACATATAATACGTGATTAGTAATCCAACCTACTTGGAATCGATTACCCGCATCAACATAAACACCAAGAAAACCTCCCACTGTTTGTAAAGTAGGTTTTATACCAAAAAATAAAGTCCACTTCTTACGATTGCTATTTGTAAAAATCCTGTCTAAAAAGTCCGTGCTAACTCCGGGAAACAAACAACCGTTAAGTACTTCAAAATCATAATACGGAGGTCTGCCTATATCCTGATAATGCCCGTGTGGAACAATTTGTACAGTCATAATTAAGAATCCCTGTATGCTGACATAAAGAGTGCCTGTTCTGATGCCGACTCCCAATGGAATATGTATACTGTCCTACCATTACTCACTGGTTGTGGTATGGCAACAGCCCCACCGACATAAGTAGAGTCAAACGCAATGGTAAAAGAAGCATTGTTCCCAACCCTTAAAACTACAAACGCATCAGTTACTGTAATATAAGGAGTGATCGCCATTTGAAGTTTATTAAGCGTTATGTTCTCTGTAAGAGTCAAATTAGCCACCGGATGAGTGATGCCGTTCCAGTTAACCACACCCCCGGCTATGGTTAAATCTAAAGGAGTATAATTCTGCAACCCCCCTGTCCAAGTCCGGGGAGTGGTGAACATAGACGCTGCACGATCCGCTTCAGTTTTAGCTCTATCCGCTTCTGTCTGTGCCTGTTCAGCATATCCTTGAGCATTGGATATTTCGTCTGCTTGTGGACCGATCAACAGACCATCAGCTTGAGCATTCCATATGGCAATAACCGCATTAGCTACGGCAGGAGGTAACACCGGTGCTATGTTGTCTGTTACTGCCACTTTCAAAGACCGGTTTAATTCTTCTCCCTGCTGCTGAGAAACCATAGTTCTACGATCCAGAGCATTCTCATGAGACACAGATGGAAATTTCCCCAACTCAGCATACCGTTGTGGCTGTGTATCATCTATATTACGCAGTATGGTGATACGTTCACCTACCAATGCATCTGCCGTAAGAAGTATTTCACCCCCGGCTTCTTGACCAGCACCGGTAACAGAGTAATCAGCCGGGTAGTTTAGTTGAACTTCCTGCCCACTTGTCTGTCTTTTAGTAACATTCAGTTCATTTTCAGTAAAGATCTTCCAACGGTACTGAAATGGACCCTTTGTAGGTGATCCGGTGATATCATAATCTTCCCGGTTGTTACTGTTTTCTAATGCCATAATTCACCCCGTTAATTTTGTTGTACCCAATTAGGCACTTCTTTAGATAACTTCCTTACGTGTTCTTTCATAGACTCTATGGCTGAATTAGCGTGTCTCGCTAAATTGATTACTGTCATGTACTGCTTATCAATCAACTCTCTTTTATGCTGCTCTCCAGATACTTGCTTTCCATCAACCATTACGGGAGGTAGTTCCATGTAGTTGTACATATGGATTACTCTGATCTGTTCATCTATTGTTCTGGACAACCCGTTAAGTGTCTGCTTGTACACAAGAAACTGATTCTTATCTTCCTGTAAAGTTTGTGGTGCGTTATCCAATCTAAAATTAATGGAATTAATCTCCATCATAATCTGTTCACGTTGCGTATAGAAACGATCTAACGACCGGGTGTTAAGAGATGGATACCTGCTTACAAAAGTCCGTATAACAGGGAAATCAGCAAGTTTTCCGGTAGGTCTTTGAGGTGTGATTACATTAAGTTTTCTGTATATCTCCTGAGCATTCTCTGACTTCCCTATCATGTAATCTGCTGCCCTTAATACATAAGATCCCAAGCCCCCGGTCCACGATCTAACGAAATTCTCCAGATTAGCCGGTGCTATTATTCCCTTGTATCTTAACGGTGGGTACATCCCCATAGCGGCAGACACAGCTTTAAGAAGATTAGATGTGTTTGCGGTTGCCTGAAGCTCCGGCAATAACCTTTCCATCGATGCCGGTACTACCGGAGTGTCAAAAAAGATTTTACGATTAGCCCACGCTTCAACAAAAGGTATTGCTGCCGTTGGAGTAAACCCCGGAGTTATTGAAGTAATAATAGACCCCACCATACCCTGATCATACAGATACTTCATAAAATTAGTATCCGGTTCTTTTTCGTAAAGGTAGTCAACAAACCTTTCAACAGTAGATCCAAACAGAATACCCGTATCAAAGGGTTTAGGAATTCTCACAATCGTATTAGTAACCGGGTCCGGTATCAACCAGTAAAGATCCTTTTCCCACGCTTGCTTTTCTCTCAATGCCATAGTCATATCAGAATCGGGAAAATTACGCATATATTCATTCTTATACAGTCCAAGAAGCAAAGAAGGTACCGCTAAATATGTACCCATCTTAAACATAGTGCCTGTTGGATCTGTAACCATTGCTTCCCTGAATCTATCTATACCCTGAATCTGAGCATTGAAAAAAGCAACTAACTGATTAGTGGCTTGTGCTGCTGCTGATGCTCCCATTCGCTGGAAGTCCTGCGGATTCTGTCTTGACCAGTACCCGGCTTCTTTTATAGATGCTCCTTTTTCCCTTCCTAACCTGAATTCAGATAACCGGGTAATGTTTTCGGAAAACTCCGTAAGCATCCTCAAAGATTCTACCGGTGACTGTTTCATCCCTTCCATTACTGCTAAAGGATTCATCTCTTTTATGGCGTTTCTGACAGGCAGTTTGTAAAGATCCGTTAACTGTCCTTGCAAGTAGTTCCGATCCATTGATACCAAAGTAGCATTAGCACCACCGGATTTAATCCACTCCTGATAATACTTATCCTGCTTAACCAGAGAAGCCATTCCTTTCATCATATCAGATCCAAAAACGTACCCAAATTTAGAATACGTACTCATTGCAAACTGATCTCTTACCGGATTCTTAGCCATGAAATCCGGTGATAAAACCGCCCCTGCCCTCAACCATTGCGTAGGTTTAGCGATTATGGCAGGTATAATCTTAGCAGTTGCCTGATCCATTCCCTGATGAACTCTTAAAACTTCTTCTGGAACTTCATAGAATTCTCTTTTACCATTTCTCCATACGGTTAAATACTTTCCTTCAGGAGCAAACATATTAGGTCTGTACACATTCAACGTCTGATTATCTGCTACGTCACCGATCAGCTTTTCAATCTCTGCTGAAGTTACCTTAGTCAATCTGGTGGGTGTCTTAACCTTAACCCCGAATTTATCAGCAATGGCCTGATTGACCATATTCCGTTCTGCCAATGCTAATATGGCATGGGTGTTCTTGAGAACAGACTCCAATGGATCTATTATATCAGCTTCAGACCCCTTTATTCGCTTTATAATGTTGTAAACTTTAGTTCCTTTAGGCAAACTACCCTTGTACACCTCTTTGACCCTGTAAAACGGCACGTAGTACTGATTCAGGGTACGCATAACATCAACAGACTTAGCATTCACTACCCCGGAGTCTTTCAGATAATCCAATAGATGATTCTGATATGCTTGCAGATCTTCCCTTACTTTCTGAAATCTAAGATTCTTATTCCGTAACTCATAATTCTGAATCAGTCTTGCAGCAGAATCTAAATTAACCCCGGTTTTAATGCCGAACTCTGCTTCTAATTCCCATGCCCGTTTAGATACCAGATAAGCTCTGAACTCATCCAAATGATTTTTAACCGGATCGAGTGCCTGTTGAAGTGACTTAGATCCGGGTATGTCTTGCAAAGTCTTAGCTCGAAATGGCCTGAACTTAATCCAATGTTCTGCCTTACCGGATATTCCAGCCATCAATCTTGCCATATAATACGGATCATTGGGATCGAAATTTTTCATTCCGGCTTTTAAAGGATGAAACTTATCTACCCATCCAGTATAGAACGCATCCCACTTTTCTTTAATGGTTTTCGGCTTTCCCTTCTGCTCAAGATTTACAGACTCCATTACTTTTTTAACATCATTGTACGCCGGTCTAAGAGTGGCTTGATCCGATGAGGGTTTCTGATACTTACGGGGTATGGGTAAATTACTTGAAGATAAATCTTCCCTGATAGATTCTTCATACCTCATATCTTCAATTATCTTACCCGGTCTTTTATTACGTTCAGCATAGGTCTGTGTGAGCTTCTTCCGATAATGCCTTGCTCCCTTCAAACCACCTACCAGAATAGCCGCATCAACAAATTCATGGGGTTCTGGAACTCTACCCTCAAGAACTGCACCGGCTGAAACCATAGCGGTTACTTCTGCCGGTACAGACGCAATACCTGGAGCTACTTTGCCAGCAGCCGTGGTTACTGCTCCTACGGTGTATCCTTTTGCTGCTTCCCATCCAACAGAAACAAACCGACTCCAGAAATCCTCAAAGCTGGTAACCTCTCCATTCGTGAGCTTTTGCATATATAGCTCTCTCATACCCTCAGTTAGTGCAAAAGCACCGGCACCAGCAGTAATGGGGTTCGGACCACCGGCTAAAGCACCCATAACAAGAGAAGGAAAATCACCAAGCAGACTACCTAACCCCGAAGCTATCCTGTGACCGGTAGACATTGTTTCAGGTAACTCAAGATCCGGCAATTTACCCCGTGTTGCCAAACCTGACACAGAACTTTCCAAACCGGTTTCAAAGGAGTCTGCATATGAAAAACTCTGATCTTCTTCTATATACATATCCATTCCACGTTTAGCCAGTTCTTTTGGGTTTATGCCCGGTGGCAGTCCTACGATGTGTTCTGGAACATCTTCTTCCACACCCTCAACTTTTTCAGCACGTTCAGCCATAGTCTGTTCACGGATTGACTGCATATAATCAATATATTTCTGCTTCATTTCAGTTTCATCAAACCGCTTAAGACCAAATTTAGAATTAACCTCATCTTCAGTAAAACCAGCTTGAAGATACTCATCCCTCTTACGTGATATATACTGCCGTGCCTCCTCTTGACTGAACCCACCTTCAAGCATCTGTAAATAAGTAGCCATTATTGAGTAGCTCCAACACGTTTATCAAACTCATCTATGGTTTCACCCGGTTTCCTCTTATTAGTGGGATTTCCCAGATCTTGCGTAGTGACCTGCTGTTGCGGTAAAGGAGCGGCAGCCGGGAATATGTTGCCTGAAACCGCTTGAGTAGTTATCTGTATCTGCTGATCCAATGGAATAAGATTTTCCTGTACTACCATATTAATAATGTTATTGGGATTTTCGGGATCGATCATCTTCATAACATCTTCATCAGACTTACCATCTATAGCACTATATAAGGCCATTTCTGCCCGGTATGCGTTAGCTTCTATCTGTTGTGATGCTCCAGACATAAGCTGAGTCTGTAATATTTGTCTTCTCACAGTACGAACAGCAGACTTAACCGCCCGGTTAATCGGCTTGTCTTCTTCTTTCTTCATTCTTGCGTTCAAGGAAAGTATCCTGCTCACATCCGGCAGAGTCAAATTACTCTTTTCTATGGATGCTTCCCGGTATATCAAAACTTCATCTGCCGGTGTTAGCTCCCCATTTAACGCTTTATTGTGATAAGAAGCCCATACAGAAGGGTTAGAATATTTGGGTAGCTCTACGGCTGCTTCCGCACGTTTTCTGCTCTGTTCTGTAAACCAGTTAATTGATCCTTCTCCGAATACCGGCAGTCTTTTGTCGTTAAACAGTTCTTTTAAGTTAATCTGGTTGGATTGAAGTTCTCTTAAGTATCCTAACTGAGCTTCAGCTTTCGCCACTTCCTCAGTCTCTTTTTTCTTCTTCTTTAATCTGGACGCTTCACCGGCACGGGCAGTATCAACAGCCAGTATTGCTGGCATAATCTTATCATACTGAGTACCCATGATACCTCGCAGTCTTTCAGAGTTATTCCGCACCAGAGATTTCAACTGATTCAAATCCGGGGTATCCCACGCCCATTGACTGAACGCATTAATCATACCGCTATCGATTGCCTGTTGTACCTTAACCGGATACTGCCCGGACCACGCATCTCTCATCTCAACCGCTTGATCAAACAGTACTTCCACATTACCTATGGGAGCATCCGTCATACTCTCCACAGTTTCTGCAAGGTAATTCGTCACTACTTTAACTTCATACCGTCCTGCTTCCTGAAGCTCAAAACTCTGAACCCTGCCCAGATAGGCTTCTTTCATCCCATCATTCAGAGTCTCAAGTTTACTGCGTAACAGGGGAGAATACTCACCATAGAATTCATTATCATCTAACTCTGTTAATGCTTCCGTTTCCTTCTGGGTTATCCCGATAGAAGCACCCAACTTATTATTTGTTTTGGTGTCGAACAACCTCTGCCGGTACCGTTGATTCAGCTTAGTCTCAGCATCGGTTAACTGAAGTCTGTCCATCTGCTGCTGCCATTCGGAAGCAACATTCTGAACGGTGGCTAATGCTCTCTGTGTTGCTGCTCCCTGCCTACGGGTAGCTTCCACCATCTGACCAGCCATTGTAGCAGCACCAGAATCAACTGCTCTGATATTCCCACCTTGTATCTGTGGACCCCTGCTGTATGTATACTTAGGTACTTTAGCCATGTTAAGCCCCTGCTAATCCCTGAAATAGTGTAGATCCGGTAGTGGTAAGAGTTCCCAGAGCTTCAGTTCTACCCCTTGATATGGCTGCTGCTCCAAGATACTGACCGGTCATTGCTCCAGTATAACCCCTTCTCCGGGTAAGGTACGCTTCTTGTCTTCTTGACTCTGCCCTTGTGGTGTATTCTCTCTCAATAACCGCTTTCTCCGATTCTGCCCACGCAGCCGTATCAGCGATAGCAGTTATAACAGATCCTTCCATCTGAACACCGGAAGCAGCGAACTTAGCCCGTTGAGAAGAAATGAACCGGTTAACCTTGAGATTATGCATCTCGACCTCATAAGCCATATTTTCTTCTTCGATTATTGCTTCTCGCTCAAGAAGTTTGGCTTCTTCTTCTGCCTGATCCTGAATAGCCTTACCACGTTCCCGTTCATAATACGCTTCAGTATTCGCATTAGCTACCTGCGCCCCAGCCCGTGCAACCCCTCCAACGACATTTACTGCCGTTCCGACTGCGCTAACGACCGGTGCTGCTGCTGCCATTGCTTCCATATTACAATTCCTTTATATACTGGATATTGAGTGTCTTATAACCTAACCGTTTAGCCATTGGTTTAAAATCAAGTTCCGGATTACAAGCCCATATGTTATACTTAACTCTGTCTTCCTTGAGTCGAGCATCCACCCATTTAATGAACTTATAAGCAACCCACCCCCGGTATTCCGGCTTAACATAAATAAGATCTGAATATGATACCGTAACATCTTTGTAATGATGATGCTGAGTTATCCACGCTAAATAGTATCCTTGTATGTCTTCTGACTCCATACTGCGAATATTAAAGAATCTGAGAGCATTCTGAGTATATAACTGATAGTAATAGTCCCAATTAGGATAAGGTAGTTCAGTTTCCTTAAACTGAGATACTTCTTTAAACTGCTCATCTATAAGAGGTTTTATCCTCTGAACAGCTTCATTAAAATCAAAATCCCTTCTGAATACTACTCCGTATCGATTCTCGGCATGATCGAAAGTATATTCAGGGGTTGTGGCAGTCTCCGCACTATCCATAAAACCTTCTCCCTTGAATGTGGATAATCTAATGTTACAGGTATGTCCGTTGTAACTAACTCCGGTGGTGTGTCCATAAAATTATTTGGTCCGATAGGCTTGAACTCAAGGTGACTCAAATCCGGTCCAATCTCAAACAGAGCAGATCTGTACACCCTAACGATTGCTTCATTTATCCTGCTCACCTTACCCTGAGAAGATCCAATAGGATTGCCCCCCTCAAAGTCAATAGTTTTTAAGTATGACTCGTATTGCAACCCTGCATGAATTTTAGTGGTAGTAGTCTGAGAAGTAAAAAACTGCTGATCAATGGGTATTTCTCCATTATTATCAACAACTTTAGGATCATGGGTTGCACCGTCAACAACCACGTTGACCAGTTCACCCTTAAGATGATCCAGACCACCTACCCGTTGTACTGGTGGACCTGAATAAGATAACCCGGAGTCCACATAGAATATATCTCCTTGATCCTGATCTTCTCGTAATCCTGAAGTCATAAACTCAATATGCTGAACCTTAGAACCTTCTATCATACGTTCATTACACATCCAAACCTCATCCCATCCCTTGTCTACTCCATCTATTACCGCATGGCTGTTTACAAAGCATTGATTACCACCGATCCAATGAATGTGGTGTCCGTTAACCTGCTGCTCTTTTTCATACGTACAGCCAATTAAGTTGCCGTTATTAAGAGTACTCCAAATGATGGTATCAGGTTCATTCGCATAACCCGATTGCTTTATCCCCGATAGTGTTATCTGTTCTGAAAAAATAGTAAGATCTGTTGAAAGGTAGGAATCCGCTTCAAAACTGTACCCATACTCTCTTAACTTCCTGCCCCCACGCTGTATGTACATTACAGTAGATCCAATGCGTACCGGCATAACTGCTTCACTACCATAATTAGACTGTCGTGTAGCACGTACATTTGTAGGTGTTACCGGATCACGCCTGTCATTTGAACCGAACCTGAATTCACCCCCGGCTGTACCTATATCAAGATCCACCCCCGGACTCATCCATTGAATCTTATTCACCTGATCAGACAGTATGGCTATCTCAAGAGCATCATCATCTTGAGCAGTACCTTTCGTCAGATCAAAATAATTAGCCGATTTACTGCCCCATATGGTTTGTGGCTGTTCCGGTGGAGAAGCCCAATACAGCCGTTGTTCGTAAAACGCTACCGTAGAAGGATAATTCCCGGCTTTCCATTCGGTAGGTTGAGAAGTAAACGTAATATCCGTAAGCGTCCATGCGGTATGACCAGTACGGGTTAGCTGTCTTGGAGGGTGCAGGGGATGGGCTATAAAAAGAACATCAGCAGACTGAGTAAAGTAAAGATCGAACACTTGATCTGCCGTATAAGTAGTAGTTAATTCATAAGGGTTTCCACCATCAATGATCTGACCTTGGTTCATGAAAAACCGGATATAGTTATCACCCCACTCAAGTATATAAGTCTGCTCCACATTGAACGAGAATGGATGCAGCCGGGTATTTCTATCGCTGAACTTAGCAGGAGCAACAAACCGGGTACCCCCTCTTGCTTCTGCCCCACCATGAGGACGCACTATAAAATTCTCAAATATCTGCGCCCCATTAAAATACTTTGCTAAATCCGATCTTCCCTTTAATCTGGGAGATAACTCACCGGCAGTAAAGTTGTACTGTATTGCATCAAATAAAGCCATGATATGTCCTTAGAATCTCGAATCAATGAACTGTTCTGCTTCAAGATGATCCTGATCCTTCTCTATACTGTTAGATCCAACAGCATCTAAAATAGACTGATTGTACCAATCATCTATTTTCTTAACAATATCTTTCCTACCGGCAGTAATCGCCCATGCTGTGCGCTGCCCCAGAGTTGCTGCCATAAGCTGGACAAACGCTTCATCCCACTTAGAAACATCAGACACACGGGCAATATACTTTATTTTAAGTGTATCGTAATTATAAAGTATGGTCCCGCTTTCTATCCGATAATCAGAACTGAATCTCCAGAACCCCCACGGAGGACGTTCTATGTCAAGCAACCTCAGATAATCAGAAGGCAAAGCGAAACCATACTCGTATTCATACAACGGCTTTTTGTTAGCGTCCACCTGAAGCTGTTTACGGTAGGTAGCAAAATTCCAATCATAACGCCTTAGAAGTGAATCCCTACAGTTATCCCAAACAGCATTAATTCTGTTTGCGTTTACAGGCATATCAGCCGGTGGATCATCAAGGGTAGATAATAGATCTTGCCCCAACTCCGTCATTGTTATGTTAGCTATTTGGACTCTACTTTCAGCCATTGTATCACCTCTTAATCAATTGCGTAAGCAATCCATCCTTCTGCCGTGTCCGTTTCTGCGGTAAGGGTAAGCGTAATATCTACCCCTTCTTCAGAATTGAACACTTTTGTTGTAGCAGTAAGAGCAGATCCCAGATTAGCGGCACCGGCTGCTTTAGCAGCGTCAATACCGTTACTGGACGCTGCCACATCCTCATACCCACCGGATGTATTGGGTTGCCGGTAAGCACCCCATCCAACCCCCACAACGATTGCTGAATTGATCATATAGGACAGATCACCCAGAAACCGCACACGACCAGCCGGAAGTTGCGCCACGATAGCATTCACGCCCCCGGCTGCTGCGCCGGTGAACTTGAAATACATTACCCGAATTCTACCTTTCCAATCGGAAGGAGGTAGATTTTCACGGGGTCTATCAACCAATGCTTTTTTATATTCGTCTGAATATTGCATAATCTAATTCACCTCCTTTCTTAGGATTCGGTACATTGCACCTCAACTACCTTGACTTCTTCCATTCGAGTTGCCCCGACTGTCATTGCCAAGTGTACCTGAGTTGCAATATTTTTATCTCTACGGGGTCCGATATCCGTAGAAATGTCACGGTTTACTGCAAGCAGAATACCGTCATGCGCCCATGCGATACATCTGCGGTAAGCATCCCCTGCGTCTTTCTGAATTCTCTGGGAACGGATGAACTTGAAACCCATAAAAGTATCAATCTCACCCTTAACGAGTGTCTTGACGGTATTGTAATCCGCACTCGTTACCTCAGTAGTCTTCAGAAGATTGACCATCTGATTACCGGTTACTGCGATATAAAGAGGAATTTCCTCATCCACATCAGCAGCCCAGAACTTATTCCGGGCTTCGGTAAGTTTATCGACGGTCAACCCGGCAGATCCATGAGGAACTACCTGAGAAGCCGGAAGGTCAACCGGAGTGGTGCCTTTCTTCCCGGTATACGACGTTCGTAGTGCTGCATCAATGATCTCATCATCAATGGATCGATTAAATGCGTGATTCGCATTGACTGCATACGGACCGGTAGGATCGATAAGCATCCGTACCTTGTCCTCATTGTCAATCAGATCTGCCCACACATA
>JAAUYE010007804.1_pt1 | contig 18573 bp, 30 predicted proteins | sample 7278081 | NCBI WGS metagenome assembly JAAUYE01 (sample SAMN14350131, study PRJNA611818) | marine sediment metagenome | isolation source: surface marine sediment (0.6m) | place: French Polynesia: Moorea | collected 2018-08
ACGCACGCCGAGTACAAGGAGGCCGAGAGCCAGGCGTTCGATGTCGTCGCATCGTTCGTCTCGGCCGCCTGTCGGGGCTGCCGCGACGAGGGCGACACTCAGTGCGTCAAGGTACCCAGGGAAGTTCGACAGCGCGGAACTGACGGTCCCCCGCCACCGGATGTGATCCCCGAGGGACTCGACCCCCAGACCGCCAACGGCAAGGGACCGGTGCTGATCCTGTTCTGCGGTCCAGATTCGCCTCCACCTCCGATCTGGTCCCGGCTGATCCGCGATTCCCGTCTGTGAGCTTCTGGCACATCTTCGTCGGGTTGTTCGTCCTGATCGCACTGGGGGCCGCGGTGCTCTCCTGGACCGGAGAGCCGCAGGCCGAGGACTGGCGGAACATCAGACGCAGACTGAGGACACGCTATCGATGGCTTCGACGGATCTGTGGGTCCCGCCAGCGGGCGCAATCCACCTAGACTACTGGCAGGACGCGCTCGATCCCGACCGGCTCGGGATGGAGTGGCGCTGGCCGCACTTCACGCCCTTCGAACTCCGATGTCGCGGGACCAGTGGACTGGTTATCATCCCGGATTCCCTCGACCGGCTGGAGCGACTCCGCGAGAACTTCGGGCGCCCGATGAGGGTCACGTCGGCGTGGCGTCATCCCGAGCACAACAACCGGATCAGCAGCACCGGCCTGACGGGTCCGCACACGACGGCGCGCGCCTACGACATCCAGATCGCAGGCTCGGCAGCAGAGCTGCTCGACAGGCTGGCAGCCGCACATGGTTACACTGGTCGTGGATGGAGGCAGCACGGTCCCTGGGAGGATCGGATCATCCACCTCGATGATCTCCCCGACGGGCTGGGCTGCCCTCGACCGCGGATCTGGAGCTATCCTTAGCGGCCAGCCTCTTGGCCGCCTCATCGAACTCGCGCAGCGCCCTCCAGACCTCTATGGCCTCGGCCTGGTCCTCGTGGTACGAGACCGGGACGTAGTAGTCGTAGCAGGGATCGTCACCCTCCTCGGTCAGAACGACCTTCAGGACCGCCCAGGGCGTCAGGTCGATGGGTAGCCTGGTGATCACGTAGGTGGTCGGTAGGTCCGACATCCTATCCTCCTAGGCTCTGCGCGGAGTGCCAGAGGGCGAGAATAAAGCCGCCCGATCCGCCGAGCGCCATCGCGGCGAGCGCCCGCGCGACGAGCCGCACGACCGTTCCGCGCCGATACCAGAGAACGCGCCACCACCGCAGGGGCTTGATCGTGACCTGGGTGGCGCTGTCGACCGAGACGATCTCGTTTACGCCGAAGAACCGGTCGTTGATGACGACCAGATCCCCGCGCTCGACGGAGATCGCCTCGGTCTGAAAGCTTAGGGTCTGTTTCACGTGAAACAGTCTATTCGACGGCGGCTTCGCTTGTGGCCGAACCCCAAGCGGCCTGCCAGGGCAGGTAGGACGGAACCAGATCCCAGAGCCAGCTAACGCCGCTCACGGAGACGGACCCGAGCTTGGTCGCGCCATCCATTAACCAGATCACCACAGTGGCGTCAGTGCGGATTGAGCGCCACACGATATCGGCTCGGCAGTCCCCGTTCATGTCGGCAATCTGGACGATGCGCCACCTGAGGCCCGGGTTCTGAACCGGCAGCTTCTCAAGCGTCACACCATCCGGGGCCAGCAGCCAGAGCTGCATCGCGCCGTTGTTGCGATTGCGCCAGAGCAGGTCGGCGGTTCCGTCCCCGTTGAAGTCCTGGGACATGGGTCCCGCCCATGTGCTGCACTCAGATTCCTGAGCTTGAGCGGGTAGAACCCAGAACAACAATGCGATGGCGGCAGCGATCATTGATCGTGTCATCACTTCCTCCTAGGCTTCCGATCCGTCCGGGACTGCCGGGTGGCAGCGGCCTCGGATCACGATACTGGGCCCCGGATAGAGCAGGCCGATCATCTGACCGGCCTGCGCGGCCGTCAGGTGTTTGGCGGATTCGCATTGCGACACGGTCGGGAAGTCGATCTCGACCGTCAGGAACGGTTGGCCGTTGACGTAGACCATAAGCTGAAGAACCGCTCCCGCGACCGCGTTCATCACAGTGCCCGCCCGAGCATGTATTGGCGGTCCGACCAACTCAGCCATTCCGCCGGGGTGAACCGCCGCGTGTAGACCTCGGACCGGGGCTTCAGGGGTTGCCAGGCGGGATCGCAGAACAGCCGGAAGTGCCAAGTGTCGCGACGCTTGCCGACGTCGGAATGCGGGGGTTCGGTCCAGATCCACCGGACCGCGTCGCCGAAGAACTCCCGGCACCACTTCTCGGACAGATCGTGATCGTGGGGCCGGGATTCGCCGGTCGGCGGGTCCCGATAGCTGAGGCTCAGGTGGTAGCAGCGGTCGTAGTCCGGGTTCTTCCACCACCCGGCCGCATTATAGCCAGCCTCGCGGGTGAAGCAGAGCCGCGTGCCGGTCTCGTAGTGGTCCATGTTGCACCGGCGGAAGTACGGGTCGGCCATGTCGACCTGAGCCTCCGTGCACACCCCGGACGCCGCCCGGATGCGGAGGCTCTGGACAACCTGGGGAGAGATCACGCGGGACCCTATGATGAGCACCATCATGCGCCCCCGAGATGTTCGAGGAGCGGCGGCATCTTGCCGGTCCGATAGGCCAGCGCGAGATCGCTGGCGACCGCCTGGCCCACGGTCTGTCCATCGGGCAGCACGGTCTGGGCCAAGAACTCGTCCTCGAAACTCACGATCCCGGTATCGACCGCCGTCAGCTTCGACTTGATGACCAGCACCAAGCAGCGCCAACGGCGCCGGACCTCGGCGTCCGAACAGTTCCCGAGCGGCAGGGTGAACTTGATGTGCCGGCCGTTCTTCCGGAACATCATCACGGCGCTGTCGGGGTTCTCACCGTAGGCGAATCCCTCGGCGCCGAAGCGATGCATTATCTTCCGGATCTCGGTCACGGACCGCGGCACCGGCACCTTGGTCCCGTGCGCGTAGGCGGCCATCACTCGGTCCTCTTGTGATAGCCGTGACCGGTGCCGTCGAGTTGCCAGAACCGCCCACGGTTCACCTTCATCTTGGCGTCGATGGCGTTTCTGAGATTAAGCGCGAACCCGCTCGCCAGATCGTCCAAGTAGGCCACGATCACCCCTGTCTGATACTGGATACCCGCCTCCGAGTTCTGGGCTGCAGCGGTCAGCAGCGTGCTCATGTGCTCGTTGGCCTTGGTCCCGAGCAGCAGTGCACGTCCGGGAGGGGCCAGAGAATAGGACGCCGTGACCCGCTGCGCCGCACCCGCCCATTGTGCGGCTTCGGTTTGCAGGTGGAAGCCGAGAATGTGGGCCACGCGATACAACACGATGACGACATCGGCCGCCTCCTCGACGATGTCTTCGGCATCCTGACCGGAGGTTATGTGGCGCAGCAGCTCGGCCATTTCCTCGTTGGCTCGGGCCGCGATTCGCGCTACGGACGGCGCGGGGCCGAATGTCTCTTCGCACCATGCCGCGATGCTCTCTTGGGTCTCCATCAGACCTTGCCCGCGTCGACCAGCGACTGCCGGTGGGTGCTGTAGACCTCGCGACACGCGGCCTTGACCTTGTCGGGATGATTCTGCCGCATGACGCCCTTCCAGTAGGCGTCACACTTCGCCACCGTCTCGGTCGCCCGGATCTTGTCGCTGATGTTGGCGATCAGCGCGGCTTGGTCGTCGCCCTCCTCGTCCGGGATCAGGTCGCCCTGAGCGGGTCCGGATTGCGGTCCGGGATCGGGCTCAGAAGGTGCCTCCTTCCCGGGGGCAGAACGCTGGGCGGATTTCTTGGGGTTGGTCCGCTGTCTTGCGGCGGCGAGCGCCTCCTCGCAATCCTTACGCAATGTCGGATGTCCGGCTTCCGCCAGCCGCTCGACCTCCTCGCCGTTGTTCTCCCACAGGGCGTCGATCATCGCGGGGTCGGCAATCCGACCCAGCAGACCCTGCACGTGGGTCGCGAAGGCCTCGGGTTCCATGTCGACGATCTCGCCGTCCGACTGGACGAACTGGAAGCGCTCGGTCTCGTCCTTGGTCTCGTGATCGGAGGTCTCGTGCGGCCCTGCGGCCCCGTTGCCCTTCGTGGCCCCGGTTTCGACATCCGGGGTGATGTCCGTGGCGGTCGCGAACCGGGCCGCGTGATCCTCGACGTCCATTTCCTCGTGGATGTAGGTGGCGCTCAGTTCCTCCGGGAACGCCACCCGAAGCGCAGCGGCCTCGGCGCACTTTTCCAGCATGTAGTTGGGCCGCTTCTGCCATTGGCTGTTGGGGATCTCGGGCGACTTGTCGTCGTTGTAGTTGGCTTTCTTGAGCTGGACGCACTCCTCGAACCAGACCGTCGGGCCTTCGAACTCCCGGGCCTCGCCCTGAATGATCCGCTTGACCGTGATCTGGCAGAAGCTATGGACCTGGGCCTCGTAGATGCCCTTGCCCGCCACATAGGGCATGACCGGCCCCCAGGTGGTCGACTCCTTGCCCGCGTACTCGCCGGTCCGGAACGCCGTCGCCCGCAGGTCGCCGATGCTGTTGATGATCTGCCAGCGCTGCTTCCACTTGTTGCCGTCTTCCTTGTCCCTATAGCGGAACGGGACGATGTGGATCTTGACCTTGAAGGGGTCGAGCTTGCGGGCGCTGGCATAGCTCAGGGCCAGCGTGATCGCGAAGGGATCGGTCACGTCCGGGAACATCGTCTCCAGAAGCGCCGGCCACGTGGTCTCGTTGATCCCGATATGCCCGTAGAGACGCTCGATCTCGGGCGCGAACGGAATCCGAGCTCGGACCACCGCGGTGCCGGTCTCGGGGGCTTTCGCGGGTGGCGTTTTCTTGGGTGCCGCTTTCTTCGTCGTCTGTTTGGTAGCCATTGGTTTCCTCGGTTTGGGCCGGGCCTAGGCTTTCCCGGCGGGTTCAAGCATCTGGAGGAACTCGTCCGATCCGAACGCCTCAAGCTCGTCATAGATGTCGTCCATCCATCGCAAGTCGTCGTCGGTTGGTTCGGCGTCGGGGTCGAGCACCGCCATGTTGAGGTCGATCCATCCCTTGATCGCAGCGTAGAAGGCCCGGCGGCACTCGTCGTGCTGGTCCGGAGCCATGCCCTGAGGATAGACGGCTTGGACGTAGGAACGCCACAGTTGCTCGACGGTGGGGCGCTTCATGGGCATCGCATCGCTCATGAGGCCTTCACCCGGACATCGGTATCCTCGAAGATCCGCACGCCCGCGAGCGCGACCGCCGCAGCGGACTTCTCGCCGTCCCGGCGGATTTCCTCGGCGTGCGCTGCCATGTAGGCCCGGATCGCGACCGCCAGATGCTCGTCCTTCAGGTAGGGGCGAAGCTTTTCGAGCGGAATGGCGTCGCGGTCGATGATCTCGTGCTTCCATGTGCGGGCCGTGTAGCCGGTCGCGCCCAGGCTGCCCTTCTGATGGATCGGACCCGTGGCGGCCCGCTCGGCTTTTTTGGCTGCCTCGGCGGCGTCCTCCTGTTGCTGACGCGCCCGCTCGGCTTGTTCCATCTGAAGCGCGGCCCGACGGCGGTCCTCGTCGGACTCCGCCTTCCGCGCGGCCTCCTCGGCTTCGCGCTGCTTCTGCGTGGCCTCCTCGGCGGCTTTCCGTTCTTCCTCCTCGCGCTTGCGCTGTTCGGCGGCGAGCCGCTCCCGCTCCTCGGCTTCGCGCTTGCGGACGTAGGCCCCGTAGCGCTGTTCCACGGGTCCCAGCATCGCCTGACCGGGGTCGCTGATTCCCTTGAAGTATCGCTGCAGCGCTTTCGCCTGTTCGTCCAGCGGGGCCTTGCACTCCTTGCGCTTGGCCTCGACGTCCCGCAGGCATCGCTTGACCTGACCGATGAAGTCCGTGACCTGCGAGGCGTTCTCCTCCGTGATCGGGTCTGGCACCCGAGCCAACCCGACCTGCAAGTCCCGCATGCGCTCGCGTAGCGCCTGGGTCTTCTCGTCGAGGTTCTGTCGCAGGGCCTCGGTCTCGGACGGCGGAACGTTGTCGCCGATCTGTGCCGGGGCTTCGGTGGTCTCGGACTTGCCCGCGAACTTCGGGCCGCGTTTCTTGGTCGTCATCGCTCGTCGCTCTCCTTTTTCTGATGTTCCCCGCACCATTCGGTCGCATCGACCGCTGGCCACGAGTTAGGTTCGGGCCAATGGGACGGCGGGAACCGATGGCAATGTCCCTTGCCGCCCCCATAGCCTCGCACATAGTACCGGCAGTTTCCGCAGCGCTCAGGTCGTAAGGGCTTGACCTCGACCGTCCCCGCCATCAGTTCGTGCCGCGCTGCGTGGCGATCACCCGGATGATCACGTCCGAGACGGTCTCGCCCTCGTGCCGGTGCTCCTGAATCCGCTCCACGATATCATCGGAGAGCGGAACGTCCCACGTTCCATCGGGCTGCTTGGTCCCATCCTGTCGGGAATCGACCAACCGGTCGCGGGCGCCGATGATTGCCCACATGGCTTCGTCCGTGATGTTCACCATTGGCATCAGAACAGGCTCCTTTCCTTCGCCAAGTCGACGGGCTGGCGTGCCCGCCGGCCCTCTATTCCGAGGTCCCGGGCGCGTCGCTCCAGAACCTCGAACTCCTGACGCGAGCACGGGTGGCATCGCGTCCAGATCTTCCGGGGGTCGTACCAGCGACCCAGCACGAGCGCGAACAGGGGCCGCGGTCGCTCGATCGCGAACCCGAACCATGGATCCATGGGGCACGGCCGGAACATCAGCACCGGCACCACGGGTCCGCCGCTAACGAGCCGCGCCGCGTAGTGGCCCGGCACGGGCTTGTCGACCTCGCGCGACGTCCCCTCGTAGGGGTGGCGCTGAGGCGTGCCGCGTCGGATGGCCTCAGCCATTGCGCGGACTCCAGCCGTAGCGGTCGTTGACTTCCTTGACCAGATCGCGCCACGCCTTCGTCCCCCCTCGGGGCAGGCCGCAATTCGACGTGTGGCGATTGGCGGCGGCGGCAATGAAGCCGACACAATGGGTCATGGCCGCAGCCTCGGGCCTTCGCGCTTCCCGCGTCCCCCGAAGTGGCGCTTCTTGTTCCGCTGTCGCTTGGGCTTCCCGGTGATGTACTTCAGTCGATAGTGCGGAGCCAGGAAGGTCTTCACGTATCCGTCTCGGGTCACGACGGCCTTCATGGCCTTGTCCTTGTACCTGACCAGATACACGCTGCGATCACGATGGCGCGCCATCAGGACCACGTCCCGCCCCGCCTGGCAGCGCAGCGCGATGATCCGAAGATCCGCTGCGGTCAATTCCAGCCCGTAGTGCTCCCGAGCTCGGGTGACGGCATGAGGTTCGGTCAATGTCCTTCTCCTTGGCCCATCGGCGGATTTCCCGCGCTGAGGCCTTCCCGTGTTGGCGTTTCAGATCCCGAAGCTCGACCCAGACGCGCCGCAGCGTCTCTAGGCCCATCATACTGATGTGGCACTCGTCCTCGGGTATCCGGAGCCGCTCGGCCAGCCAACCATAGAGGCGGTTGCGCGTGGCCCGGCGCCGGTTCCTGACCGCTCGATGATCCGGCGGCTTGTCATCGTAGGCCGACCAGGGCGACCCCCGCCAGATGGGATCGAAGACATCGTGCACGAGCCTCCGCGCCCGTCTGGTCTCGGCATCGGCCGGGACCCCGCAGGGAGTGCCGTCCGGATGAGCCGCCGCGAGCGCTCGACAATCCGGCCGGTTCGCGCACAAGTACACGAAGGGGTTGCCGGGCCACGGATTGCGCTGCAGGATCAGCCGCCCGCCGCATCCATCCGGACACGGCAACGGCGGAACCTCGGGGATTGGGTTCCGGTCGGTCATCCGTCGAATTATACTCTTTATATTGCATAATCGCAATAAGCCCGCTAGGGTGAGGAATGACCATTCAGAACACGATAATCGAAGCCGAGGCGCTTGCGGACCAGCTCGAAATAGGGGCCTACGATCTCTATGCGCGAGTGGGCGTGAACGCCTCCACATGGATGCGCTGGAAGCGCGGGACCAATAGCCCGACACTGACGAAGTACCAGCGCCTCCTTCAGGTGATGACCGAGCTACGGCAAGAGATCGAGGAGAAAAAGCCCAATGGCCAAACAGGCGAAGGCGGGGGATGACCTCGCTGCCAGCGGCAACCGCGCCGAGCTGATCCGCCAGTTCGTCGACGAACTCCGCCCCCTTGAGACCGAGCGCGAGGAAATCGCGGCCAAGATCCGCGAGAAGCGACAGGAGTTCAAGACCGCGACCGGTATCCCGCTGGCCGACCTCGATGCGGCCCGCCGCTACGCGGATATGGAAGACGAGGACGCCCGCGACCAGAAGATGCAGAACCTTCGGGACTGCTTCAACGCGCTCAGCAGCGGCGGCCAACTCGACTGGGTGGCGTCCATAGGCTGATGCCCATCTCGACCGACACGGCTCGGCGGATGTATCAGGAGGTCTGCCGGGACCGCGCCGTGCGTCGCGTCGTCGTTCCGGCATCTCGGGTCGGCGAACTCGCCTGGATCGCCACCGACCGTCGCAAGACCGAATGGTGCGAGCACTGGATCGGCGATGGCACCGTCGAGCACCTATTGGGCGTCGTGGGCGAGGAGGCCTTCGGGCTGATCTATGGCACGGACCGACCTGTCCGAAGCGAACCCGAGGGGGACGGGGGCGTGGATATGCGCTCGCCCTATGGGTTCCGGATCGACGTCAAGGTGAGGCAAGCCGGGGATCTGGCAATACGGCCGGTCGAACAGCAGACCCGGAACGCCCAGCGGACCGATGTGCTGGTCTTCGGCCTCGCCGATGGGGCATTGTACTTCGGCAACTACCGGGACTGCCTGATCACGCTGGTGGGCTGGGCGCACGTCATGGACGTGAGCGCCTGGCCGGCCAAGGTCTTCGCCGAGGGCCTGCCGGAGACCCACTATCGAGCGTTCCGGGACTTGCCCGACATGGCCGAGTTCGAGGAATCGATCTGGCCCAACGAGGATGGAAGGACAGGGAATTGAGTCAACCCAAGCCCAAGCGACGTCGCGACCCCGGGACCTACCGGGCCGCTCGGCGCAACCGCGCCCGCAAGCTTCGCCTGATCTGGCGCGAGCTACCGAGGCGCCAGTGGAACGGAGGGGTGTTCGTTGTCGTCCCGAACTAAGCCCAGGGCGGTCAGCTACCACGACGGGCGCATCGGGTTTCCTGGGATCGTCGAGTACGAACTCATCGAGGGACCAGGAGCGGGCACGCGGGTGCCGGTGCCGCCCAACCACGCGACCCACCCGCATCCGACCCCGGACCGGATCATGATCCGCAAGCCGGGATTTCCGCGTCCGGTCGAGATCTGGCCCCCGCTGACCCGACCGGGCTGCGCGTATCTGACCGTGATCCACGACCCCGACGCCTACGAGGAATTGAAGGCCCGGGGATTCTGGCTCAGCCCGGAGCACGCTGGCCGGACCATCGTGATCGACAATCGCCGCACCGCGGTGGCCTGATGGTCTGCCGACACGTTCCGATGCCGGGTGGCGGGGTCGCCATCATGTGCGCGCGCCGAGAGCGCGTTCGACGCTGCCGCTGTGGTGAGCCCGCGACCAAGTTGTGCGACTATCCCGTGGGGCGCGGGACCTGTGATCGGGCGTGTTGCGATTCCTGCGCCCGGGAGGTCGGACCCGACCGGGACTACTGCCCCGATCACCAAGATCAGGAGCGACTGCTGTGAGCGATCAAACCGAGCAAGAGCAACCGACGGCCTACGAAGGCTGGGCGGTCGTCGAACTCATGGGGCATCGGGTCGTCGCCGGCAAGTGCTCCGAGGTTCAGCAGTTCGGCGTCAGCCAACTGCGGGTGGATATCCCGAGTCTTCACGGGCAGGAGTTCGTCGCCACCCAGTTCTACGGGGGCAGTTCGATCTATTGCCTCAGCCCGTGCGACGAGGCCTATGCGCGCCGCACCCTGCAGCGGTCCTTCGAGCTTCCGCCAGTGGTCGCCGTGGCGCTCAAGAACGACGAGATCCGGCACGAACCCAGCCTCCCCGGCATCCCGCCACCCGAGGTGGTCGATCCCGGCAACCCTGATTTCGCGGGGGGTCAGGATGACTGAGGACCGGGTGCTCGCGCTCGATCTCGCGACCCGGACCGGTTGGGCCATGGGCCCTGATCCTGTGACCTACGGGACCTGGGACTTCCGCCATTGGGTCGGGGTCGGCCAGCGGCTCAACATGCTGCGCCGCAAACTCGACCGGACGCTCGACGGCCGACCACTCTATGGCGTGATGTTCGAGACCCCGTGGATCAGCCCCAAGACCCATCAGGACACGGCGCGGCTGCTTCAGAGCATGGGGGGCGTGGTCGAGATGTTCTGCGACGAACACGGGCTGCGCTGCTTCGAGGTCGTGGCTCCGACATGGCGCAAGCACTTCTTGGGCGTCGGCCAGCTTCGGGTCGGCCGCAAGGGAAGCAGCACCGATCAACTCAAGCGAATGGCCGTCGAGCGCTGCCGGATGTTGGGCTATGCGGTCCGGAATCCCGACGAGGCGGAGGCCCTCGGAGTGCTGGATTACGCCCTCGGCTATCTGAAACTCGGCGACATCGGCCTGCCGCTGATGAGCAGACGGAGGGCCTGATGGCACGCTTTACCGAGGACGACGACCGGTTTATCCGCGAGCACTACGGGCAGGATATGTCGGCGACCAAGATCGGGCGCTACCTGGGGAAGAACAAGAACTCCGTCATCGGAAGGGCCGGCCGGCTGGGCCTGAACGACCCCGAGCGTTCGCCGATCCGGAAGGCCGGCAACAAGTCCACCCGGGACCTGAGCCGCCCGAAGCCCAGTCCCAAGCCCAGACCGGCCCAGAGCGCCCCGCCGATCCAGAGGGCCACCTATGGCAAGCCTCGTCGCGTGCCGGTGCGCCGTATGGTCGGAGGCGCGCGGTTCGGAAGGACCCGGGCCTGCCAGTGGATCGAGGGGCAACCGAGCATCGACGATGCGTGCAAGTGCGGGGCACGGGCCGAGCCCGGCTACCCGTACTGCGAACCGCATCTGCGCCGGGCCTACGTGGTCAGACCCCCGAGACCCGCGACATGATCGCGTACTACAATGAGATCGACGACTACGCTGCGGAGTGGCTGGAGCGACTGATAGCCGAGGGTCTGATCCCGGCCGGCGACGTCGACCGGCGAAGCATCACGGAGGTGGGGAGCGATGACCTCAGACCGTACCGACAAGTCCACCTTTTTGCCGGGATTGGAGGGTGGGCCTACGCCGTCGGGATCGCGGGCTGGCCCGAAGACGAAGCCGTCTAGACCGGGTCCTGCCCATGTCAGCCGGTTTCGAGCGCTGGACAACGACAAGGACATGCCGACGAACGACATCTCTGGCCCGCTTTTTTCCGCCTCATCGCCGAGTGCCGCCCTCCAGTGGTCCTTGGAGAGCAGGTTAGCAGCAAGGATGGCCGGGAGTGGCTCGCCGGAGTACGTGCTGACTTGGAGGCCACTCAATATGCCGTCGGGGCCGCCGATATTTCAGCTCCAGGCGCGGGCGAGAAAGTCAAGGGACGGGTTCGTTTCGAAGATAATAGCTTCGCGTGGCGCACCATCGTCCTCGGCGCTCCCCACATCCGGCAGCGCCTGTTCTGGGTGGCCGAGTCCCAATCACAACACGACAGGACCGGGCCACGAGGGACGCCTGGGCGGGCTCAACCTTCAGACCGCCGTCCAGATAGCGGGCTGGCCCACCCCGACCCCGACCGAGCTCGGGAACACGCTGGAGCAATACCGGCGGATGAAGGCCAACATGACCTCCGGGCCTCGGACGGCGGTCACGCACCTGAACATCGCCGCCCAGCTCGCGGGCTGGGCGACGCCCAAGGGTCGGGACTGGCGGAGCGAGAGCGCCTCGCCGGAGACGTTGCGGCGGATCTGGGACCACCCGCGCGGCAAGGACCTGTCGAAGCAGGCGGCATTCGCGGGGTGGCGGACGCCAAGGGCGAGCGACGCCAAGGGCGGGCTGCGGCCGGACAGCAGGAGCGAGCGCAAGCCGGTGGACTTCTTCCTGGCGGACCAGGCGCATCTTTCTGGTCCGACTTCGACCTCGTCCCCTGCGCCGACGGAAAGGCGCGGCGCGTTGAATCCCGAACATTCCCGCTGGCTTCAAGGCTTCCCCTGGGAGTGGTCCGATTGCGCGCCCGGCGCCGACGTGTGGCGGCGCTGGCAGGCCTTGATGCTCGGTCTCTACGGATTGCTAAGCGGTTCCGGATCGGAGCCCTGAGGGGCTACGGCAACGCCATCGTGCCCCAGGTCGCCGCCGAGTTCATAGCCGCGTACCGAGAGGCCCGGGACGACTAAGGGACTGGACCCTATTGGCGAAGCTGTTAATGTGGGGGCGCGATGACTGACCCATACCACGGCGATCCCGTCGATCAGCCGCCCGAGCCACCGGCGAACGTCGAAGCCGAGCAGGCCCTGCTGGGCGCGATTCTGGCCCAGAACGAAGCACTGGACCGGGTGGCGGACTTCCTGACCCCGGACCAGTTCTACGAGGAGGTCCACGGGCGGATCTACGAACGGTGCGTCGCCATGATCGGCCGCGGCGAGATCGCCAACGCCGTGACCCTCAAGACCGCATTCGAGCGCGACGACGCTCTCAAGGAAGCCGGTGGGGCGCGCTACCTGGCCGAGCTTCAGGGCACCTTCGTCAGCGTCATCAACGCCCGCGACTACGGGCGCGCGATCAACGACGCCTTCATCCGGCGCCGGGCGCTCGCCGCCATCGAGTTCTTGGGCGAGGAGATGCGGAACTTCGACGACCCCGACCAGCAAGCTCGGCAGGTCCTGGAGCAACACGTCGCCGAGTGCGACGCGATCATCACCCGAGAACACGGCACACGTGGCCTCGTCAGCATGGGGCAGGACGCCGACAGGCTGAAAACGGCAATCGACGAAGCCATAGAGCGCCATCGCTCGGGGCGTGCCAGCGGCATCAGCACCGGCTTCCCGAGGCTGGATAAAATCCTGTGCGGCGGGTTCCGGGGCGGTCGCTTCGTCGTCCTCGGGGGTGCGCCCAGCATGGGCAAGACCGCGCTGGCGCTCGGGATCTCGGAGCGGGTCGCCACCAAGGAGGGCGCGGTCGCGTTCTTCAGCCAAGAGATGACCAACCACGAGATCGAGTTGCGCCTCGCGTGCTCTCGGGCTGGGGTCGACGTCGGGTCCTCGCTCCGCGGTGATATGTCGTACAACGACGCCGACATCCTCAAGGCTGAGATCGACGCCTTGCGGGAATTGCCGATCTACATCGACGACAGCGTCAGCCTCACGCCCTCGGGCATCCGGTCCCGGTCCCGGCGCTTGCTGCGGTCGACGCGCCTGCGGCTCATCGTCATCGACTACCTGCAACTGATGACCGGGACCCAGAAGGGCGTGAACCGGACCGGCGAACTCACGGCAATCACTCGGGCGCTCAAGCTACTCAGCAACGAACTCGACGTTCCGGTCCTGTTGCTGAGCCAACTCACGCGGGACTACGCGAAGCGCGACAACCATCGCCCCCAGCTCAGCGACCTCCGGGAGTCCGGGTCCATCGAACAGGACGCCGACGACGTGTTGTTCGTGCACCGGGACGCCTACTACATGGAGCGCGCCGGACCCCCGGCGAAGTCCAAGGACGAGATAGAGTGGCGGGCCGATCTTGATGCCAAGAAGGGACTGGCGGAGGTCATCGTGGCCAAGCAGCGCATGGGTCCGCTGGGCGTCGTCGAGCTCGGGTTCACGCCCAAGACGACGCGCTTCCGGGATTTCGAGGAGGACCAGTCGGAGTTGGCGTTCTGATGCAGTTCGACTTCTACCACGGCGGTCTGATCCACACGCACGGCTACGACCAAGAGTGCCGGATGCTCGCCGACCGCCACTACTCCCGACAGCAGCACGGGTCCGCTCAGTTCGTGCCGCCTGGCCGCCGGATCGTGCTCCGGGACGCGGCGGGGCTCGTGGTCTTCGTGTGGTCGTGGCCCGAGCATCGACGCGACAACCAGACCGGCTACTGCTGCACGCTATTCAGGAACGAGAGCGACCGGCAGTCGAGCGGCATCATCATCGAGGCTGAGAACTACGCGGCGCGCCTCTGGGGTCCGGGTCGGATGTTCACCTACGTCGACGCCTTGAAGGTCCGGAGCACCAACCCCGGATATTGCTTCCAGTGTGCGGGCTGGCGAAAGGCCGGCCGCTCCAAGGTCAACGGCTTGATGTTACTTGTGAAGGAATGATGGACTCGACTTCGCCTGTCCGCTGATTGTAACCTCTGGGTAGCCGGGGCTTGGGGATTGGCCTCCCCTTGCCCCGCCCACGACGGGGCACCCCGGCACCCTTTTCCGCCTATCGTGGGGGCGCTCTCGTGAATGATCCAAACCAGCCTCGCCTAGACCTAGATGACGAACAGGTCATCGACGGCACGCGGGGCTGGGTCAAGGACTACCGGTCGCGCAACGATCAGTTCCGGGATCTTCTTGAGGAGGCGGTCTTCAAGCACCTGTGCCGCTGGGCGCATCGGGCGCCGACGCGGGTGAGCCACGGCGGCAAGTCCTTCGTTCTGGAGCGCGGGCAGATCATGGTCTCGACCATCTGGTTGGCCGATCAGTTCCGGGTGAGCCGCAAGGTGATGCGGTCCATTCTGGAGAACCTCAGGGCACGCGGAGGGATCATTAGGGGCCACGGTGGGGGCCATGTGAAGGGCCACGGCGGGCGCTACGTCGGAACTATCATAACCGTATGCAATTACAGCCTTTATCAAGGCCCGACCTGCGGGGCCAAGGACGCCGAGGGCCACGGCGAGGGCCAAGGGCAGGGAACGATAAGGGCCACGGAGGGGCCAGAATACAAGAAGTTAAGAAGTAAGAAAGAAAGAGACTCTTACGTCGACTCCGAGGAGCCGACCCCGAATGGCACCCACCTAGGACCCCAGACCGAGATCGCTGTCGGGCAAGATGACATCGACACCGCCATCGACCGTTGGAACCAGATGGCGGAGCGGCAGGGCCTGAGCGTGGTCCGATCCCGCTCCGCTGAGCGACGACAAAAGACCCGGCACCGGCTGAAGGAATGTGGGGGCCTCGGGGGCTGGGAGGTCGCGCTTGCCAAGGTCGCGGCCTCGGACTTCCTATGCGGTCGCCGTGGATCCTGGAGGGCGACGTTTGACGCGATGACGACCAAGGGTAAATTCACCCGATTGATGGAGGGAGCCTATGACAACCAACCGGGAGGTGGCGGCGACGGGGGACAGCCCGTTGACGACCGAACGAGACAGCGCCGTGCGGGACTTGCCGATGCCGTGGGTCGACGGGTGGCTGCCCGGTCACATCCTACCTAGGTCACCCGATCAGGTCCGGGCCGAGCTGGACCGCTGGACACGGCTCGCGGAGCCGGTGGGGGTCGAGCACGCCGCCGTGATGATCGAACAGACCGTGGCGCTCTGGAACGACCGGACCCCGAAGAACTGGAGCGACATCGCGGACTTCTACCTCGAAGCCGTCGAGGACATGCCGCCCGACTTGCTGGACGAGGCCCTGCGGGAGGTGCGGCTGAACAGCCGGTTCTTTCCGACACCCGCCGACATCCGAGCGCCAGTGCTCGCGCGCCTAGAGCGCCGCAAGAGAACCCGGGACCGGCTCGGGACCATGCTGGCCATCGCGGGCGACGGTCCCCACCAGACCGACTACCAGCGCGCTCGGCAGATTTTCGCCGCGCCCGTGGCATCGAAGGCGGGTGGGCACGATTATCCGGGCACCCGAAACCCACCGGAGTTCTTCACGAGCGACTGCGCGAACGGCTGCGGGTGCTGGATGGGGGAGTTCCGATCCGGAGGCCCGGAGGGCGTCGACCCCTTCGGGGCCTGTCCCAAGGCGGGAGAGGGCTGATGCACAGAGAGGTCAAGCGACACACGGACCGCGAGATCCTGATGGAGGCCAATCCGGAGGCCACCACCCGGGCGCGCCAGTTCCTCGAAGACTACGGCATCGACACCGACACCTACACGCGCCAAGGTTCCGAGCATCCGATGACCGCCGATCTCGTCCAGTTCGAGCTTGCGGCCGTGGCGCGCGGGAGATCCGAGGTATCGGACCTTGAGGCCAGCAACCGGCCCAACGACATCAGGGCGAAGGGCTGGATGGTCGCCGGACATCACGATTACCGGCGGGACGGAGAGTTCTGGACCTCTTGGCTATTCGTCAAGGTCGGCCACGCCATAAGGGGTGAGGGACGGACCGACGCGGAGGCGCTCGGCCGCGTCCGGGCGCAGATCGCCGAGCTTGAGATCGCCGAAGACAAGGAGCATCGGCGCCGGATGGCGGAGGTCCGATGAGCATCCGCATCCTCACCGGTGAGGCGACAGCCAGGCTGCGCGAGCTACCCTGTGCGAGCGTGCACGCTTGTGTCACGAGCCCGCCGTACTTCGGCCTAAGGGACTATGGCACTGGGTCATGGTCCGGCGGCGACCCGGACTGCGAGCATCGCATCGGGGTCGAGGACTACAAGGCCCGGGGCAACGACGGCGGGCGGCCGCGACCGGGCGTCGACGTGTCGGGATGCCGGGATTGCGGGGCGATCAGGACCGACGAGGGCATCGGGCTTGAGCGATCGCCCGAGGAACACATCGACGCCCTCGTGCGGCTCTTCCGCGAAGTCCGCCGAGTCCTGAGGCCCGACGGGGTCCTGTGGCTGAACTACGGCGACGCCTACGCGGGGTACTGGGGCGGCAAGGCACAGGAGCACACGCCGTTAAGGCGCGAGAACAATGGCTTCGGCCTGAAGCACAAAGACTTGATGCTTATGCCCTCCCGCGTTGCCCTTGCCCTGCAGGCCGATGGCTGGTGGCTCCGCTCCATGATGCCCTGGGTAAAGCGCAACCCCATGCCGGAAAGCGCGACGGACAGGCCGGGGACGGCGGTGGAGTACGTGTTCATGCTGACACACTCAGCCCGCTATTTCTATGACGCTGAGGTGGTGCGGCATGTAGACGGCGGCAAACCGAGCGGGAATGACTTCAAGCGACCTCACCGGCTATCCTATGACGACAGGGGCCAAGAGCAGCAATGGGAGCCAGGCGGCGGCCGCAATTTCCGCAACTCCGACCTATTCTACTCCAGCCTGACCCCGCCCCACGGCCTAATCAGCTCGGAAGACGGCCCGCTGGCCCTGGACGTGAACCTGGCGGGATTCGCCGAGGCCCACTTCGCCACCTTCCCGCCCAAGCTCATAGAACCATTGATCAAGGCCGCGACCAGCGAGAAGGGGTGCTGTCCGGGCTGCGGGGCGCCCTGGGTGCGGGAGGTGGAGCGGACAACGATGGTTATTGACCGAAGCGAGCGGACGCATGAGCGCGGCCGGACGAGAAGTAGTGGCACTATGCTTGAACCACCGACCGCCAAAACCCTCGGCTGGTCGCCCTCCTGCGCGTGTGACGGCGAGCCAGTGCCTTGCACGGTGCTCGACCCCTTCGGCGGGGCCGGCACGACCGGCCTGGTCGCCGACCGCCTCGGCCGCGACTGTATCCTGATCGAACTCAGCCCCGAGTACGCCGACATGGCGCTGCGGCGGCTTGAGAAGGACGGCGGGATGTTCGCGGAGGTTTCCAATGAGTAAGAAGTGGCGTTGCCTATCGTTGGGGGCCGGGGTCCAATCGACCACGATGTCCCTGATGGTCGCTCACGGGGTCATTGAGCCCCCGGACTTCGCGATCTTCGCCGACACCGGCTGGGAGCCTCGTGCGGTCTACGACCACCTCGCCTGGCTGCGGGGCGACAACGTGCTCCCGTTCCCGGTTCACATCGTCCAGCGCGGCAACCTCAAGGACGACCTGCTGCAGAAGGCCACGGGCAACGTCGACAAGCGCTTCGCCGCGGTGCCGTTCTTTACCAAGAAGCGGATGCCACAGCCGCCCAAGGACCCGGACGAGCTTGTCAGCGTGCGGCAGCGGGGCGGGTTGCTGTTCGATGACGAGGAGGTGGACGAGGACGTCCTGATGCCCGCTCGGCACGCCTACGAGATCCAACTCCTATCGTGGCGCCGCCGTGAGGACGGCATCGGACGCCGCCAGTGCACCGGGGAGTACAAGGTCGAGCCCATCGCGGCCAAGCAGCGCGAGCTCATGGGCTACGGTCCCAACGTCCGCATCCCTCGGGGGTCCATTGAGGTCATGATCGGGATCTCGACCGACGAAGCCGTGCGGATGAAGCCAGCGCGCTACGTCTGGCAGGAGAACCTCTACCCGTTGATCGACGCCCGCATGAGCCGCGACGACTGCTACACGTGGCTGGAGCGCAGGGGCTATCCGGTCGTCAGGCCCGAGGACGCGGACCCGGCGGCCGGCATCCAGCCGTGGCCCCCGTCGTCTAGCTGCCTCGGGTGCCCGTACCACGACAATCGAAAGTGGCGGCTGATCCGCGACACGCCCGGCGACGAGTGGCAGGACACCGTCGCGACCGATCACGCGATCCGGAAGGGCGGGACCCTCAACGGGATGCGGGACCAGCAGTTCATGCATCGCTCCTTGGTCCCGCTTGATGAGGCGGACCTGTCTACCAACGAGGAGCGGGGGCAGGGCGACCTGTTCGGC
>JAAUYE010062997.1_pt1 | contig 18515 bp, 16 predicted proteins | sample 7278081 | NCBI WGS metagenome assembly JAAUYE01 (sample SAMN14350131, study PRJNA611818) | marine sediment metagenome | isolation source: surface marine sediment (0.6m) | place: French Polynesia: Moorea | collected 2018-08
CGCAGGACCGGGTGCGCCGGGGCGTCCTCGTCGAGGCCGAGCTGCTGACGCTATCGGGCCTCGACGCCGCCGGCTACCGCATCGAGTGGCAGTCGGGAGCGGGTCGCCTCAAGATCGGCTCCCGCCAGCTCGACGATCCCGTCCGCGAGCCGCGCGCGGGCCGACGTCTGCAGAGCCGGCGCAACGACGAGCAGCGCTCGGCGCTCCGGATCCTGGAAGGCGACGTCGGGCGCATCGCCTTCTCGAGGTCGGTTCCCGTGCGCTCGCGGGGCCTCGTCGGCACGACGGTGTTCATCGGCGCCGATGCGGGCCTGCTCGCGCGGCCCACCGTGCTGGGGGACGGACGCATCCAGCTCGGGCTCGAGAGCTTCCAGGCCCGGGTCGATCCGGGCGGGCGGCGCGAGGGGTTCCGGGCCGAGACCACGGTGGTGCTCGAGGCGGGCAAGGCCGTGGTGGTCGGTGCGCAGGACCAGCGCGGCGAGGCTCCCCGGGCCCGCGTGTTCGCGACGACGACGGGTCGCACCTCGCGCGACGAGGTGGTGGTCCTGCTGCGCGCCGAGCTCGAGCCGCCGGACCGCTGAGCCTCGCTCGAATCGGCAGCGAGCCGGCAAGTGTCCCGTCCAACCGGGTGGGCGCGGCAGGGGAGCCGCAGGCCGCCTCTTCAAGCACTTCCCGCAACCGGTCGAAACGAATGCGATGACGTTCGCGGGCGGATCAGAGCGCGTGCGGGTTCCCAGCAGTGCCGAAGCGCGCCGGGAGGGCCTGACCCTCGTCGAGCTGGCGATCGTCGTGGCCATCATCGGGCTGCTCGGGGCCATCGCCATTCCGAGCTACATCGGCCACGCGAAGAGGGCGAAGGTCAGGCAGGCGATCGCCGACATTCGCAGCATCGAGTTCGCGATCTCCAGCTACGTCAACGAGTACGGGCAACCTCCCAACGACCTCACGTGGGCCGCGGATCGCATCCCGATGGATCCGTGGGGGAACGCCTACCGGTACCTGAATCTGCAGAGTGGAGACCCGGGCATCAATGGCAAGCGCCGGCGCGACAAGAACCTGAACCCCGTGAACTCGGACTACGACCTCTACAGCAGGGGTCCGGATGGCGAGACGTCGGCGCAGCTCAACGCGAAGAAGGCGCGTGACGACATCGTCCGCGCCGCGGACGGCAGGTTCGTCGGCATCGCCGAAGAGTTCTGAGGCGGCACCCGGTGGCGATCGAGTGGGCGTTCCTGCGCAGCAAGGTGGCGCGTAGGCTGCTGCTCCTCTTCGTCGCCTGTGCCCTCCTGCCGATCGCCGTGCTGACCGCCTTCGCGCTCGAGCGCGTCAGCGAAGACCTCCACGAGCAGAGTCGGGCGCGTCTCCAGCGGGCGAGCAAGGCCAGCGGCGTGTTCAGCATGGGGCTCCTCCTCGAACTCGAGACGGAGCTGGCGGATCTGGCCGCCCGCCTGCGGGTTGGAGCGCGCCCGCGGCTTCCCCCGGTCGAGCTCCTTGGCGGCCTCGGCCTCGCGCGTGAGGACGGAGAGACGCTGGCCGCGACGGCGGGATTCCCCGAGCTGGGGTTGCCGTCCCCGCGCGGCTGGGCCCACCTGCGGTCCGGGAAGACCCTGCTCCGCACGGTCGACGATCCTGCGGCCGGCCCCCGCGTCTTGTTGACGCGGCTCGTTCGCGGCGCGGCGGGACAGGATCTGCTGCTGACCGGGGAGGCCCGCCTCGACCACGTGCTCGGGATCTCGGTGGGCAACACCCTGCCGCCCGGCGGCGAGTTCTGCGTGATCGACGAAGCCGGACGCGTGCTTCGCTGCTCTTTCGCAGGGGAGGCCTCGCCCCCGGCACCCGACGCCTGGCGCCAGGGCGTCTCCGGTGGCTTCGACTGGCCCCGCCCGGACGGTGCGTACGTCGCCCGCTACTGGTCGCTCTTCCTCGAGCCCGCCTTCGCCGCCCCTTCCTGGACCTTCGTGGTCGCCGAATCGCGAAGCGAGGTCTTCGCTCCCATCGCCCACTTCCGGCGGAGCTTCCCGGCCACGGTACTGGCCTGCTTGCTTGCCATGGCACTCCTGGGCACGCAACAGATCCGCAGGCGTCTCCGTCCCCTCGACGAGCTGCGGGAAGCCACCCGGCTGGTCGCGGAGGGCCGCTTCGACGTCTCGGTGCGGATCGAGAGCGGTGACGAGTTCGAGGACCTCGCGGAGTCGTTCAATGCGATGGCGTCCCGCCTGGGGCTGCACTTCGCCACTCTCGATGCGCTGGGCGACATCGACCGCTCGATGCTCCCGGCCCTGACCGTTCCCGAGATCGCCGAGGTCCTGCTGGGTCGGCTTCGCGACCTCTACCCCTGCAGCTCCCTCACCTTCCTGGTGCTCCCGTTCGAGGGCTCCGACACGGTGCAGTGCTTCGTCTCCCGTCACCCTTCCGATCCCGGACGGGCCGTCGACCTTCCGCAACCGACCGATGCCGAGGCAGAGCTGCTCTCGAGCCGCCCCGACGCCCTGCACATCGACGTGGACGGCTGCGCGCCGAGCTTCCTGGCGCCGCTTCGAGACGAGGGCGCCCGCGTCGCCGTGGTGCTGCCGCTCTTCGTCAAGGGCGCACTCGCGGGCGCGATCGCCTGCGGAGACCCGGAGTCGCAAGATGCCCAGGAGCGTCTGACCGTTGCACGCCAGGTCGCCAACCAGGTCGCGATGGCGCTCGCGAACGTCCACAACATCGAGGAGAACCGGGTTCTCGCCTACTACGACGCCTTGACCGGGCTGCCGAACCGTCTGCTCTTCAAGGAGCACGCGCGCCAGGCGCTCGCGGAGGGCCGCCGACACCGCCGCCAGGTGGCGATCTGCCTGCTCGACCTGGACGGCTTCAAGGGCGTGAACGACACGCTCGGGCACGAAGCGGGTGACCGGTTGCTCTGCCAGGTGGCCGAACGCGTGTCGCAGGGAGCGCGCTCCGGCACCGTCGCGCGCCTGGGCGGAGACGAGTTCACGCTGCTGATGAGCGAGGTGGCGGCCGCCGAGGACGCCGCCCGGCTGAGCCAGCGCGTCCTGGACGCGGTTGCGCATCCCTACGAGATCGATGGCCGCGAGATCTTCGTGACCGCGAGCCTCGGCATCACCCTGCTCCCCGACGACGGCACGGATCTGGATATCCTGCTGCGCAACGCCGACGCGGCCATGTACGCGGCCAAGGCCGGGGGTGGAAACCAGTACCGCTTCTTCACCCCGATCATGCACGAGGCGGCCCGGCACCGTCTGGAGCTCGAGGCCGACCTGCGCCGGGCGCTGGAGCGGCGGGAGTTCCAGCTCTTCTATCAGCCCATCGTCGACGTCGAGAGCCGTGAGCTGTCGGCCGCCGAGGCCCTGATCCGCTGGCAGCATCGGGAACGCGGCCTCACCCCACCTGAGGATTTCGTGGCGGTCGCCGAGCAGAGCGGCCTCATCGAGCCGATCGGGGATTGGGTGATCCGGGAGGCGTGCGCCCAGGTGGGTGCCTGGCTTCGCCAGGGACTGGAGCCTCCGCGGATCTCGGTGAACGTCACGGCGCGTCAGATCCGCTCCGGCAGTCTGGTCGAGGCCGTGACGCGTGCCGTGTTGAACGCCGGGATCCCAGGGCGACACCTCGCGCTCGAGCTGACCGAGAGCACGCTCATGGAGCGCCCGGAGGAGGTTCAGGCGCAGCTCCTGAGGTTGCGGGAGCTGGGCCTGCGCGTGTCCATCGACGACTTCGGGACCGGCTACTCCTCCCTCAGCTACCTGAAGCACTTCCGTGCCGACACCATCAAGGTGGACCGCTCCTTCGTGAGCGGGCTACCGGGAAATCCCGAGGAGGCGTCGATCGTGCGAGCCGTGATCGCGCTGGCGCGTGGGCTCGGACTCGAGGTGGTCGCAGAGGGCGTCGAGACCCAGTCGCAGCTCGCCTTCCTTCGGGAGCACCACTGCCAGATGGCGCAGGGCTACCTCTTCTCCGCTCCGCTGCCCGCGGACGTCTTCGAGAAGCTCCTCCGCGAGAGAGCGAGCCGCTGACCCGCGTTGGACACGAAGCGCGGCCCGCTCCCGGACGCTGTCGGAAGGCTGGCGTACCTGACCGAGACCGAAGCGTGTCCCTCCGGCGGCTCGAGGCGAGCGAGGCGGGCAGCGTGCTCGGCGTGCTCTCGCGCTTCTACTCGCCGTCCGCGCGCGGTCAGCACTCCCGCCGCAACGCGGTGCATGGCGGCTGTCAGCGCGGGGGAGACGTTCGCTCTCTCGGCCACGGCCAGGGCCTCGAGGGCACGAGCCTCCGCTTTCTCGAACGATCCCCGACGGCGGAGCAGCTCGGCCAGGTTCACGAGGACGACCGACCGCTCGGTCGCGAGCTCCGGCGCCGCGGCCTCCTTCAAGGCGCGGCGCAGCACGCGCTCCGCTTCCCCGCTTCGACCCTCGTCCCGGTAGGCGAGGGCCAGCTCGTTGAGCGCCGGCAGCAGGTGCCCCGCCGACGGCTCGACGAGGCCGAGCGCGGCCAGGGCTCGCCGCCAGGCCGGGGTCCGCGGGTCCGGGACGCGCTCGAGGACGGCGAGGCCGCGCTCGAGGACACCGACGGCCGGCCCGGCGCGACCGCTCGCGCGCAAGAGTGCGCCGAGCGCCGTCAACGCCCGGCCCACCTCCGGATGCCCGGCGCCGAGCGTGGCCTCGTGGATCGCGAGGGCGCGCCTCCGCGCCTGCTCCGCTTCGTGCGGTCGGCCCGCCTCCGTCTCCACCGCGGCCAGCGTCTCGAGCGCCTTGGCGACGAGGGGGTGGTCGGGTCCGTCGACCTCCTCGACCCCGCGGAGCAGGGCTCGAGCCTCCTGCCGGGCGCGCTCGCTGCGACCGGCCGACAGGGACACGTCGATCAGCTCGGAGCGGATTCGTCGACGGAGGGCCGCGTGGGCGCGCGCGTCCTCTCCCAGCAGCACTAGCCCGCGGCGAAGCTCGCGGTCCGACTCCGCGAGCCGTCCAGCGGAGCGGTGCAGGCGTGCCAGGGCTTCGTGGTCCTCGGCGCGCCTGCGAAGGGGTGTGCCGATTTCGGCGCGGGCGATGGCCGCGTGTCGGTGTCGCTCCGCGAGCTCGTGCGCGCCGCTCCGTTCTGCGGCGGCCGCGACGAGCCGATGGATGCGCAGCGAGGCGTCCTGGCCGAGCAGCAGGGTCAGGATGCAGGTGGCGAACACCAGGAGGAGTTCGCGATCCGACAGCCGCAATGAGACCCTCCCGTCGCGCGCAGGAGCGTGTGGCTTCGCTCTCCGCCTTCCAACGGGCTGTTCGGCACCTCCCCTGCCGGCATCGATCCGGAGAAGAACGGCCTTCCAGCGGCTTTTCTACGGAGAAAGGGAAGAAGGGGGCGGGGAGACGGAGGGTCCGAGGACGACGCGTCCTCTGGGCTGGTTCGACCCTAGGGAAAGAGACCCTCCGCCTCCTCCCAGTACACTATACACCCATCGACCGCGCGCCCCGGGGCTCGAGCACCTTGTCGGGGCCTCGGCGACGGCTACGTGAAAGCATTCGCCGTCCTGCGTAGAACGACCGATCGTACGGACGCAGGCGAGCGGAGATCGCAGAGCAAGGAGCCCCGCAGGGCCGACGCGCAGCGAGCCGCAGGCGAGCGGAGATCGCAGAGCTACGGCGTGAGTAGCCCCTCGCGGATCGCGAAGCGGACCAGGCCCGAGACCTTGTGGATCCCCAGCTTGTCCATGACGTTGGCCCGGTGGCTCTCGACGGTTCGCGTGGAGACGCCCAGCTCGGTGGCAATTTCCTTGCTCGAGAGCCCCTCCGCGATGAGCTGCAGCACCTCGCGCTCACGCCCGGTGAGCTCCTCGGGTGTGGCTTCCGACTCCTGATGACCCGAGATCGCGTAGATCAGGTGCTGCGCCACCGAGGGGGACACGAAGCTCCGGCCGTCCCGCACCGAGTGGAGCGCCTGCATGAGCTCCTCCGCCGAAGCGCTCTTCGACACGTAGGCGACGGCCCCGGCCCGCAGCGACTGCTCCACCTTGCTCCGTCCCTCGTGGCTGGACAGGACCACCACCCGCACCCGCGGGTCTTCCTGGCCGAGCCGGCGGATGACGTCGATGCCCGAGAGCTTCGGCGTCGTGATCTCGGTGACCACGATGTCCGGCTTGAGCCGAAGCGCCAGCGCCAGTGCCTCTCGCCCGTCCGAGGCCTCTCCGATCACGGCGAAGCCGTCCTCGCCGTCGATCAGGGTGCGGATCGCCTCGCGGCACACGACGTGGTGGTCCGACAGCAGAATCCCGGTGGTCACTCGAGGTCCCCTCCCGCTCGCGGACGCCGTGGACGTCGCATCGTGTCGAGGCGCGCTTCTATCGTGATCGTTCTCATCAGGCGATCGGATGGGGGTGGGCGCAGGTTACAGGGCTTCCTGGGATCCACCATCGGAATTCGACTGACACGCTGTAGCGGGCGCCGGCCGGGTCCGCGCGGAGCTTCGGTGACCGCGGGTCGTGTCGGGACCGCCCCGTTGGTCGGGGGCCTACTCGACCAGGTTGTTCGCGACCGCGTAGCGGATGATGGCGGCATTCGACCGCAGGCCGGTCTTCTCGAGGATCCTCGCCCGATGGGTGCTCACCGTCTTCGGGCTCAGATCCAGAAGCGTGGCGATTTCGGACACGCTGTGCCCGGCGCCGAGCATCAGGAAGATCTCGTACTCGCGCGGGGAGAGCTGTCGGGTGACCGACGCCCTCGGCTCCCCGTCATCGGGTGCCGGTGGGCTCGGGTAGGGCTGTCCTGCCGTGACCTGGCGGATCGCCTCGGCGAGCACCTCGGGAGCGTGCTCCTTCGAGATGTAGCCCGAGGCGCCGGCCTGCATCGCCCGGCTCGCGAGCTCCACCGCCGGATGAACACTGAGAACCAGGATGCGAATACCGGGCAGCTCGCTGCGGAGACTACGGAGGGTGTGCAGGAAGCCCGGGCCCGGCATGGAGACGTCGAGCAGCACGACGTCAGGGCGGGTGGATCGGCACAGCTCGACGAGGGCGTCCGCGTGGCCCGTCTCGCCGACGAGGACCATGTCCTCGTTGCGTTCGATGATCCGGCTGAGGCCCTCACGGACGACCGGGTGATCGTCTGCGATGAGGATCCGAAGCTGGCTCTGCGGGACCACTTCTGGGCTCTTCCTTCAAGCGACGCGCGCGGAGTCCGATACGGCTCGACGAACCAACGCACGGGAATCGCCATGAACACCGACGAAGCCGCCCGGTCCGCCATCGAGGGGGCCGTCATCGCCCTCGTGCACGAGATCCGCTTCGAGCAACGCGACTTCGCCGAGATCCTGAGCGAGGCGGGCCACTCGGTGTTGCCGGGACTGCCCGAAGGAGGCGAAGGCGAAGGCTTTCCGCACGTCGTCGTGATGCGGATCGAGGCCGGGGATCCGGCCTGCCTCGACATGATCCGCACGCTGCGCGCGTCGCCCCGGGCGCGCGCGGTGCCGATCCTCGGCGTCTCCACCTTCGACAAGATGAGCCTCGACCTCCAGGAGCTGCGCTCCCACGGCGTGGTCGGGCTGGTCGACACGAGGTCGCCCGCCGAGCACGCGCTGCGGCGGATCGCACAGATCGTGCGGCCCTGCGGTCTGCGACGCGGCTCCGAGCGCGTCCGCTGCTTCTTCCCCGTCGAGGTTGGTATGGACGGGGAGTGGGCGCAGGAGTACGCCCTCGATCTCTCGGTGACCGGTCTCCGGCTCACCAGCGCGCAGTCGCTGGAGGAAAATACGGATCTCGAGCTCCGCTTTTCCCTCCCCATGATCTCCGAAGAAGTGATCGAGACCTCCGCACGCCTGGTACGACGCGACGCGCGACGGAACTCCAGCGGCCGTCACGAGGTAGGCGTGTTCTTCTACCCCCTCGAGCAGCGCCACGTCGACGTGCTCCGCCAGGAAGTCGAACGACTGCTCGGAAACGGCTGACCCCGACGAGGCGGAGCGCCCCAGCGGAGATCGGCTCGGCAGGAAAGCACCGGTCTCCGTCCCCGCCTTTCTACCGATCCACCGCTCCCGCGTTCCCGCATCGTTCCTGCGCAAGAAAAGCCCGCCGAAACCGCCCTTCGCCGGATCTTCCCGCGCCTTTTCGCGGACGATCGATCCAGTGGTTTCCGTTTCGAGGGGGCAGTGACGATGATTCGGGTCTCGATCGCGGGTCCGCACCCGATGTTTCACGAAGGGCTCCGGCGTCTGTTCGCGGAGGCCGGCGACATCGAGCTGGTGTCGGAGGCGGGGAGCGTGGAAGCCGCCCTCCGCTCGGTCGCCGGCGCGTCGATCGACGTGGCGGTGGTCGAGACCGAGCTGCTGCCGGAGGCCGGCGGCGAGCCCGCAGGCATCGACACGATCGCGCGCATCCGCGCGGTCCAGCCGTCCACCCGCTGCGTGGCGCTCTCCGTGCGCGGTAGTCGCAGGGAGCTGGAGAAGGCGCTGGCGGCCGGCGCGTCGGCCTTCGTCACCCGGTCGGGCAGCGCCAGCGAGCTCATGGAGGCGATTCGCGCGGTCCACGCAGGACGCTGGCACGTGTGCCCTCGGGTGACCGAGGGGCTGGTGGTCACGCTCGGCAAGCGCGCCGAGCCGGGTGCCAGGGGTCTCGCGGGCCTCACCGCTCGGGAGCAGGAGGTGCTGGAGCTGATCGCCATGGGCCACTCGAGTCCCGAGATCGCGAAACAGCTCGGCGTCTCCACCCGCACCGTCGACAGTCATCGGGCGCGACTCATGAGCAAGCTCGGTCTGCGCAAGACGGCCGGCCTCGTGCGCTTTGCGGTGCGGGAAGGCCTCATCGCTGCCTGAACCTCCTTGCCTCGGGTCTACGGAGTCCCCGACCCGTCCCCGGATCCGGCGCGCGGGACCAGGAGCTCGACGACGGTTCCCTCGTGCCGGGTGCCCTCGATGCGGAGCGAGGCCGAGAGCATCGCCGCGCGCGCCCGCATGCCGCCGATGCCGCTCGAGCGTGGCGACTGCACGCATTCCGGGGGGATGCCCCGGCCGTCGTCGCGCACGCGGAGCCGCAGGCCGTCGTTCGAGATCTCGAGCGTCACCACGACCTCGGAGGCGCCGGCATGCCTCGCCACGTTCGTGAGCGCCTCCTGGGCCACGCGGAACACGGCCGACTGCTGCTCGCCGTCGAGCCCCGGCTCCGCGGCGGCGAGCTCGGTGCGCAGGCGCCAGCCCGCGGCGTCGGCCAGTGAGCGGGCCTGCGACTCGATGCCGGCGACGAGACCGAACTGCTCGAGGCTCGGCGGCAGCATCCGAGCGCCGATGCGACGGACCGAGTCGAGCAGCTGATCGATCTGGTCGAGCATCGCCGGTGTCGCGGCGCCCGCCGCGTCGGGCGCTGCGAGGAGATTGAGCCGAAGGCCGGTGAGGCCCTGCCCGAGCTCGTCGTGGATCTCGCGGGCGACGCGCGCGCGCTCCGCCTCGCGCTCGTCCTCCTGGCGAAGAGCCAGGCGCAGCGCACGTTCCTGGGACTCGCGCAGGGCCTGCTCGAGCGCGACGCCCTCGCTCACCTCGCGGCTCACGCCGAGGACGCGCAGCTCGTTCTCGGCCTGGTAGGTCGTCGCGGTGCACTCGATCCAACGCCAGCTTCCGCTCCGGTCGCGGACGCGAAAACGCCCCCGCAGTCGTTCGTCCGGGCCCCGGTCCTGGAAGGCCTCCCGCACCCGCTCGACGTCGTCGCCGTGCACGAAGTCGACGAGGGGGGCGCCCACGAGCTCCTCCGGCGCGTAGCCGAGGACCTTCTCGTGGGATCCGCTGGCGAAGCGGATGATTCCGCGCGGATCCATCTCGGCCACGAGGTCGAGCGAGCTGTCGCGGATCAGGCGGAAGCGCTCCCAGTGTTCCCGCGCCTCGGTGACGTCGCGGCTCAGCGCGAGCACGCGCAGCTCGTCCGATCCGGTCCGGAAGGGGATCAGGAAGCAGTCGAACCAGCGCCAGGCTCCGGCGGCGCGATGCACGCGTACCACGAGGTGCACGCAGCGGCCCCGGGCAGCCTGCTCGAAGGCATCGAGCCCACGATCGGTGTCCCCGGGATGGAGGAAGCTCGTCCACTCGGTGTCGATGAGCGGCCCCGGGGTGAAGCCCGTCACCTCCTGGTAGTTCGGGCTCAGATAGAGGACCCGCCGCTTCTGGTCGAGCTCGCAGAGGAGGAAGGGGCTCGATTCCCCGATCGCGCGCGCTCGCAGCGCATCGCCCAGCAGGGCCGCCTCCGGAGTGTCCAGGGCTCGTTCGCGCGTCACGTCGCTCGCACGGGCTCGGCGGGGCGGCCCTTCCCCGACTCGAGCCCGCGGCTCCTCGCTGCGTGGCGATCACCGGCGCATACCGCTTTGCGCTGGGACGCACACCGTCTTCCACCCATGCACGTTAAGCGAACGCCCGCAGGCGCACATCAGGTGAAAAACGGACACAGCGATGGGTCTCGCGTCGGGAATTCACCCCGTCTCGAGCCGGTCCCGGAGCGGGGGCTCGGGGGGCGCGTTCTCCTAGCCGAGCACGGCCCGGGCTCGCCGGACGAGGCCTTCGCCGGCCCGACGGTCCGGCACCCCCACGAGACGGGTGAACACTTCCGGCGGAGTCTCGGCGATCTCCCGCGCCGTCCTCCAGCCCGCTTCGTGCAGCTCCTCGGCCAGGGCCCGGCCGACGCCTTCGATCGCGGCCAGGGAGTCGATCTCGGCGGCGCGCCGCGCCGCGAGCTCTTCGGGCCCGTAGCACTCGGTGAGGTAGTAGCGCGCGAAGAGCGCCATGATCTGGGCGACCACCTCGGGCCGGATGTGTCGGTTGTCCTCCTCGTAGGGGTCCCGGAAGACCTCCTTCACCATCTCGAAGGAGGGCCAGTAGAGGAGCCGCGGGTCGCCTTCGTGGCGCCTCACGACCGTGTCGATGGCGGCCCGCAGGATGCTCTTCGAGACCGAGTTCGCCGTCAGGCAGGAGACCGGCCGGAAGGTGGCGACCAGCGGGACCGGCGAAAGCGTGAGGATCACCCGCGCCCGGGGACGATGCTCGTGGATCAGGGCCAGGATGCGCTCGAGGTTCTCGGCGTTCTCGTTGCAGTCGGAGACCCGGAAGCCGTGACGCCCGGGGTCGAACTGGTCGCGGGGGATGGCGCGCCAGAACACGTCTCCGGTCTCGCGGCTGTACCACACCTCCGAGAGCCCGAGGGTCAGGATGAAGACGTCGGTGCGCTCGAAGAGGTCGCGGGTCGAACGGCGCACGTGTTCGTCGTAGGCCGCGATCTCGCCGTCGGAGCCGTGCCAGAGGTCCTCGGTGAATCGCGTCTCGCCGTAGGCCCACTCGAACTGCTGCCGGAGCGCGAAGGTGTTCACGATTCCCTCGCCGAAGCGGACGACGTGGCTGTTCGCGAAGTCGGCGTGGAGCTCCTTGTTCACCAGGCTCAGGCCCGTCGTATAGCCGTGATCGCGCAGGAAGCGGGAGATGTGCTCGGCGAAACAGCTGCCGAAGGAGGTCACGACCTGGGAGCGCGAGATGAAGGGCGCCTCGGGCAGCCAGCCGTGCAGCAGGTACTTCTCGATCGCGTCGGGCTCGTCGAGGTTCCGGCGGCTGGGCACGAAGTTGCAGTGCTCCCCGCGGTACCACGACGGGTGGGTGGTCCGGGGCGTGCGGTCGTCGCCCAGGGCGTACTCGAAGTTCTGCATGCTGGTGCTCACGGGTTCCTCCGGGTCGGCGGGGAGGGGCCCGACTCGCAGCATCTTCGGCCGGCTCAGGGGAGCGCTGGAGGGCCGACGCCGGGGCGTCGGGGACGGGGGCCGACGGCCTTTCAGTCTGAAAGGTCCGGTCGCGAGAGCACCATGACGGGAATGCGCCGCGCGGCCCGGCGTGCGTAGGCGGCGTAGGTGGGATAGCGGGCGGCGGCCTCGGCGTAGAGTCGGTCGCGCTCCGCGCCCACGGCCTCGCGAGCCACACGCTGCTCGACGCCCTCGCGCGTCTCGACGGTGGCGCGCGGGTGCGCGCGCAGGTTGTGGTACCAGCCCGGGTGCCGAGGGGCGCCGCCCTTGGAGGCGACGATCACGAGGTCGTCGCCGCGGCGGAGGAAGGCGAGAGCCGCCTTGCGGGGCCTGCCGCTGCGCGCGCCCGTCGTGGTGAGGAGCAGCGTGTCGGCGGGGCCGAGCGAGAGTCGCCCCTGCGACAGCGGGATCAGGACGGTGTCGATGGGCCGGCAGATCCGGTGGTAGACGATCCCGCCGAGCTTCGACCCGGCCAGGGCCATTCCGGCGCGTTCCAGTGCGTTCAAGCCTGGCCCCTTTCGGAGGATAGAATACCGGCCGGAGGCCCCCCGTGAGCGAGATCCTCTTTCCGGTGGAGGCATCGCACGTGCTCGCCTTCGCGCGCGCCATCGGCGATCCGAACCCGGTCTACCGGGACGCAGACGCGGCGCGGTCGGCCGGGCTCGCTGGCGTGATCGCCCCGCCGACCTTCGGGATCGCGGCCGACCACTTCGACCCCGACTTCGAGCGCCGGCCCCGGCCCGGCGTGCCCTGGTTCGGCTCGGGGCGCGAGGCGGTGAGCGTGCACGGCGGGTCCCAGCAGGCCAGCGGCGGAGGCTCCGGCTTCCACGCCGAGGAGCACTTCCGCTACCACCGGCCGCTCCGGGTGGGAGACCGGCTCACGGGACGACGCCGCCCGGGCGCGACGTGGCACAAGCGGGGGCGCCGGGGCGGGGAGCTGACCTTCATCGAGGAGGTCACCGAGTACCGCGACGAGGCAGGCGCTCCCGTCCTCACCATGCGCTGGGTGAGCGTACTGACGGAGCGCCCGGTCGGGCTCGACGGAGGGGAAGAGCGCGAAGAGGGAGGCGACGCCGGGGTGGCGCCGGCATCGGGAGCGGCGGCCCCTGGAGCCGCGGCGGCTCCGCGAGCCGCGGACGCCGACCCCGCAGGCTGGGCGCCCGAGGCGGGAGTCGGCTCGGTGGAGCTGCGCGGCAGGCGCCTGCGCGTCGGCGACGTGGTGGAGACGACGCTCGTCGAGGACCTGAAGCGCACACAGATCGTGATGTACGCCGGTGCCTCCGGCGACTTCCACCCCATGCACACCGACGAGCCCTACGCGAAGGCCATGGGAATGCCAGGCGTCTTCGCCCACGGCATGCTCACCATGGGGATCACCGGGCGCGCGCTCACCGACCTCGCGGGCGACGGCGTGCTCGCGGACTACCGGGGGCGCTTCGCGGCCCAGGTCTGGCCGGGCGACTCGTTGCGGGCTCGCGTCACCGTCGAGGGCGTCGATCGCTGCCGGGAGCGGCGGGCCGTCCGGCTCGCGGTGGTGACGCTCGACCAGCGGGGCCAGGCGGTGCTGACCGGTGGCGCCCACGCCTGGCTCGGCGACTGAAGGCGGCCTGGCTCTGCGAGCTCCGCTCGCCTGCGGCTCGCTGCGCGTCGGCCGACTCCCGACCCACCTCGGAAGGCGAGCGAATGCCGGATCGGGGCTAGCCGCCGTTCGGGAGCAGGCGGATCGCGAAGTTCGGGCAGCGCCGCTCGGCCTCGCGCAGGGTCTCGTTCGGGTCGCCCGGCGGATCGACGACCACCGCGCGACGCCCGGCGTCGAGCCGGAAGGTGTTCGGCGCGATCCGGCAGCAGACGCCGGCGCCGCGGCAGGCGTCGCGATCCACGCGCGGGCGCAGCCGCTCCGCCGTCACGCCGCCAGGTGGCGCTCGAGCAGCGTGTGGAAGTGGCGCACCTTCGTCTCCTGGTAGAGGCCGTAGGTCACCATCTCGTGTACCGCGGCTCGCAGGCCCTTCTGCACCAGGCCGAGGTTCGCCGTGTCCTGGTTGAAGACGCGACACAGGAAGCCGAGCTCCGGCGCGTTCGTCCAGTCCTCTCCCTCGTCGAGCCAGCGCGGCTTCGCCGCCGGCGGCCGCCGGCCGCGGTAGGGCGCGAGGTAGCGCACCTCCATGGTGGAGCGCTGCGCGTCGCTTCCGTGGGGACGGAAGCGGTACACGATCTTGTTGAAGGCGGCCCACGGGTGGAAGTTGGGGAAGACCGAGTAGTAGAGCGAGTCGGCGAGCTCGGCGTCGGAGACGCGGTGGATCGCGGGCACCGCGGCCTGCAGCTGGAGCCGCATGGCCTGGGCGAAGGTGCGGCGCGCGCTGAGCCCTTCGGCGACGCGCAGGCTGGGCTCCTCGCCGAGGCTGGTTCCGATCATGGTGTCGAGCTGCTCCTGCTCGGTGGGCTCGCGGTCCATGTGAGGGCTCGGCGTCATCTGCGGCGTGAGCGCCCGGCTGAAGTTGTCCCAGGCGTCGTACTGCGAGTTGGAGTCGCCGATCCCCGGGAGCAGCTGGGGGTGGGTGGCCACCACGTGGTAGGCCTCCATGAAGGCCTCCTGGGCCACCTTCCAGTTGCAGGGCAGCACCTTCACCACGTGCGCCTCGGTGTAGCGCTTCTCGAGCGGCCAGGGCTCGAAGTGCTCCGGAAGCTCGCCCAGGAACTCCGCGAGCGGCGCGGCGCCCCGGTCGAGGTTCACGAAGACGAACCCGCCCCAGGTGCCGGTCTTCACCTCGGGGAGGCGGTAGTCGTCGCGCTCCACGTGGGGGAAGTCCCAGCGGCAGGGCACCTGGGCGAGGCTGCCGTCGAGGTTCCAGGCCCAGCCGTGGAAGGGGCAGCGCAGCCGCTCGCCCCGACCGTCGTGCTCGACGATCTGGCGGCCCCGGTGCAGGCACACGTTGTGGAAGGCTCGCACCTCGCCCGGCGCCGAGCGCACCACCACCACGGAGTGGTCGGCGATGTCGTAGACGACCCGGTCGCCCACCTCGGGGATCTCCTCCTCGCGGCAGGCCATCTGCCAGACCCGGCGCCAGACCTTCTCGACCTCGAGCGCATGGAACTCGGGCGACACGTAGCGCTCGATCGGGACGCGCACGACGGGAAGCTCGCGCGCGGACTGCCGGCGCAGCACCTCGGGCACTTCGCGCGAGTCGCGGTCGAGCAGCTCCTGGTAGCCGATCCCCGAAGAGCGCGGACCGCCGGGAGGGACGTCCTGGAGCGCCACGGCCTCCTCCCCTCAGTACGAGACGCGCTTGGTGAACCCGCCGTCGGCCACGAGGTTCGCCCCCGTGACGAGGCTGGCGGCAGGGCTCGCCAGGAAGACGACCGCGCGGGCCACCTCCTCGGGCGTCCCCATGCGCCCGATCGCGCACTGCGCGAGGGTCCGCTCGTAGATGGCGGGCATGGTCTGCTCGATCATCTCCCAGTTGCCGCCCTCGAAGTAGATCGGGCCGGGTGACACCACGTTGACGCGGATGCCCCGCGGCGCCAGCGACTGGGACAGGTCGTTGGCGTGGGCGATCAGCGCCGCCTTCATGGCGTTGTAGGGCTGCGGCACACCCAGGAACTCGAGCGCGGCGGTGCTGCTGATGAAGACCACGCTCCCGGCCTCGGACTCGGAGAGGAAGGGCAGGGCCGCCTCGACGGTGCGGGTGGCGCCGAGGACGTCGATGTCGAGGTTCGCCTGCCAGGCCTCGTCGCCCGTGCCTGCGCCCGCGCTCGCGTTCGCCACCACGATGTCGAGGCCGCCGAGGGCGTCGCCCGCCTCGGCGACGAAGGCCTTGAGCGCCTCGCCGTCCGCCACGTCCACCGGCCGGGTGAAGGCCTTCGCTCCGCGCCCCTCGATCTCCTTGCGCGCGGATTCGAGGCCGCTCTCGCTGCGCGCGCAGATCGCCACGTCGGCGCCCTCGTCGGCCAGGGTCTGCGCGATGGCCAGACCGATCCCGCGGCTCGCCGCGGTGACGAGCGCCTTGCGTCCTTCGAGTCCCAGATCCATGCCGATGCTCCTTCTGGAAGCGTCTCCGTCGCGGCCGCGGCGAAGCCGGGGAGGGCCCGCCGGCCCGCGTCGCGACGGGCGGGGGCGTGCCGCGCTCCGGGAGGGGAGCTCCGGACCGCCGACCCAGCCGAGGAAGTGGAGGTCCGCCTCGCGCAGCGCGCCGGAGTGCCAGCGGCCGTCGGGGTGGAACAGGCCGCTCTCGCCCCCCAGCTCGACGCGCACGAGGCCGTCTTCGCGGCGCGTGTAGATCGCGCCGGTGAGCGGGTGCGCGAGCCTCAAGCCCGCGGCCCCGGCGCGGCGCGTCCGGCGCCGCGCGCCCGGCGACGTCGAGCGGCGCCGTTGCTTCGGCGCCGCCGGCCTCCCGCCCGTGCCTGCGACTCGCGAGCCGAGCGCTGGAGCACGCGACGGGCGCTCCCCCGGCACACACCGAGCAGGGTGACGCTCGCGTCGTAGCGGGCGGAGGCGCGCAGGGCCTCCGCGCCGATGACGCCCGTCGCCCACTGGAGGGAGGTGAAGGCGAGGTGGGCGCCGAGGCGCCGGGCGAGCACCTCGCGGTCGACCCAGGGCTCGAGCGCGCCGGCGGCGTCGAGGCCGGCCACGGCGTGGGCGAACTGCGTGCGCAGCGCGCGGTTCACGGTGCGACGGACCTCCGAGGCCGAATCCGAGGTGAAGATCAGCAGGAGCAGCGATCGGTAGTAGCGCGGGCGCCGCAGCAGCTCGCGGACGCAGGCCTCCACCACGGCCAGCGCCCCCGAGGCCGGGCTTCGCCCGCGTCCGCACTCGATGGCCGCGACGAAGCGGGCCGTCTGCTCCTCGACGGCCGCGAAGAGCACCTCTTCGCGGCTTCCCACCAGGTTGTAGACGGTGGGCACGGTGACCCGGCTCGCCGCCGCCAGCTCGCGCATGGTGAGTGCTTCGAAGCCGCGCTCCGCGATGATCCCGCGCGCGGCCTCGAGGATCTGCTCGCGACGGCGCCTCATCTGTCGCTCCACCAGCTCCACGGCTAGGCGCTCCTCGGACGGAACTCGAGGGGGAGGGCCTCGAGCCCGCGGAGCAGCACGTTGGGCCGGTAGCGCGGGGCCGGTGCGCCGGCGGCCAGCTGCCAGCCCTCGAGCCGCCCCACGAGGGTGCGAAAGGCCACCTGCATCTCGAGCCGCGCGAGCGGTGCGCCCAGGCACAGGTGGATGCCGAGGCCGAAGGCCAGGTGCTCACCCGCGTTCTCGCGCCGGACGTCGAAGCGGTCGGGGTCGCGGAAGACCCGCTCGTCCCGATTCGCCGACGCGTAGCGGAGCAGCACGAAGGAGCCCTTCGGGATCGCGACGCCGGCGAGCTCCGTGTCGCGCGTCGCCACCCGCCACATGTTCGCGGTGGGCGTCGCCAGCCGGAGCACCTCCTCCACCAGGTTCGCCACCAGCGACGGCTCGGCCTCCACGGCGGCGAGCTGCTCGGGGTGCTGGACGAGCAGCCACATGCCCTCGGCGATGGCGTCGGCGGTGGTCTCGTTGCCCGCCACGAGGAGCTGCTGGAGGATCGAGAGCGACTCGGCCACGTCGAGGGGCCGCTCGTCGGCGACCCGCGCCGTGGCGATGTCGGAGAGGATGTCGGCCCGCGGCTCCTTACGCCGCTCCTCCAGCTTCGCCGCGAAGTAGTGCTGGAACTCGACGATCATCCTGGCCGCCTTCACCTGGCCCTCGAGGTCGGCCATCTGGCCGAGCTGCTCGACGAAGCCGTCGGACCAGCGCCGGAAGCGGGGGAGGTCCTCCCGTGGCACCCCGAGCTGCTCGGCGATCAGCACCAGCGGCAGGAGCTGCGCGTACTGGCCCATCAGCTCGACCCGTCCGTCGGCTGCGAAGGCGTCGATGAGCTCGTGAGAGAGGGCCTCGACGTGCGGCTCGAGCGCCGCCACCCGGCGCGGGACGAAGGCGCGGTTCACGAGCTTGCGGAAGCGCCGCTGCTCCGGTGGATCCGCGGTGAGCATGGTGTCGACCACGGGGTAGCCCCCGGCGGAGGCCTCGCGCACCTCGGCGGGTGGCGTCCGGCCGGCGCCCATGGCCTGGGCGAAGCGGTTCGAGAAGGTCTGCCAGTCCTGCGCGGCCTCCACCACGGCTCCGTAGGTGGACACGAGGAAGATGCCGGTGTGGGGGTCGCGGTGGACGGCGGCCTCGGCCCGCAGCCGGCGGTTGAAGGCGCTCGGGTCCGCGAGGGTCTCGGGAGCGAAGGGGTGGATCTCGCCGAGGGGGGTGGGCGGCAAGCGCGGCCTCCACGCGCGCCCGGGGGCGTGGCGCGCGCCCGATTTTAACACGTTCAATCCCCATCGGAGAAGTGGTAGGCTGGGTCGCCTGGGCTCGGCCCACCCGGGCGAGGAGGTTCCCATGGAGCTCTCGCGCGAACGGCTTCTCGACGCGTATCGGAAGATGCGCCTCATCCGCCGCTTCGAGGAAAAGCTGCACGAGCTGGTCCTCTCCGGGAAGCTGGCGGGCTTCCTGCACCTCTACGCCGGCCAGGAGGCGGTGGCCGTCGGCGTGTGCGCCCACCTCTCCGACGCCGACGCGGTGGCCTCCAACCACCGGGGCCACGGCCACTGCATCGCCAAGGGGGTCGACGTCGGCGGCATGATGGCAGAGCTCTTCGGGCGGGCCACGGGGCTGTGCAGGGGCAAGGGCGGATCCAGGCACATCGCCGACGTCGACAAGGGCATGCTGGGGGCGAATGGCATCGTGGGGGCAGGGATCCCGCTCACCGCGGGTGCGGCGCTGACG
>JAAUYE010066559.1_pt1 | contig 18487 bp, 13 predicted proteins | sample 7278081 | NCBI WGS metagenome assembly JAAUYE01 (sample SAMN14350131, study PRJNA611818) | marine sediment metagenome | isolation source: surface marine sediment (0.6m) | place: French Polynesia: Moorea | collected 2018-08
GCCTACCTGGCTGTCCCCTCCCGCTGGATATCGAGGGAATCGTCACCGATCGAGAGGAGACGATTTCCGATCTGGAAAGGTTTATTGGTCTTTTCTCCCAGCCGCAGCTGGCTGAGGACTTGTTTCTGATATACGAGCACGGCAGGATCCGGCGCCTCCTTCTGCAGTCCTATCCGGGCCTTGGGTTCACATGCCTTCCGATGTTTCAGAGCGAGGCGCAGCTGGGGCTTGCGAAAGGTGAAAATCGAGGATCGCTTTTGCCGGTATATGCGCACATCGCATGCGGCGTGCCCACAGCAGACATTCCAATCAGCCTGCCTTGGGAAATTGATCTGATGCAAGAGACGGCAACGCTGTTTGAATCCGAAATGCAGCGCGAGGCGGGCGCTGCGATTGCAGAAACCAGTGGACTACTGGTGGCAAAGAGCTATTCAGCGGTCGAAAATTACCTGGGGCATAGCAAAAAGCCAGTTATGAGCAGCAGCTACCAGCCGCTGCAGTCCCCCTTCCTCCGTCGTATTCGGCCCGATCTTCACCATCTGCACGGGTTGCGGATCGAGCAGATGGTCCGATCACTGAAAAAAAAGCTGGCCGACAACGGGATGCATATCTATGCATCCGTGTTGCGGGAGGTTTTGGTATCCCGATCCGGAGAGTTGCACAAAAACGATATCGAGGAAATTATCCGTCGTCCGAAAAACCACACCCGTCTGGGTCGCTCCATGCGGCAGTCCCGGGAATGGAAAGGCCTCGAAATGCCGGCGGGTGAAGTAGCAGTCCTGATGGATGCCGGGTTGATGCCGAAAGGGACGAATCTAACAGACTGTTCGTCGTTTTGGTATCGGGAGTGGGACTACCGCCTGGGGGACTATCTGGCAGAACATGCCCGCGTCATTGAATGCGTCGTGGATCGGGGTTCCGGCCATTATTACCAGTCGACGCTGGACCGATACGCCGGTCTGGTGCAACACATCCGTTCGGCATTTGAACTGCTCAAACCACAGGGGTTGAAATACTACCGGCGCTGGATCGAAGGCGAAGAATTCGACTACCGGCAACTGCTCGATTTTGCCCTTGACCGCAGAGCAGGACGAACACCCTCGGAGCGGCTATATATCAAGCGGATCAAAGCGCAGCGAGACGTGGCCGCGCTGCTGTTGGTCGATCTGTCGCGATCGACTGCAAATCTGGTTTCCGGCTCCGATACTTCTGTCCTGGATGTGGAAAAGGAGGCCATCGTACTGTTGAGCGAGGCCCTGCAGGTGGTGGGTGACCAATATGCGATTGACGGGTTTTCAGGTTCCGGCAGGCTGGGTGTCGAATACCTGCGAATCAAGGATTTCAGCGATCGGCTCGACGATACCGTCCGCTGCCGAATCGATGCCATGGCACCCCGGCGCAATACCCGTATGGGAGCGGCGATCCGCCACGCTGCCAGCCGGCTTTCCGCGGTGCCTTCCCGGGTAAAACTGCTGATTATACTCGGAGACGGATTCCCCAATGATCTGAACTACAATAAGGCTTACGCGATCGAGGACACCCGCCGGGCCATTGCCGAACTGCGCACACTAGGGATTTACGTGCATGCCATCACGGTCAATTTGGACCCGGCCAACACACCGCACCTGGACGAGCTTTTCGGTGATATCCACCACAACCTTATCACCGAGGTAACCGATCTGCCGGACCGGTTGTGGCAGATCTACGGGGCGCTCACCAGATGACAGAACCCATGGGGATGCTTTTATTTGACGACATATTCGCCTGGGAAGGATTTGGCGGCAGATTTCGCATCGGTGCTGGAAAATGCCGATTGCGTATATTCGACCTCAGTAAGGGCCAAACCGACAGGCTCCCGCACCTGCGCCCGTTTCTTATCATCGCATCGGATGTGGCCGAGAGCAGAATGACGGTCAAGAGCTGTGTGAGCCACCTGGCCACCAGTGTAATTAAGCAGTTCGGGTTGGATCCCCAGCGGATGATCTTCGTGGAATACTACCCCCGGCAGCAATACGGTCCACAGAATGAGAACATCATACCCGAACGCTTCGAGGCGGTCGATTTCGAGTGGCATGAACGCAAGGCGCTATATCCACGATGGCGTCCGCTCAAACCACCCTTGCTGGATGTCGTCAAACATGTATTGCATCCCGATTCTTAGGTGCCCTTCAGTGGCGTCCTTCAAGGGCTCGGGGGGGGATGTGTACTTGCGGCGCACTCATTTTTTCCCAGATCGAGGATGTCCTGCTGCTCATCATCGACCTCCGCAAGGCCGGCGTTGATCTCACGGATCTTGGCATATTCTTCCGGCTGGGGGCGCATGTTTTCTTTTATGAAAGCGTAAAATTCGTTTTCGTCCCTGATTCCATAGATGTCGGCGTTGCCGGCTTTGATCTTTCCGATCGTCTCAGCGAAAACCAGCTGATCGTTGGCTTCGGACCATTCCATGTAGTGGCCTGGCAGGACCACAGTCGAATCGTCCAGCGGTACAATGATCTCGGTCATGGTGCGATACAGCAATTTGGACCATTCCTCCGCCATCCCGCCCAGGTCGGGGCGTCCAATGGAAAGAATGAAGACCGTATCCCCGGATACGAGATATGTGCCGTCTATCAGGTAGGAGGTGCTGCCAGGCGTATGTCCGGGTGTGTGAATGGCCTTTACTTCCGGTCCGCCATTGGAAAATGCATACACTTCGCCGTCCTCTACCGGGGTGTAGCGAAAAGCAGCGCCGGCAAAGTCGGGTTCCGGGGCCATGATCTCGGCTCCAGTGGCCCGGCTGAGCATGGGGCTGCCCGAGATGTAGTCGGCCTGGCGGTGGGTTTCAAAGGTTTTGATCACCGCGCATCCGCGTTCATGGGCAAACCGCTGGTAGGCCTCGATGTTTTTAGTCGGATCGAACACCATCATTTCATTGCCGCTGACCAGAGTGTAGCTGCAGGAGGCCTTTCCGGGTCGGCGAAACTGGTGCAGCTCGTATCCGTTGGTTGTGTTCACCTGCACCGGTGCCAGGTGATTGCCCCATGATTTGATACCGGTTTCGAGATAAGCGACATCGGCGAAGCCGTTATTTACCAGAATCTCTCCCACATACTTGGCCGAACCCTCCTTAGCGCACACGATGCGCACTCTATCGGCGCGTGGCACCTTGGCGACGCTTTCTTCCTCGAATTCGATAAACTCCATGTAAGGAACGTTGACCATCTGAATGGGATGGGGTCCTTCTACTTTGAAACGTCCAAATTCGACATTGTTGCGCACGTCCAGAAGGAGAAAGTCTTCCCTGTCCGTCAGCCATCCAAAAAGTTCAGCTGCATTATACGCTCGTAAATTCATGGATCCTCCTTGTCGATCTTGCTGATAGCGTTCATCTTCTTCCTGGTTTCACAGGGCAAAGAGCTCATAGGTAAAAAGAGGTTACACCGCTGCGGTAGGTGTATCTTTTTAGACGGCAAATAGCAATCCCTGAATGCAACCCCATTTACGCATGACAAAGCGGGGTGAATTGGGGTATGCCTTGGAGGGCGGGTGTGATCTACGATCATTCAAACCGGAAAAATGTCACAAGCAGTTGCACGGTAACCGTAAATTAGGGAGGATGTAATGCCACTGAAAACCATTCAGACAGAAAAGGCCCCGGCCGCCATTGGACCCTATTCCCAGGGGATTGCAGCCGGACCGCTTCGATTCGTCAGCGGTCAGGTCCCTTTGGATCCGGCCACCGGAAAGCTCGTCGGGGATGACTTTTCCGCCCAGGTGCGGCAAGTACTGCAGAACCTGCAGCATATCGTGGAAGCGGGCGGGGGCAGCCTTCAGCAGGTTGCGGCCGTGGACGTGTTTCTGATCGACATGGGCAAGTTTGCTGAATTCAACGAAATCTACAAGGAGTTTTTCTCCGATCACCGGCCGGCCCGGGCAGTGGTGGAGGTCAGTGCCCTGCCGATTGGCGCCCAGGTGGAAGTCAAGTGTATCTTCTACGGATCCGACGAACCAGTTTGACGTTTCGGTGCCAGCAACGGTTGGATGTCAATCCGGCGATGGGATCTCAAGGACTTTCCACTGGTGCCCTGTAGCCGATAGAAACTGCCGGATACCGTCTTTGGAGATAACCAGCGTGCTGGTATTTACCAGCGGGTGGAACTGAAAGGCCTCTGCTTCCCACAGGCCGGCGTCGATAAACACTTCGACTTTATGACGGTCACGATCGGTAAATACCGCCAAAAGGGAGACCGCCCCCGGCTCGATACCGAGGTTTTCCTTCAGCCGCCGGGGTGACCCGAAACTAACACGGGCGGACTCCAGGCAGGACGGCAGCATTTTCAGATCAACCCGTTTGTCGTCGGGTACGACCACCAGGAAATGGCGGGTGCCTTTTTTGTCCCGGAAGAAAAGGTTCTTGGTGCCTGCCCCCGGCAGGTTCGGCGTCAATCGATGGACGTCTGCCACCGTAAAGACCGGGGGATGATCGAAACGCTGATATTCGATCCGGTGCGCTTCAAGAAACTGATAGATATCCATTGTGGTGGTGAACTCCTTTCCGTCGGGGTTTATGATATGGTATGCCCGATGCATATCCGTGCCGATAGCGGTGGTTGTCTGCGGTGAGATTCTATCACCCGGCTTCTGCTTGTACGCTATTTTCATTTCGATGACAATTGCAGCGTTGTCTGCCGGTGGCTTTACACTTCCCTGGTATCTGCCCGGATGCTTGACAGCCGGTTTGGTCGGATTCTATACAGTCTCATTTTCTTCGAATCGTCGGTTGAACATCGGCGAAGAACCCGGCACGCGGCTGCACGCGTGCAGCCGGGGTTTGTGGAAGGAGGAATCATGGAAACAGACCGCTTTCTCTATCTATCCAAATCCGATGTCGTCGCCGTTCGCCTGAGCATGGACGACATCATCGATTCCCTGGAAGTAGCCTTCCAGGAGAAAGGGGAAGGTCGCATCGAGATGCCGCCCAAACCCGGTGTGCATCCCGGTGGTGGAGACAATTTCATCCATGCCATGCCGGCTTATATCCCCGCACTGAAATCGGCCGGGGTCAAATGGGTGAGCGGCTTTCCGGATAATCTTCAGCAGGGCCTGCCCTACATCACCGGTCTTTTGATTCTCAACGACCACAAGACCGGTATCCCGCTGGCAGTGATGGATTGCACATGGATTACGGGGATGCGCACGGGAGCCGCTACTGCTTTATCCGCCCGTTATCTGGCCCGGCCCGACGCTTCCACAGTTGGTGTGCTGGGCTGCGGGGTGCAGGGACGCACCAACGTGGAGGCATTGAACGTGCTGTTTCCCTTGAAGCAGGTGATGGCCTACGATACCGATCCCACAGCCGTGGAGCGATATACCGAGGAGATTCAGCAGCGCTTCCATCTGGAAGTGAGACCGGTTTCAACGCCGCGCGAAGCCGTCAGCGGCTGTGACATCGTTGTAACGGCCGGACCGATTCTGAAGAAACCCCACGCCACTATCCAGGCCGGATGGATGGATGCCGGGGCGTTCGCCTCGCTGGTCGATTTCGATTCTTACTGGCATCCGGAAGCGATGCAGGAGGCCGACAAATTCTGTACAGACGACACGGCGCAACTGCTTCACTACCAGCAGGTGGGATACTTTCAGCACATCCCGGCGCTTCACGCAGATCTGGGTGAGTTGGCCACTGGCAGGAAATCCGGTAGAGAGCACGCGGAGGAAAAAACGTTTACCGCCAATTTGGGGTTGGCTATCGACGACATGGCGGTAGCACCGCTGATCTATCAGCGGGCACTGGATAAAGGCATCGGCACCTGGTTGCCCTTGTAAGAGAGGATTTAGAAATGACCGGTTCGGCAGTGACCAACCCGTTCGATGTCGTCATCGTCGGCGGCGGCATCATGGGATGCGCAACGGCATACAATCTGCTCAAGATCGACGGCCGGCTGAAAGTTGCCGTGGTGGAGATGGATCCGACCTACACCCGGGCCTCTACTACCCTGTCGATGAGCAATGTCCGCATCCAATTCAGCCTGAAGCAGAATATTCAGGTCTCTCAATATGCCTTCGAGGTGCTGGAGCGTTTTGCCGACGAGATGACCGTGGGTGAAAATGTGCCCAACGTCGCTTTCCGCCGTGAAGGGAACTTGTTTCTGGTCGAACCCGAACGGATACAGACGGCAAAGGAAGCGCTGGCCTTGCAGCAGCGCCTGGGGTGCAAGATCGAGTGGTGGACAGCGGATCGAATCCGGCAGGTTTTCCCCCTGTACGAACCGGGGGTGATGGCCGGCGGTACGTTTGGCGTCGAAGACGGGTATTTCGATGCCTATGCCGCACTGATGGGCTACCGGGCCAAGTCCCGCAGCATGGGTGCGGCGTTCATTCACGGAGAGGTGGCATCGATCGAGGTCAGCGGCGGCAGCGTGCAGGGGGTGTTGCTCAAGTCTAATGAACTCCTCGTATCGCCGGTGGTCGTCAATTGCGCCGGCGCCTGGGCGGCCGGTGTCGCCCGCACGGCCGGTGTGGAGTTGCCGGTGATGCCGGTCAAACGACAGGTGTTCGCTCTGGACACAGCCGTCAAACCGGCCGGTCCCCTGCCGCTCACCGTTCTTCCCTCGGGACTTTTCTTTCGCAGTGAAACCGGCGGCATTATTCTGCTCGGCAAATCGATGCCCGATGATCCGACCGGATTCGACTTTACATGGGACGACAAGCGATTTCTCGAGATTCTGTGGCCGGAGCTGGCGGCTTTCGTGCCTGCATTCGACCGTGCCAAGCTGATGCGGGGCTGGGCCGGATTGTATGCCGTCAATACCCTGGACGGCAACGCCATTTTGGGTCAGTGGCCGGAAGTCAGGGGGCTGTATCTGGCAAACGGATTTTCCGGTCATGGATTGCAGCAGGGACCGGCCGTCGGGCGCTATCTCGCCGAACGGATCACCGGCAGCGATCCTGTTCTGGATCTGTCCATTTTTGACCCGCTGAGAATACTGGAGGAGCGCCCCATCTCTGAAGACGGCCTCGTCTAGTCCTATCCTGCATGACATGCGCCCTGAACCACTCGGCGAGAAGAGAAACCGGATGAAATTCGCCCTGCCGGCCCCGACCACCGAAAAGTCGGCCATGCTGATGGTCGGGTGCGGTGCTTTTCTTATCAGCTTCTCGGGGGTTTTTGTCAAGTGGGCGGACGTAAGCCCGATGATGGCCGGATTTTACCGGACTTTTCTGGGCGGGCTCATCATCCTGCTGATCTTGCTGCTCAGGCGAAAGCCCTTTCGGATTCAATCCCGCGTCCTGCTGCTCGGACTTATCGCCGGAGTGTTTTTTGCGTTTGATCTGGTCCTGTGGCACACTAGCATCCATTTCATCGGCCCGGGGCTGTCCACCATTCTGGCGAACTTTCAGGTCTTTTTGCTGGCGCTATACGGCGTGACCGTGCTGGGAGAAAGACCGGGGTGGCGGCTGGGAATATCAATCGTGCTGGCCATGGTCGGTTTGTATCTGCTGGCAGGAGTGGACTGGCAGCAGCTGGGAAAAACCTATCAAGTCGGAGTCGTGCTGGGATTGGCGGCGGCGGTATGCTACGCAGCTTATCTGCTGGTGCTGCGACGCTTGCAATCCGACTCGAATGCACCCTCGCCCCTGGTCAATCTCTGTATCATCTCCCTGGTAACAGCCGCATTGCTGGCGGCGACGGCATGGGCACAAGGCGATACCTTTACCGTGCCGAATGTCTCAAGCTGGTTGGCGCTTATAGCATATGCTTTTTTTAGCCAGGTTTGCGGCTGGTGGCTGATCACCATGGGTCTGCCGCAGGTCCGAACCTCAGTAGCGGGTCTGTTGCTGTTACTGCAGCCGTCCCTGGCGTTTATCTGGGACGTACTGCTTTTCGATCCTCGGGTGACCGTGGCCAGTATCTGCGGCGCAGCCGTGGCCCTGGCAGCGATTTACTTGGGTATCACCAGAAGTTCAAAACAGTCGCACTGAATTAGATTTATTTTTTGCGTGGTTTTCCAATAAGTTGCTTGACAAGCAGAGCTGCTTTGAATAGTATGCGAACGCTTCGGCCTCTATGCGGGAGGCAGATTCACCGAACTTTGGGTGAGCTATTATATTCAGCTATTTCAACATGTTAACCGAAAGACAGCGAAAGGAGAAGGTTATGAAACGCATTTTGACTGTTGGAATTGCACTGGTATTTATTATCGGTCTTGTGGTTGCAGTGGGTTCGGCTACGGCTGCATCCAAGGATGTGGTCAAACTCAGAAAGGGCGAGCCGGTTCATCTGTCATACTGGTTTGTCGTATCGGGTCCCAATACATCCCTGGGAATGGACACCGTGCGGGGTATTGAGATTGCCATTGAAGATTTCGGCGGCAAAGTCAAAGGACATCCCATCAAACTCACCGGTCAGGATACCGGTTGCGGTCCCGAGGGCGGCCAGGCTGCTGCCACAAAAATCGCATCCGATCCCACCGTGGTCGCGGCCGTTGGCTCCAACTGCTCCAGCGCAGCCCAGGCCGGAGTTCCGATCCTGTGGGAAGCCGGGATTCCGTCCATTTCTCCGTCCAACACGGCTCCGGTCCTGACGGATCCGGGACGAAGCAGTGGTTTTAACGGCTATTTGCGTACCTGCCACAATGACAAGATTCAGGGCAAAGTGGCGGCTATATTTGCATACAAGAAACTCGGTGTGAAACGTGCGGCCACGATCCATGACGGCAGTGTGTATGCCGAGCAGCTGGCCCAGGTGTTCGGTGCCGAATTCAAGAAACTGGGTGGCACTCTGACTGCCGCCGAGGCGGTCAATGTCGGAGACACCGACATGCGCCCCGTTCTGACTTCCATCGCCACGGGCAAACCGGATCTCATTTACTATCCGATCTTCATCGCCGAGGGCGGCCACATCACCCGCCAGGCCAAAGAGGTCGCCGGATTGGAAAAAACCCAGCTGATGGGTGCAGACGGAATCTTCTCCCCGGACTTTTACAAAGCCGCTGGTGATGCCGCCATCGGCATGTATCACACCAGCCCTGATTTTTCCGCTTTTGCAGGGGGCTACAAGAAATTCCTGAAAGCGCACCAGAACAAATACGGCATGAAACCGCAAGCGCCGTTCCATGCGTATTCCTATGATGCCGCATTGATGATTCTGAAAGCCATCGAAAAGGTCGGCAAGGTCGGCTCGGACGGCTCGCTGACCATCGATCGGATGAAACTGCGGGATGCACTCTATGCGACCAGGAATCACAAGGGGTTGACCGGCAACCTGACCTGCGACAAATACGGCGACTGCGCCGATCCGGCCATCGCGGTTTACAAGCAGACCAAGGAAAACATCCGCGCGGGCGAGAACCCGTCGAATCCTTTCTGGAAACCGTAACAGTGGAAAGCTGACCAGAAACCCGGTTTCGTATCCGAAACCGGGTTTCTCCATTCCATCCATTTAACGGAAACCACGCCGGTTCTGCAAGGATCCCCGCTCCAGGGGGCCTGATCGTTCCAAACCGTTTTAAATCTGCTCCTGGCCGGTTCGCCCGAAATCTGTGTAAATTGAGCGATCCGAAAGGAGGGAGGAGAGCATGTTTCAGCGCTGGAAGGAAAGCATTACCCCCACCGATGTCGTGATGTGGATGATCGGTGGGACATTAATGATACTGGTGATCTGGGGGTCGGTTGCCACCCTGGTGGCCGGCAAGTACAGCGGTCGTCACTGGATCGATTTTGTGATTTTCGGTCTGGCCCAGGGGAGCATCTATGCTCTTATCGCCACAGGCTACACCATGGTATACGGCGTGCTGAAGATGATTAATTTCGCCCATGGCGAAGTCTTTATGAGCGGACCGTTTACCGCTTACTTCGTGGCCGACGCCATGTACCGTACCGGTTTTTTAGACACACATCCCTTTATCGCTTTGGCGCTGATATTTATCGTCGCCATGGCCGTGTCTACGACCATCGCTTTTTTTCTGGAAAAGATTGCCTACCGCCCCCTGCGGGGCGCCCCCCGTCTGATTCCGCTGATCACGGCCATCGGCGCCTCTTTTTTCCTGCAGTACATGTTCCGGGGACTGTATGGATCGAACTTCCAGGCGTATCCGGTTTTCAAGATCTTCGAGGGGAGCTGGATGATATTCGGAATTCGCATCCTCAAGTTTCAGGTGGTGGTCATCGTTGCCGCTATTGCGCTTATGGTGGCACTTTACAGCTTTATTATGCTAACCCGTGTGGGCAAAGCCATCCGCGCGGTATCCGAAGATAAGGAAGCCTCCTCTTTGATGGGGATCAACGTCGATGCCATGGTTTCCACCACCTTTGTCATCGGTGGCATGGCTGCCGGTGCTGCGGGCGTTCTCTATGCCCTGATGTTCAAACAGGTCCACTTTTTCATGGGATTCATCCCCGGGATCAAGGCCTTTACGGCAGCGGTTCTGGGCGGTATCGGCAACATACCCGGAGCGATGCTGGGGGGTATTTTCCTCGGCCTGATCGAATCGGTGGGACCGAGTCTGTTTCTGGACGGCCTGGGGATCGTGGCACCGTATCAGTTGAAAGACGCCATTGCGTTTACGATGCTCGTTCTGGTTCTCATTGTCCGGCCCACGGGCATCATGGGTGAACGACTGGCTGTAAAGAAAGCATAACCAAAAGCAACAAGGGCAAACAAGAGAGAAATTGGGTATGACACAAGCGCGTTCGGTCTGGCAGAACGGAGTAAAAACCGGCATCATCGGCGGTGTCGCCGTCTTGATTATCGCCCTGGTGGGCATGGTGCAGTCGTTTAACAAGCGGGATATCATTTTTGAAGTGGTGGCCATGGGCCACATCCTGCTCGTGATTGTGACCGTGTTGATGGGATACGTTGCGGCCAAGCGCACCCCCCGGGAAGACGGATTGATCCAGTATGTCAACGCCATCGTTTGCAGTCTGATCACATCAGGATTTCTGGCACTGCTGGTGATCGCGGGCCGGTCCGTCAATTTGCGGGCGGTGCTGGTCAATGCGTCCCCCGTTCTTTACAAAGAATTGACCCTTGGAATCGACGGGGCCGCCGGCATTCTGGTGATACTGCTTTTAGGCGTTGCTTGTGGAGTCGTTTCCGCCCTGCTCTATTATCTGCCATATGCGATTCGACGGGTGTCGGTCATGTCGGTTTCGATGATGATCGGTGCCGGTGTGTTGCAGGAATTGATACGGCCGGTCCTGCTTTCGTGGGGACCGATGGCCGTGATCGCCGATTATTTTTATACTGCCAACGGGCTGACCATTACCGGTGCGATCACCATCGTCGTTGCCATAGCGGCCGGTATGACGCTTTGGACGGTTAAGGGCGAGGAAGTAAAATCAGGCTACGGGCGCCTGTCCGGAGGATCCCAGCGAGGCATCAAGATCGGCAGTTTCATCGCTCTGGCGTTCGTTCTGGTTGTTCTGCCCCACGTGCTCGGTCTGTTTTTAAGCGAGGTGCTGACCATTGTGGGCCTCTATGTCCTGCTCGGTTTGGGCCTAAACATCGTCGTCGGATACGCCGGAATGCTCGATCTAGGGTATGTGGCCTTTTTCGCCATCGGTTCCTATGTGACCGCCGTGCTGACCTCGCCCGAGCTCGGTTTTTACAGTTTGACCTTTTGGCAGGCGCTGCCGTTTGCCGTCGTCCTGGGTATCCTCTCCGGCATTCTTCTGGGGATCCCGGTGCTCAAGATGCGGGGCGATTACCTGGCCATCGCCACCCTCGGTTTTGGTGAAATCATCCGGATTCTGGTGATTTCCGATTTCCTGCGTCCCTGGCTTGGGGGGGCTCAGGGAATCAAGGCGATTCCCAAAGCGTCGGTTCTCGGTTTTTCGCTGGCACAGCCGCAGTACATCTACTACTTGATATTGGCCGGCTGTATTCTGGTGGTCTTTATTTCGCTGCGCCTGAAGGACTCCCGCATGGGCCGGGCCTGGATGGCGATGCGTGAAGACGAGGACGTGGCCCAGGCCATGGGAATCAACCTGGTGGCCACCAAGCTGCTGGCCTTTGCGACCGGCGCCGGTTTTTCGGCTCTCAGCGGGGCCATCTTTGCCAGCAAGCTCGGTTCGGTCTATCCACACAGTTTCAGCGTGTTCATTTCCATCAACATCATCTGCCTGATCATTGTCGGCGGGATGGGCAGCATCCCCGGTGTGATCGTCGGTGCGGCGGCCCTGGTGGGACTCCCTGAATTGCTGCGGGAGTTTTCCGATTACCGTTTGCTTGTTTACGGTGCCGCTCTGGTAGCGATGATGCTGCTGCGTCCCGAAGGCCTCTGGCCGGAGGTGCGACATAAAATGGAGCTGCACGAAGATGAAAACGGTTCCGGGCAGCCGGAGACCCTGGCAGCTGCGGAGCCCGTAAGTCAGCCCCAAGGAGGGTAACAAGATCAATGGCCGCGATTCTCACAACCCAACAAATGACCAAACGCTTCGGCGGTCTGGTGGCCGTAGATGCGCTCGACCTGGCGGTGGAGGAAAAAAGCATACACAGCATCATCGGTCCCAACGGTGCCGGCAAGACCACGGTGTTCAACTGCATCACCGGTTTTTACAGACCGGAACAAGGCGCGGTTAAATTCGGCAAGTATTCGCTGGTAGGCAGGACACCGGATCGAATTGTCAAACTGGGTATCTCCCGAACCTACCAGAACATCCGGCTTTTCCCCAATCTGACGGCCAAGGAAAATATCATGGTCGGCATCCACTGCCACCTGAAAGCCGGACTTTTTGGAATCATCCTGGGCCTGTCGAGCACCCGCCAGGAGGAAAAGGAAACCGCAGCCGAGGCCGACCGTCTGCTGAACTTCATTCAGCTAAACGGTAAAGGCGACTTTCTTGCCAAGAATTTTCCGTATGGCGAACAGCGCCGGCTCGAGATCGCCCGCGCGTTGGGATCACGACCGAAGCTCCTGCTGCTGGACGAACCGGCTGCCGGAATGAATCCAAGAGAAACCCAGGAGATGATGGATTTTATCCAGCACCTGCGCGACGAGCTGGGGATCACCATTTTGTTGATCGAACACCAGATGCGGGTGGTCATGGGAATCTCCGAGATCGTCACGGTCCTGGACTACGGGCAGAAAATCGCGGAAGGCACACCGGCTGAAATCCAGAACAATCCCCGGGTGATCGAGGCCTATCTTGGGCGGGGAAGTGCTGAACAGATGGCGGAAGCCGCCAGTTGATGAATAAGTAGAGGGCTGCTTGCATGGCGATGCTGGAAATTGAAAACCTGAACACGTATTACGGTCATATCCACGCCCTCAGGGACGTTTCCATCACCGTGGAAAAAGGCGAGATCGTGACCATGATCGGTGCCAACGGCGCCGGCAAGAGCACCATGCTCAAGACCACCAGCGGTCTGCTCCGTCCGCGCACCGGCTCCATTCAGCTGGAAGGGGAGGAGCTGACTCGACTGGCCCCGCACACCATCGTTACCAAAGGGGTGGTGCAGGTTCCGGAGGGCCGGCGGATTTTCGGTCAGCTTACGGTGATGGAGAACCTGGACATGGGTGCCTTTACCAGCCGCGACGGCAACCGCAACCGAAAAAATCTCGATCGGGTGTTCGAACTTTTTCCGCGCCTGAAGGAGCGATCCAAACAAGTCGCCGGCACGCTGAGCGGGGGGGAGCAACAGATGCTGGCCATGGGCAGGGCTCTGATGACCGAGCCACGGTTGCTGTTGCTCGACGAACCTTCCATGGGTTTGGCCCCTGTTCTGGTGGAGAGCATTTTCGATACCATCAGCCGCTTGAACAATGCCGGCACCACTATTTTACTGGTGGAGCAAAATGCCCGTATGGCGCTGCAGGTGGCCAGCCGCGGTTACGTGCTGCAATCGGGTCAGGTAGTGCTGAGTGATTCGGCCGATAACCTGGCCAGCAATGAAATGGTGCGTCAGGCATACCTGGGAGAATAGTTTCTCCGGGCACCTCAACCCCTCTTTTTCCTGCACCAGGCCGGAGAATCTTCCCGCCATTTATCCGCCGGCTGCCGCGTGCTTCAATCTGCCGCAATTTATTTGTGAAACCAGGTCTCCGCCAACCCTTTCTGTGAGGGAGTCATTTCCATGAACACACCGGTACCCGAAGAAATCATTCACAGCGCTGTCGATACGGCCGCCGCATGGTTGAATCGAGCCAACGAATTGCTAACAGAGGATGAAAAGGATATCCAGGAGCAAATGCTGCGGTTGCTCACCCATCCGGAGGACAAAGTCATCCTGACCAAGATGATCGACCAGAGCTTCCGCTCTCACGATCCGGCCCGGGTGGCGGATCAGGTCAACAGCATCCTGCGGCACTACGGCGTGCCGGATTTTTTTTCCCGTGTCGATCGGCTGCTGGTACAGATGTTTCTTGGTCTCGGACGCCACTTCCCGACTCTGACCGTGCCGAAAATGATCAGCAAGATGCGTTCCACCAGCAGTCGGGCAATCATTCCCGGCGAGCCCAGGGCGCTGGCCGATCATCTGCAAAGACGCAAAAAGCAGGGCGTGCGGATGAACGTTAACCACCTGGGGGAAGCCCTTCTGGGCGAAACCGAAGCAGCGCGTCGCCTGTCGATCTACATCCAGGACCTGGAAAATCCTCAAATCGAAACCATATCGGTGAAGATCTCCACCATCTATTCCCAGATACAGTCCCTGGCCCTCGAGCACACCCTCGGTATACTCGTCGAGCGACTTTCGATGCTCTATCTTACCGCAGCGGATCACTTCTTCGAACGCAATGACGGCAGCACAGTTCCGAAATTCGTCAATCTGGACATGGAGGAGTTCAGGGATCTGGAGATTACGGTGGAAGCTTTCAAGCGGACCCTGGAGCAGGATGAATTCAACAATTATTCTGCAGGCATTGTTCTGCAGGCGTATCTGCCCGATTCGTATCCCATACAGCAGCAGCTTACCGATTGGGCCAGGAAGCGAACGGCCAACGGCGGGGCACCCATCAAACTGCGCATCGTCAAGGGTGCCAACATGGAGATGGAACAGCTCGAAGCGACCCTGTTCAACTGGCCCCTGGCGCCGTACGACAACAAGCTCGATGTGGATGCCAATTTTCGGCGAATGGTTATTTACGGCATGCAGCCGGAGAATATCACCGCCGTGCACCTGGGGATCGCCTCCCACAACCTGTTCGAGCTGGCATTTGCCCATGAACTGGGACGGCAGAATAAGGTGACTGAATATTTCTACTTTGAATTGCTGGAAGGAATGGCGGACCACGTGCGTCGTGCTTTGCGGGAGATGGCCGGCGATGTGCTGCTGTATGCACCGGTGGCGGCCAGGGAAGAGTTCATTAACGCCATCGCCTATCTGATCCGCCGTCTGGATGAAAACACGGCCGGGGAGAATTTTCTGCGCTATGCGCCCAGACTTGCAGTCGGCTCCAGAGAGTGGGATTTTCTGAAAGGCCAGTTCCTGGCATCTTTCGAGCGGATAGAAACCGCCGGTGCAACCTCCCATCGCGTCCAGGATCGCGAGCGCGAGCAGTTTCCTGAAAATATCGGTACCTATTACAGTAACGATTTCGTCAACGAGCCGGATACGGATTGGTCCCTGGTGGCCAACCGCCGGTGGGCCGAAGCGATCCGCGACCGGTGGAAAAAATCTTCCGACGACAAGCCCCTGGAGATCCCCCTGGTGGTCGCCGACCGCCAGGTGTTTGATAAACGACAGATCCACGAGGTTTTCGATCCTTCCCTGTACCACGATCAGATCTGTGTGGCGCGGTTTGCCCTGGCCGACGAAAAAGACCTGAAAAAGGCGGTTGCCACGGCGAAAAAAGATCCGCAGGGGTGGCGCCGGATGAACCTGAAAGAGCGGCACGCGGTTCTCTCCCGGGTGGCCGGTGAGCTTCGCAAGGCGCGGGGCGATTTGATCGGTGCAGCAGCCGCCAACACCGGCAAGGTATTTACAGAAGCGGATGTGGAAGTGTCCGAAGCCATCGATTTTGCCGAATACTATCCCTATTCGGCCAGAACGTTCGATGATCCCGATGCGATCACCGCCCGCGGCAAGGGTGTCGGCTGCGTGGTTTCCCCCTGGAATTTTCCCATCGCTATTCCCTGTGGTGGTATCGTGGCAAGCCTGGCCGCCGGGAACACGGTGATTTTCAAGCCGTCCTCGGACGCCGTCCTGGTCGCCTGGCAATTGTGCCAGTGTTTCTGGGAGGCCGGTGTGTCGCGAAACACGTTGCAGTTTGTTCCCTGCAGCGGTTCGGATGCGGGCCGGAGCCTGGTCAGCCATCCGGATGTCGACTACGTGATCCTGACCGGCGGCACGGCCACAGGACTATCCATGCTGGCTGAAAAACCGGACCTGTGGCTGTCGGCCGAGACCGGCGGGAAGAATGCCACCATTGTCACGGCCATGTCCGACCGGGACCAGGCAATCAAGAATGTGATTCACTCGGCTTTCAGCAACAGCGGCCAAAAATGCAGCGCCACCTCCCTGCTGATACTCGAACGGGAAGTGTATGAAGATGACCATTTCAAACAGCAGCTGGTGGATGCCGCACAGAGCTTTGCCACCGGATCGGCATGGGAGTTTCACCACCGGATGGGCCCGCTGGTTCACCCTCCCGATGGTGACCTGAAGCGCGGACTCGAGACACTGGAGCCGGGAGAATCCTGGGCACTGGAGCCCCGCATGCTCGACGACAACCCCTACCTGTGGTCTCCGGGTATCAAGTGGGATATTCAACCCGGATCTTTCACCCACCTGACCGAACTGTTCGGCCCCGTTTTAGGGGTCATGCCGGCAGACAGCCTTGAGCAAGCCGTTGCGCTGGCCAACCAGACCGGATATGGATTGACCGCCGGCCTGGAAAGCCTCGATGTTCGTGAACAGGTGGAGTGGAAAAAAAGCATCCGGGCCGGCAATCTGTATATCAACCGGGGGACAACCGGCGCCATCACTCTTCGACAGCCCTTCGGCGGTATGGCCAAATCCGCCCTGGGACCTGCCATCAAAGCCGGCGGGCCCAACTACGTGGCCCAGTTCATGGCATTCGAAGAGGTCGGTTTCCCGGCTACCGGACCGATTGGCCGCGAAAGTGATTTGTTGCGGCTGGCCCAGGAGTGGCACCGCGAGGCGAACTGGGGAGCTTTCGGGAAAGACGCTGCAGATCTGATAAAAACAGCCAGGGCCATCCGCAGTTATCTGTATCACTTCGATAACGAATTTTCGACGGAAACCGACTATTTCCACCTTCGGGGTCAGGACAACCTGCATCGCTATCTGCCGGTGGGGACTGTCATGGTGCGAATCGATCCCGACGACAGCCTGTTCGAGGCACTGGCGCGCATCGCAGCCGTGAGAATTTCCGGTTGCCGGCTCTACCTGAGCGCTCCCTCCGGTCTCGACAATCGGGTTACCGATTTTATCGATTCCGATCAGGGGCAGCTGTTATCCGGCGGTGGTGCCATCCACGGCGAATCGGATGCTGAGGTGGCAGCAATGATCGCCGACGTGCAGCGCATACGGTATGCCGCCCCCCGGCGGGTTCCGCTGCAGGTGCTGCAGGCAGCTGCGAAAACCGGCATCTACATCGCCCGATTACCGGTGCTAATGGAAGGGCGCATCGAACTGCTGAACTATGTCATCAATCAGAGCATCTGCGACAGCTACCACCGGTACGGCAATCTGGGTGAAAGAGCCTTGCTGACCACCTGATAGCCGGGTGCCGCCGTTGCGGTACTCGATACGCGATGTGAGCATCAAAGAGCGATTCCCGGCAGACCGGGCAAAGAATCGGTGGAACGCACGATGTGCATGCCCGCTTCGGCAAATCGCTGGAACGCCGCGTCGGCCGCATCGGTGTAATCGATGACTTCTGGAATCACCACCGGCGTGGTGCAATCCTCCAGAAGGTAAACCTTCCGCGCCAGTTGCGGATCCACCGCTTCGATTTCGTGCCGCAGATCTTCGATGGTCCACGCCACACAGTGGCTTTTGGCCTGCCCTGCGATAAATACCGCGTCAAATTCCATCAGCATTGCCAGCAGGGCGCTGTTCTTGCCTGCCAGCGGATCACCCGCGGGATCTTCCAGCACTTCCGGTCTCAGGACCGAATAGTTTTCCGTAAACGGGTGATTCCCCTTGATCTGAAATGCCGGCTGGCTGCTGCGCGCCAGGCTGTGAAAGAACACGGCTTCCTCCACAGCCGACACCAGTGCGTGCCCGATCCCCCCCAGCATGGCGTGATACGGCCAGATGGTCAGGTCGTATTTACCCCCCTTCAGGAGTTGCCGGGTGTAGTGCTGCAGAAATTGTTGACCGTCGTCCGGATGGATATTCAGGCTGTCGGCCACTGCCGGATTGAATCTCCAGATACCATCGGATACATCTGCGGCGGTCACCAGGGTAAACGGGGCCGGATGCTCGCCGTATTCGTTTATCAGAAATACCGAATGGAATATCTGCACCGCCTGGTGGGTGTCCATGGTGGGCACAATCTTCGTGATCGAATGAAGATTTCGATAGATGAAATCA
>JAAUYE010007022.1_pt1 | contig 18485 bp, 16 predicted proteins | sample 7278081 | NCBI WGS metagenome assembly JAAUYE01 (sample SAMN14350131, study PRJNA611818) | marine sediment metagenome | isolation source: surface marine sediment (0.6m) | place: French Polynesia: Moorea | collected 2018-08
ATCACCGATAGTACTCCAGTTGAGCAGCACGGTATCGACACCGTTAAACTCGAGGTTACCGCGCTCGTGCACGATGTCGACGGTCTCGACCGGGACGCCGAGCTGCTCGCCGATACGCGACGGCACCCGGTTGTCCTGATCGAACGGAATGTGGCTGCCGAATGCGCCGCCCCAGGCGTTGAATTCCCAGTTCTGGATGCGCAATTCGCCGTCCTCGACAACATAGACCGGACCATTGTCACGCATCCAGGCGCTGTCGTTGGGAATCTGCAGCCAGTGGAAATTGGCGTGGTCCGGATCCGCCCCGGCGCTCATGATGGCGCCGCGCGCCTGGTTCCGATCCGACTCCGAATCGAACACGATATTGAGTTTTTCGTAACGGCTGATGATCGCGCTCATCTGGGCGAAGGCGGGCTGGAATACACGCTCGAAATCGCTCGGCCACTGCAACCAGATGGCTTCCTGCGGCTCCCATTCGGCGGGAACACGTTTCGCCGAGCCGGTGTCGATTACGTTGCTAGCCATGTTGACGGCTATTGTCAGCAATAACGCCGGGAATGCAAACCTGAAGATCGCGGTAAACGATTTGTCAGGTATCACGTTTCCGCGAGACGACAAAGGTCTCGTCGTTGAACCAGATACCGTTGTGCTTGTGCAACACGTCAGCCGTGGCCTCGAGGTACTCGCCCGATGAAATCACCGACTCCAGGCGTTCGTCCTCGATTTGCCCGACATAGATGGCAGCGTTCCAGGCCGCGAACAGCGTCGAGGTACCGATTGATTCGCCGATCTCGGTCGGAAGCGTATGCATGCGGTAACGAAAAATAGACTTGGCGTCGGAACCGGCATTGAAGTTGTAATTCTGCGCGCTGCGCCCGAGGTACTCCTTAAGCACCTTGATCAGTTCATGCCGGTCGACCTGGAACGGGTCTTCGTCGGGCCAGATCTTGCGCACCAGTTCGAGCCCCGGATCATCGCCGCTGGACTGGGCGGTCAGTAACCGCCCCCCGGGACGCAGGCTTTTCGCCAGCGGCGCCAGCACGTGCTTGACTTTGAAATCGGCATTCATGCGCGCGCGCCAGGGTTGCGACGCCAATATCAGGTCGTAGTCCCCGCCGGCCGCCTGTCCGCGTCTTGGAATCACGTCATCGAGCAGGAAGCGATGGTCCTCGCGGAACATGACCAGCACCGATGGCCGCACGTACATCGGGTTGCCGGTTTTTTCATTGGCCTTGACCTGCCAGCCGTCGACCAGATCCTTGTCGATACCGCGCAGCTGTTCGCCGAACTCATGCGCAGAGTCTCCCTGCAGCGGCATTTCGATCCAGTTGAGCGCGGCTGCCTTGGCGACATCGTTCGGCATCAGCCAGGGCGCCTCGGCGTAATACAGGTTGGTCATGATAATGACGCTGGACGGATGCTCGATAAAGCGATCGGGTAGCTTTTCGAGGGTCAACCTGACGTCCTCGAGGCTGACCTCCTTGCCGACGATAAAAAACGGAATCGTCGGAAAACGTCGATGCAGGGCGCGCATCATGTGGCCGAGCACGGTACCGTCCCCGACCCCGGCGTCGAACAGCCGCAACGCCGGCGGCGACGGCCGGATATGGGTCAACTCCTGCGTAGCGCGTTCCGCGACTTTCCATTTCTCGTTGCAGGTGTTAACGAATGCGAGGTACTTTTGGCGATTATCGTAGAATCGAAACGGCCGATCGTCGGTCACGTGTGTCATGCTGCTCCCCCGGGTTGTTTGCTGATTTTGGTCTGGTCCAGATTCACCGGCTTGGTAGACGGCCGCGCCTGATTGCCGATCGATGTAATCCTGGATTCTCCGCGCAGTTTCGAGGGTTACATTTCGTCCGGCGCGCAGCCGCGCGCAAAGCTTGCCGTCGTTGACCGCCTGCCGACCAAAGGTCGACTCGGCTATCCCGGCGCGCCGACAGTAAGTTTCTACCTGTTTTAATAATGCATCGGTGGCGCCGCTCATACTGGGAATCAAGAATTCAGCCTGGAGCATTACCCTACGCTCCGGGCAGCACCAAGGCAAGTTTTCAGCCCAATAAATTTTTAAAATAATTTTGTGGGCAAATGCCCACTTCGAATTTGAAGCTAGGTGGAAACCCGTTTCATGGCGTCGTAGTTTTCATCGGTATACCTCCTGGCGACGCCCGATTCCCAGTCGAATAGTGAACGTTCGATCTTGGTCAGCGCGGCCAGGTAAACGTGAATACCGCAGGTCACCTGCCCCCCGGCGGCCTCGACCGAGTGGATGCCGTCCGGCTTGAGAGCAATCACGTCACCCGGCTCGACCCGCCGGGTACCCTTATGCACCAGTCTTCCTGCTTCGCGCAGGTAAAAGTGATTATCCTCGGCCCCCTCGTACACCCCGATCGTGGCCGTGGTCTGGTGATCGTGCGGCGGCACGTGCAACCCGGGCAAGAATCGCACGAACCAGATCGAAACGCTGTCATCCTCGAACAGGATTTCGTCGTCGTTTTCGAATTCCGGCATCGCCGCGCGAATCGCAGCAGGATCACGAAAGGCCTCGGTCATCAGTTGGCGCACTTGCTTGACGGGCTCGTCCCGGCGCGCCGCTGCACGCAACTCTTGAACGAAATCATCCAGGTCGAAATCAGGCATTATAACTTCTCCGGCGGGATCAGCCGTTCCGATTTTATAAGATTCCCATTGCCCCGCAAAGGTTTGGGCGAGCATGGCCGTTATCAGCATTATTCAAGGGTCTTCTATTATGACCAAAAGCAATTCGTTAACCGGATTACCCCGATCTTCCGCGCTACTGCTATATTGGGATTGACTTGAGCTAAACTTGCCAAGACTGGAAGGAAAACTATTAATCTCCGTCAATCCCTCCCCTGCACAAAAAAAGGCTAAAACTGATAAGAGTGTTCAACAGTTTGTATTCGGGTTTTACTAAAGTCCAAAAACATGTGCACGCGTTTCGTGCCAGCATAGTTGTTTGTTTGTTGCTGGCGACTACGGGACACTCCGGGGCACAGGATTGCGGTCCTCATGGCGAGAGCCTCGAGGGATTGCCGATCCTCGAGGTCATCATCGACAACGGTGACATCTTCGATCTGGGACAGGAAGACCAGAATTTATGGATTCACAAGTGGGCCAACAGGCTGCATATTAATACCCGCAAAAGCACGATCGAGGAACAGCTACTGTTTGCCCCCGAGGACGGCTATAACCAGCAACTAATTGACGAGACCGAGCGTCTGTTGCGCAGCCGTAGCTACATCCATGACGCCGATATCACCGCGGAGGTGGTCTGCGGAAAGGGCGTGATATTGACGGTCGTAACTTCCGACAACTGGACTTTAACGCCCAGTATCTCGGTCAGTCGCTCCGGCGGGGAGACGCGCACGGCTTTCGAAATCGAAGAGTCCAACCTGCTGGGACTGGGAACCGAAATCAAGATCCTGACGGAGTCCGACGAGGAGCGGGACTCGAACGCTTTCGTCTACCGGGACAAAAACTGGCTGGGAAATCTCAAGGGCTTGAAACTGGAACTCGCTGATAACAGCGATGGTCACCTCTACGAGGTGGACATGGAGCGCCCATTCATAAAACTGAATTCAAGGTACGCCTGGTCGGCGGGGGCATCTTCGGTTGAAAGAGAGAATCCGGTCTACGAAGACGGTGACCAAGTTGCAAAAGTGGGCGAGTCGAACGATTTGCTGCTGGCGAGTTACGGATGGTCCGACGGCCTGGTCAACGGCTCGGTTTCGAGATATCGCCTGGGATGGGTCGCCAACAAACTGAGGTATAACGCGGTCGATGACCCGAATATCGAACTACCGGAAGACGTGGACAAGAGTTATCCATTTTTCGAGTACGAGCATTTGAAAGTCGAATACGTCGAGAGAGTAAACTTCCGTGTAATGGGTATAACCGAGGATATCGAACTGGGTAGCAGCCTTAGAGCCAGGGTCGGCTGGAAGGACGAGGCCTACGAATCGACCGAGGAAGGCCATGTTCTGCAACTCGATTTTAATTTTGGCAGCTTCGTTACCACGCATACCCTGGGGATTCTTCAGCTGGGGCTGAGCCATGAGTCCAACAAAACGATCGACGACACCGGCCGGGCCGTGATGCAGGGACAGTTATACAATTTTCGCGGTGTGAATCACAGTTACGTTATCAGCGGCCGGCTGGAAGCGGCGCAAAATCCCGAACTATTCGAGCGGATCGAGGTTGGTGGCGATTCCGGCTTGAAGGGGTATCCGGTTCGGTTTCAAAACGGGGATCGAGCATTCACGCTCTCCGCGGAACGTCGAGCGTACTTCAACGTGTATCTGTGGCAGCTCTTGAAATTTGGCTTCGCGGTATTTGCGGAAGTTGGATCGGCCTGGGACAGCGGGGAAAACCCGGTCTGGCTTAGCGACGTCGGAACCGGTCTACGCCTGGTATCCACCCGCCAATCCAGCTCCAAGGTTCTGCATATCGATATTGCCTTCCCGCTAAGCGAGAACGACGAGATCGATGATTACCAGTTTTATGTCAAGGCAAGAACCGAGTTTTAACTCCTGCTTTTTACAGGCGCAGGCACCAGACGATAAACATGCAGGGCCGGATCACCGATTTTATAAACCAGCGAATAACCCGTTCCACGACCACAACCAGCCGATAAACCGATTCTGAAATCAACAGGGAATAGGTAACAGATGAAGCCCTGGGTTCGTTATCCGGATTATTCACTGGCGCACCTCCAATTTAAGTTCCGACGTTTCGCTGCAATTTGCGCACCCGGATCGGATTTAATCCAGTAGCGATTCTTCCAGGGGATAAGTCGTCAACAATTCGTAACCGTCCTCGGTGATCAGTACCTGCTGCTCGAGCTTGACCCCGTCACGCTCGCCCTCGGGGCCCATATAGCTCTCGATGCAAACCACCATGCCCGCCTCCAGCGTGCAGTCGTAGGGATTCTCCTGGCGGAACAGGTGCTTGACCTGCGGATACTCGTCGCACATGCCGACCGCGTGCATGACGCAGGGGTAGGCATTTTTGCGACATTCCTCGGGCACCGGGTACGCCAGGCGCTGCATCTCTTTCAGGGTCATACCGGGGCGCACCAGCTTCAGGTTGTGCTCGATTTCGTCGACCGCCATGCGGTATATCTGTTTTTGCCGGCGCGTTGGTCTGGCCGGACCGCAATGAAGGGTGCGTGATAAATCGACAAAGTAACCGAAGGGGCCGACCATGTCGGTATCGAAACCCACCAGGTCGCCCGATTCGACCTTGCGTTCGCTCGCTTCCTGCAACCAGGGATTGATGCGCGAGCCCGAGGACAGCATGCGCCCCTCGTGCCAGTCGCCGTTGTTGGCGATATTGGTGTAGTTAAGCAATCCCCAAAGCTGTAGTTCGGTTACCCCCGGGCGCAGCGCTTTTTTGACCATATCGGCGCCATGCTGGCCGACCGCAATGGCCCAGCGCATGCAGGCAATTTCATCCTCGGACTTGATCAGGCGGGCCAGTTCGGCGATGCGCACCCCGTCGAGCACTTCGACGCCGCGCGCCTCCAGCGCCTGGACGATCGTTGGATTGACGTACTCGAGCGCGACGCGCCGGTTGCTGCTGCCGATTTCATCGAGATAAGCGACCACGTCGTCGGCCAGCCCGCGCGCGGCCTCGTCGATATTGGTGCCGCCATCGAAAAACGCATGCGGCCGGCCAGGCCGAAAATCGTCCACCTGCGGCACGTCGTAATAGCATCCATAAAACACGGTCGGACCGTCCTGCGGCACGAACAGGTAAACCTGTGGAATGTGCGATTGGAACAGCATGTAACTGCGATAATCGACCGCGTAACGCAGGCTGATCGGGTTGACCAGCACTACCAGCGCCGCATCGTGAAGTTGCAGCTGCTGCTTGATCCGCGCCATACGGTAGGCAGACATGCGCTCGAGATCGATCTGCGGCACATCGCGGAAGCGCGCCAGGTCGCTCCAGTCATCATCGAAAATCAGCTTGTCGACGGGATTCGCGCTCATACTGCAGTCACCGGTAATAGGAATGAAAAGCCGTGATCGCCCGGTCGAGGGCGGCATCATCGACATCGAGGTGAGTCACCAGCCGTACCCGTGGACTCTGCTGCCCGATCTCGACTCCATGTTGCCGTAAATGCCGTGGCAACGGTTCCAGGTCCGCGGCTGTCGGTTCGATAAACACCATGTTGGTTGCCTGCCTGACGGGCAGGCCCTCGATCTCGGCGAGACCCGCGGCGAGCTTGCGCGCGCGTTCGTGGTCGTCGGCCATGCGCTCGACATGATGCTCGAGCGCAAACAGCCCGCAGGCTGCCAGCACCCCGGCCTGGCGCATCCCGCCGCCGAGCATCTTGCGCAAACGACGCGCGCGTCGAATGAAATCCGCAGAGCCGCAAAGCACCGCGCCCACCGGTGCGCCCAGACCCTTCGACAAGCACATCATGACGCTATCGAAGGGTGCTGCGACTTCGGCTGCGCTGACGCCGAGCGCAATCGCCGCGTTCATGATGCGAGCGCCGTCGAGATGCACGCTGAGCCCCTGCTCACGCACTGCCTCTGCCAGCAAGCGATGATGCCCAGGCTCCTGCGCCTGCCCGAGGACGGTGTTTTCCAGCGCCAGCGTGCGCGTTATCGGATGATGCGGATCGTCCTCCTTGATCGCACCCAGTACCTGCTCGACCGAGAGGCCGCCCGCGGCATCGGTAGCCAGCGGATGCATGACGATGCCACCGAGCGCCGAGGTACCGCCGGCCTCGGAAACGAAAATATGGTAACAGTCACCCAGCAGGATTTCCTCGCCACGCGCATTGTGCGCCAGCATCGCCGCCAGGTTGGCCTGGGTTGCACTGCTCAGAAACAGGCCAGCCTGTTTGCCCAACAGTTGCGCCGCGCTAGCCTCGAGCCGGTTGACAGTCTCGTCCTCGCCATAGACATCGTCACCCACCGGAGCTTCCCGCATAGCCTGGTACATAGCCGCGGTCGGGCGGGTAACGGTGTCGCTGCGCAGGTCGACTATCGCTTCGCTTGGCATCGAATCAATCCATCCTGAAACTGCCGCAATATTAGGCCGTAATTACGTCCAAGGGAATGCTTTTTTGGTCACAAAAAAGCGACATGCCTTTGGCCCGAGCCTGGGGTAACATCGCGACATGAGCCAGCCCCAAGCCGCGAACACGAGAAACCTGGTGGCCGCCTGTGCGGCAATCACCGTTTTCGGTTTTGCCTTCGGCATGACCTATCCCCTGCTGTCGTTGATTCTCGAGGCGCGCGGGATATCGAGCGACATGATCGGCATCAATTCGGCGATGATGCCGCTCGGCATCCTGCTGTTCTCACCGGTGATTCCGGTCGCGGCCAAGCGTTTCGGTGCTCGAAACGTTGCAATCACGGCGGCCATCGTCACCGCGCTGGTGATGCTGTCCTACAAGGCTTTCGATACCCTCGCCGCCTGGTTCCTGATCCGCCTGGTTCAGGGCATGACCATTTCCACCCTGTTCGTATTGAGCGAGGCCTGGATCGTCGGCTCCGCTGGCGATCAGAATCGTGGCAAGATAGTGGCAATCTACGCCAGCGTCCTGTCGGGCAGCTTTGGCGCCGGCCCGTTATTGATCGGCTTCATCGGCATCGAAGGCTGGACGCCGTTCGTCATGGGTGCCGCCGTTATCGCGATCGGAATCATTCCCTTTATTTTCATCCGTGAAGACACCACGGCCGATCCCGAGGAGGCGCCACCTTCCAGTATCTTCGAGTTCGCGCCGAAAGCGCCGATGCTGCTGGCGGCAGTGGCCGTATTTTCGGTCTTCGACGCGGCCAGCCTGTCGCTGTTCCCAGTTTACGGCATCCAGAACGGCCTCGATCTGACGACCTCCGCCAACATCCTGACCGCGCTGATTCTCGGCAACATGTTGTTGCAGTTTCCGATTGGCTGGCTGGCCGACCGCTTTTCCCACCGCTGGGTTCTGGCGGGTTGCGCGCTAACCACGACGCTTACCCTGCTGATCTTGCCCTACCTGATCGACACCGATTTAAAATGGCCGTTGCTGGTTCTGATGGGAACCACCGGTTACGGTGTTTACACGGTGTCGCTAGCCTCGCTCGGTAACCGTTTCAGCGGCATCGAGCTGGTCAACGGCGCGGCGTCTTTCGCTATTGTCTGGGGTTTCGGCGCGCTGATCGGGTCGGTTTCCGGCGGCTGGGTAATGCTCGGCTTCGGCTCGCATGGACTGCCGGTCGGGCTGGCGCTGGTTTACTTCGCGCTGGCGCTCGGTATTTCGGCGCGGCAACTATCGCTGCAGCGCCCACAACGATAATCGATATCTTTAAACCAAGCTCTATTGATCAAATCATCGTATCATTCACCCGATTTTCTGTCACTTGCATGCATAACGACTATTCATGAATACCGTTCAGCCTGACCTGCCCGCAACCACCGACGTCGTCATCATCGGGGCCGGCATCGCCGGTATCTCGGCCGCGTGGTTTCTGCAACAGGCCGGGCTAAGGGTAACGGTTTGCGAAAAGGGCATCGTCGCTGGCGAACAGTCCAGCCGCAACTGGGGCTGGTGCCGCCAGCAGGGTCGCGACCAGGCCGAGTTACCGATCGTGATGGAGAGCCTGCGCCTGTGGCAGGAGATCTCCGACGAACTCGATACCGATATCGGTTTCCGCCGCGAGGGCAGCCTCTACCTGTGCGAGAACGACGAAGAAATGGCAAAACACGATCGTTTTATGTCGTTCGCTCCCGCTTACGGTCTCGAAACCCGGCGCCTTAACCGCGCACAGCTCGAATCGATGGTAATCGATTGCCCCGCTCGCTGGCGCAGCGGGCTCTACACACCGGACGACGCGCGCGCCGAACCCTCGTTGGCGGTGCCCGCGATGGCGCGTGCGCTGCAGGCACGAGGAGGAGTAATCCTCGAGAATTGCGCGGTGCATGAAGTCGTTACGCAAAACCGCTGCGTTAGCGGAGTAGTCACCGAGCGCGGCGTAATCGACAGCGCGGCCGTGCTGGTCGCGGCCGGCGCCTGGTCGACATTCCTGCTCAGGAATTGCGGCATCCGTCTTCCGCAGCTCACGGTCAAGGCGAGCGTCGCGCGTACCGCCAAGGCACCCATGATTTTCAACGGCAACGCCTCCGGCAGCCAGGTATCGTTCCGTCGCCGGCTCGACGGTGGCTATACCATCGCCACCTCGGACTACCTGGAAATCTTTCCCTCGCTTAGCCACGTCGGGTTTCTGCGAGATTTTCTGCCGCTAATCAAGGTTTCGCTGGGGAAGCTCAGGCTGAGGATTCCGGAACTGCAGGTCGACGGCAACTATACCCGCCATCGAATCCTGAACCCGGTGCCAACGTCGAAGACCGTGGCGCGCATCAAGGCCCGCCTCGCCGACCGGGTGCCGGCCCTGAGGGATATCGAACTGTTGGAGACCTGGTCGGGCATGATCGATGCCCTGCCCGACGTGGTGCCGGTGCTCGATAAAGCCGACGGTATCCACGGCTTGTGGATCTCGACCGGGTTCAGCGGGCACGGCTTCGGTATCGGCCCGGGGGCCGGCAGGATCATGGCCAACCTGATCCAGAACCGGGAAGCCGGCCACGACCTGACCCGCTTTCGGCTGGCCCGCTTCCACGACGGCAGCAAACTCGAACTCGGTCCGGCGATATAGTTGTCACGAGGGGGAAAATCGAGCCCGCACAAAAGCGCGATTCTCTGGCAATCGTGGTCTTTCATTTGCTACTCTTGTACCCTTGAAGCAAAGCCGGAGTAGCTCAGTTGGTAGAGCAACGCATTCGTAATGCGTGGGTCGGAGGTTCGATTCCTCTCTCCGGCACCAGACACCCAGCGGCGCCAGCCGGGAACAAACAGCAGCAACGAGGATTCTAGAATAATGCCTATCTCCAAAAACCTTGCATCGATCGCGAGTGCCTTGTTAGTAACCGGTCTATTTCTTGCCGAGTCATATGCCGCTGAAGGCGAGCCATTGCTGGACAGGTCCCGGTTCTCGATCGGAGCCGGGATTTCCGATAACGAAATCAATAACCCTGACGAAGACGATACCGGCTTCCAGTTCTTCGCCGCTTACGACCTAACCCAGATTAATTTGATGGAGGGCGTTAACAGCTCGGTAGAATTTGGTTTTATGGATTTCGGGTTCCCGAGAGACGATACCGGCATCTGGGGCAGTTACGTGGTAGATAGCTCGATCAGCGGGCAATTTGGCTGGCTGGCGCAATTAGGACTCGATATTGGCGATGATAGTGGGCTGCTGGTGGGCGCGGGTTTGAAGTATGCCATCGACGAAAAAAACGATCTGCGCGTGGAATATGTCGTTCGCGATGAAGTGGATTCCCTGCAGTTCAATTTTCTGTTCCACCTGTAGGCTTCGTCGGTAACGCTGTTACAGGCAGCGTTGCCGCGTATCCGCTGGTGACCTCCAGCTGCGTCTCGACCAGTTCCAGCCAGAGTTTCTGTTTCTCGGGATTATGCCCAACCGAGGTCTCTTCATCGAACCTGCGATTTTGCTTTAGTAGTACCTGCAGCTTTTCCTGCAACAGTTCTTCGAACCTGGCCTGCAGGTTTTCGAGCATAACTTCTTGGCTAGCCGCCCGGATCTGAATTCTGACCGGCGGACCCTCGCTCCATTTTCGCGCCGCGATCTCGAACAACGCAAAATGGATTTGCTCATGCTCGAGCACGTAGTCCTCCGCCATACCCTGGATCGCAGTATTCCACCAGGAACAGTTGCGGTTCATCAATGCCTGATACTTAAGGTTGTTGTAGGTTATGTCATAGGCTTCGCTTCCGTCCGCGGCAATTGCGGGCTGGATATCGATGCCCTGTTTGTCGACGATGGGCTGGGTGTAAGCGCAGATGACGGCAGCCATTCTTTCATCGAAATGAGCCGGCGGCTCGGCGCCCCTGAAATCGTCGCGAGTCAGCGCCCGATAGGGGATGACATCGGAATCATCCAGCGCCTCGTCTGTAAGCACCGTTATGGTTGGTGCCGCGTAGTCCGGCAAAGTGGCACAGCCGGAAAGTGCAAGCAGGAACCAGAGGACGAGACCAGCGGCGCCGGCCCGAATCTTGTGGCTTGAATGCAAGCGTCGGCCCCACATGATCGCTAGGCAGAAAACAGCGCCGAGATTTTGCTTACCGCGCGAATGCCAGGGCGTAACGCACCGTGGCAACAGCACGAGGGCACCCGTCCCTGATCAGTCCGCATCTACTTTTCCTTGATCACCAGGGTACCGGCGATCTTGTCATGCCAGCCCTGCTTACGGCGGTCCCAGCCGACCCAGAAAAAACCGAGACCGAGAACCAGCGCTGAAATATAGTAGCCCAGGTATCTCAGGCACAGCTTGCCGGTCGATGCTTTTCCCAGGGTATTGGCATCGACGATTTTCATACCCAGTATCATCTTGCCCGGCGTCGCGGATTTGAAATACCAGAACATGATGGTCAGGATGAATGGCAACAGGTAGCTGATAAAAATATCGGCCGGCCCCTGGCTGAGACTGCTGGATTCAAAATATACCGCGCCATAAACGATCCAGGCCAGGGTAAACGTCAGTACCAGCAACCAGATCGTGTCGATCAACGAGGCCAAAACCCGGATCCAGAAGCCCGAATAGTGAATTTCGCCTTCTTCCGACGATACATCGGAGTTCGGGGTCGCATATATATTTTCCATACTCGGATTCCCTCTAATTCGTTACGCGGAAAGGACAGCAGGGCCAGTCGTGCCCCGCATTAACAATTGTAGTCCAGACCCGGTTATTCGACAGGCTCCCTCGATAGCGCACCGACGCGGCGCAGCATATCGCAGGCTAGCCTGCGCGAATCGCCTGCAGTGGATCCCAGTCGAAGACCTGTTCCAGGTAGCTGGCGTAGCCGAACAGCTCACGCTCGCCGTGCGCCTTGCCGATCAGCTGCAGGCCCACCGGCAGGCCGGCGTCGGTCTTGCCGCAGGGAATCGTGATCACCGGCAGGGTGGTGGTGGTGATCGCGTAAACGATCGCGAGCCAGCGGTAATACTCGGAATAGGCAAGCCCCTCGGAAAAGCCGGGGTAGCGTTCCTCGACCGGGTACGGCGGCACAATTGCCGCCGGGCAAATCAGCAGGTCATAGTCCTGCATGAAGCGCGACGCGTTATGAAACACCTCGCCCTGCGCCGCCATCGAATCCAGGATTTGATCTCGGGTGAGCTGCAGTCCGAATTCGATGTTCCAGACGTTCTCCGGCTTGATTACCGAACGGATTCGTTCCAGCTCGGGCCCGTAAGATAACGCGTAATCGAGCGCGCGCGGCACGTCGAACGCACGGTGCGCCATGCTCAGATCGGGGTGCGCGGTTTCGATGTCGATATTTTCCCGACCCAGTCGCTTTATCGCCGTGCCGCAGACCGCCGCGACCTCCGTACTGGTGTCGGCGATACCCAGGTCGATGCTGAAAGCGACCCGCAGCGGTTTGCGCGGCTGTGCCGCGGCATCCTGGAACTCGGTGGGCTGGTGCGGTTTACCGAGACCGGCCAGCGAGCTACAGCCCGCCATCGCGTCGGCGAACAACGCCAGGTCCGTTACATTGCGCGCCATTGGCCCGGTCTGCGAATAGACCCCGAAAGGTTGCTGACCGGGACTCGTCGGGATCAGCCCGGGCGAAGGTCGTAAGCTGGTGACACCGCAAAAACTGGCCGGGGTGCGCAACGAGCCGCCGAGGTCCGAACCCTGCGCCAGCCAGGCGCAACCGCTGGCGAGCGCAGCCGCGGCACCGCCGGAGGAACCGCCCACGCTGCGCGACAGATCGTACGGATTGCGGGTGGCGCCGAATACGTCGTTGAAGGTATTGGCACCTGAACCAAACTCGGGGGTATTCGACTTGGCGTAAACGATTCCGCCATTACGCTCGATGGTTTCCACCAGCAGGTCGGACTGACGTGGCACATGGTTTTCGGAAAGCATCGAGCCGTAGGTGGTGCGCACGCCGGCCACGTCCGTCAGGTCCTTGATCGCGACCGGGATGCCACCGAGCAGGCTGGCGCTGAAACCCTGTTGCGCGGCCGCCTCACGCGCGCGTTCGAAACAAAGCGTCGGCAACGCGTTGATGTCGCCGTCGACCTCGGCAACGCGGGCCTCGAGCGCGACTAGCGTATCGCCGATATCGATCTCGCCGGACTGCAGCATGGACACAATCTTGGTGGCGCTGCTGGCAATCAATTCATCCATAGCGATCTCGCAGGATGTTCTTCTGCACCTTGCCCATCGCGTTGCGCGGCAATTCGTCGAGCAGCACCAGCTTGCGCGGCAACTTGAAGCGTGCCAGCAGGGGTTTGAGCGCAGCGCTCAGTTGCTCCTGGTCGAGCGTGGCACCATCTTCGAGCACCACCGCGGCGGCAACCGCCTCTCCGAGGTCCGGATCGGGAATGCCGAATACCGCGGATTCAAGCACGCCGTCGAGGGCATCGATTTCAGTCTCGATCTGTTTCGGGTAAATGTTGTAACCGCCGGAAATCACCAGGTCCTTTTCACGGCCAAGAATATGCAGGTAGCCGTCGGCATCGATCATGCCCATATCACCCGTGATGAAGAATCCGTCGCTACGCAGCTCGAGCGCCGTTTTTTCCGGCTTGCGCCAGTAGCCAAGGAAAACATTGGGCCCGCGAACTTCGATCATACCGGTCTCCCCCGGGGCCAGCTTTGCACCACTCTCGGGGTCGGTGATGTTAATCTCGACGCCCGCCAGCGGGAAACCGACGCTGCCGGCCCGACGTTCGCCTTCGTAGGGATTGGACGTGTTCATGTTGGTTTCGGTCATGCCGTAGCGCTCGAGAATGCGGTGCCCGGTAACCTGTTCGAACTGGACATGGGTCTCGGCCAGCATCGGCGCGCTGCCCGAGACGAACAGGCGCACGTGGGCCACCAGCGCGCGGTCGAAGCGGTCGTCGGCCAGCAGCCGAGTGTAAAAAGTCGGCACACCCATCAGGGATGTCGCCCGCGGCAACTGCTCGATCATCGCGTCGAGGTCGAAGCGCGGCAGAAAAATCATCGAACCACCGCAGATCAATATAATATTCGTCGCCACGAACAACCCGTGGGTATGGAAAATCGGCAACGCGTGCAGCAGCACGTCGTCGGCCGTGAAACGCCAGTAATCCACCAGCGTCAGGGCGTTGGACAGCAGGTTATCGTGGCTCAGCATTGCGCCTTTCGACAGGCCGGTGGTGCCCGAGGTGTACAGAATCGCCGCCAGGTCGTCTGGCGCGCGCGCAACATTGGTGAAGCCGGGAGCCATAATTTCCGCGGCCGCCATCAGGCTGCCACTGCCATCGCCGTCGAGCGTCAGCACCCTGGCATCGATGCCGTCGAACTCGGATTCACGATCACTACCGCAGACAAACATTGTCGGCTCGGCATCCTCGAGGAAATACTCGACCTCTGCTCGCGTATAGGCGGTGTTGAGCGGCAGAAACACGGCACCGGCGCGTACCGTGGCGAGGTACAGGGCAATGGCCTGCACCGACTTGGCCACCTGTACCGCCACCCGATCGCCGGGTTCGACGCCTTGCGCCTGCAGCAGGCTGGCCAGCCTGCCGCTTAGATCGACCAGCTCCGCGTAGGACCAGTCGTCACCGTCGGGCACCCGCAGCAGGATCCGTGAATCCTTCTGGCGCCCGCCCAGCAGGCCGTCGAACAGGTGGTTGCCGCTCATCAGATCACCGGCACCGGTTTGCGGCGCAGGCCGCTGAGAGCGTTACCAGCGATTGCCAGCATCAACACCGAGCCACCGAGCAATGTGTAGAACTCCGCGGTTTCGCCGAGAAACAGCCAGACCCAGAGCGGACCGAGCAGGACCTCGGTCATCGACAGCAGCGCGAGCTCGGCCGCCGGAACCACTTTCGAGCCGATGGTGTATACGACCAGCCCGAGCCCGACCTGGAACACCCCCAGCAAGATCGCAATGGCGACATCATTCGTTGGGATCGTGTATCCGTAGTCCATGAACCAGCAAACCAGCCCCGAGGTGATAATGGCGAAAATACCCGCCATGAAAACCGCCGGCAACATGTCCTCCAGCTTGCCCCAGCGCAGCGCGATGGTAAAAATCGCGAAGCCGCAGGCTGACGCAAGGGCGCTGAGATTACCCGCCAGTCGTCCCAGCGATATCCCGTTAAGCACCATGATCGCGATACCGACGATGGCCGCCGTCATCGCGATCCAGGTCGCCCGGCGCACGCTTTCACGCAACACGATCCAACCGAAGAAAGCAGCCAGGAACGGCGCTGCCGCGAACAGGAACATCGCGTTAGCGACACTGGTGGTCTGGATTGCGTAGATGCCGCCGGCAAATGCCATCACCAGGCTGGCGCCACCGATGGCACCGGCGAGTCCCGATTTCTTGATCTTCTGCAGCGGTTTATATCCGGATCGAATGCTGATAATAACAAACAGAAAGATCGCCAGCGCGATCGAGCGGTACAGCAGGATCTGCCACACGTTGGCCGCTTCGATCATGCGAACACCGAGGCCCATCGACGACCAGAAAACGCCGGACAGCAGTACCAGGACAACCCCGCTGGCATAGTTGATGCCGGGTCTTTCGAGTTCCACTGTCAGGGTTTCGGCCATTGAGTTTTAACGATTGAAATTCTGCGCACGAGATTAATCGAAGGCAGGTGGAAAAAAAAGTAATAGTTTCGTCGCCGGGGGGGCGGTTTTACAGCGTTTTCGAATCGGCATACACTCGGCGCATGCAACAGGGTAATCAATTCAACCAGGTCACGGTCGACTGGTTCCGGCCCGGGGTTTCGATCGATCCCGCCGGCCTGGCATCATTCGCCGCCAGCGCCGAGGATATCGCCACCTTCAGGCGCGACGGCGTCGTGCTGCTGCCTGGCGCCAGCACTGAGTGGGTCGAAACGCTGCGCGCCGGACTGCAGCGCAACCTCGACAATCCGGGGCAATACGCTTTTCCCTGCGAAAGTAATCCAAGCGGCGCAGCGGGCAGATTTTTCGACAGTTACTGCAACTGGCAATTGATTCCGGAGTACCTGGATTACGTTTCGCATTCGAACGCCGCTTCGATCGCAGGACAGTTCATGGATAGCGATTACGCGCAGTTTTTCCACGAGCATGCCTTCATGAAAGCGCCCGGCACGCGGCGCGCAACCCCGTGGCACCAGGACCTGCCCTATTACTGCGTCGACGGCAGTAAAACCGCCAGCGTCTACGTTGCGCTGGATCATGCCGATGTCGACGTCGCGGTGCAGTTCGTGCGCGGCTCGCATCGCTGGAACAGGCTTTTCTACCCGCGGATCTTCGAGGACGGCAGCGCTTTCAACGACGACCAGCTCGATACAAAGATGGAAGCTGTACCGGACATCGATGCCAGCCGTGACCAGTACGATATCGCCGCCTGGCCGCTGCAGCCAGGCGATACCATCGTGTTCGATTTTCGCACGCTGCACGGCACCGGTGATGCAACCGTCGGCTCGATCAGGCGAGCCTTTTCGACTCGCTGGCTCGGCGACGACGCAACCTACTGCGAACGCCCGGGTGAAACCTCACCGCCTTACGTCGATCACGGCATGAAACATGGCGATAAAATGCGCCGCGACTGGTTCCCGGTGCTATGGCGCGAAGACTAGGGCAGCTGCGGCAATTACCGCCGCATTAACGCTAGACTTCTTTACGCGCTTTCCACAATTCCCAGGCGAGGCGGGCCTTGACGCCGATATCGAGGAAGGGTCGCGGCGGCAGCTTGTTCGGCGTGCCCAGGCTTTCCATGTAACCGATTAGTTCGTTGTCGATGCCGCAGGCCATATCGGCCGCGAGCATACCGCCAGCCGTACCCTTGGTGACGCCGACCGCGTTCTGGCACACCGAGGTGTAAACATTATCCGCGAGCTTGCCGAAACCGGGAGCCCCGTTTTGCGCGAGGCAAAGAAAACCGGTCCAGGTGTATTCCATGTCGACCTCGGGCAGCATCGGAAAACGCTCGTCGAACAGCCGCTTGTGCACCTGCTTGATGTGCCTGCGGTGGGATTCGGGTTCGCGCATCTTGCGGTTGTGGTAAATATTGTTACGAATCAGGATGCGGTGGTCGTTGGTATACCGCATCGTGATCGATGCAAACGCGTTGGCCGGCGTCACACCCCAATTCTCCTCGCAGCCCAGCGCGTCGCGCTCCGCCGGGGTCAGCTGACGACTGAGGCTGGCGTTGGCCGCCATCGGCAGCAGCCTTTGTTCGAAGTAACCGAAATAGTCGGCGAAACCGTTGACGCCGAGAATCATCTGCTCCGCGGTCACCTGCCCGTTCGGCGTCGACAACCTGATCTCCCGCTCCAGGTCGATCGCGGTTACCGGCGAGTTTTCGTACAGGGTGACATTGTCGGGCATGTTATCGGCGAGGCCACGCACCAGCGCGGCCGGATTCATCAGGCGACAGCCCGGGGTATGTACACCGGCGGCAAAATGCGTGGTGCCGAGTCGCTGGTCGAGCTCTGCCTTTTCGATCCAGGTATAGGGTTCGTCGAGCGCGTCGAGTTCCCTGGCGAAAGGTTCGAGCACTTCGCGCACACCCTGCTGCGATACCGCGCAGTGATACTTGCCAGGCTGGGTCCAGTCACAGTCGATACCGTAACGTTCGATCTGGGCTTCATGATAATCGATCGCGGCTCGCGCCAGCGCCATGAAACGGTGAGATCCTTCCAGTTCCTCCATCGACGAACCGACGTTGTGCGGCAAATCGATGGCGAAACCCGAGTTGCGCCCCGAGGCGTTTTCTCCGACCTCACCCGCGTCCAGCAGGATCACCCGGTCATCGGGCCGATTCTCGGCGAGACGGCGCGCGGCGGCAAGACCGGCATAGCCGGCGCCGACGACCACCCAGTTGCTCTTCTGCTCGCCCTGCAACGCCGCTTTGGGCGTGCGCGGCGCGAGTATATGGCTCCAGCCATTGGTGTTGTCATCCCTGGGCAGATGCGTGACGGAACGGGTATTCAAGTTTCAGTCCTCGTGCCAGTTCGATGGATGAATCGCAAAGTGTAACAGCGCGTACTCCGCCTCGTAGATCAGCTCGGTGCCCTGCGGCAACCAGATACAGTCCCTTGGGCCCAGTTCGTGCACCTCGCCATTCGCATGCAGCCTGAGAAGGCCGTCGAACACGGTGAGCACTTCGTCGTACTTGATCGTCCACGGGATGCGCGCATTGGTCATGCGCCCCCAGCCCGCGCCCAGCTGGGTGCCATCCTCGGCGCCACAGACCCCGGCCACCTGGGCCATCTCACCGTACTCGAAGCGCGGCGCGAACTCGAGATCGTCGAAGCGCATCAACCTGGTAGCAGCTTTACTGGTTGTCATTCTATTTTTTATTTGCATTAAACATACAGATCTGTATATTCAAACATACAACTATGTATGGTGCAACCAATGCCTGATACCAGCCTGCTCAAGGCGGTGGCCGAGCGCGGCGCCCCGTCCCA
>JAAUYE010011094.1_pt1 | contig 18473 bp, 18 predicted proteins | sample 7278081 | NCBI WGS metagenome assembly JAAUYE01 (sample SAMN14350131, study PRJNA611818) | marine sediment metagenome | isolation source: surface marine sediment (0.6m) | place: French Polynesia: Moorea | collected 2018-08
CCCTCGAGGATCTCTCGGTTCGCTGTGTGCAGATCGACGCCGAGGCGGCGCCGTCAGTCTCCTACCTGTCCATGATCGAAAACGGCAAGCGCGTACCGTCGGAGCGCCTGATCAGCGTGATTGCCGAGATCTTCCAGAAGGACATCGACTGGTTCTTCGACGAGTCGCTCGAGGACGATGCGATCGACACGGCGCCGGACGCGGCGATCACGGGCATGCCGCTCGAACCCGGCTTCCTGTTTTCCGAGCCGCTCTTGCAGCGCGCCATCCCCGAGCTCCTGGCGCAGACCGGCATTACGGGACGCCAGTTCGCCCATCTGCTGATTCGCGCGCACCAGGAGTCGAACAGCAATCGATTCCCGGACCTCGAGCGCGCCGCCGAGAGCGTCGGCAACAAGGTATTTCCGCTTAAGGTCGATGACGTGTTCGCCATCGCGAAACGACTGGGTCTCGTCATCCGCTGGTTCGACCGGGAAACCTTCAAGGACGCCGGCGACACCAGCCGCCCTCTCAATACCCTCGTGCGCTCGTTCTTCGATGCGCCGAATCGCGTCTACCTCAACCGGTCGCTGGAGAAGAATCCTGCGCGCCTCAAGTACGACCTCGTGAATCACATCGCCCACAAGGTACTGCATGACGGCGACGGCGCGCGGGCGCCGCAGGTCTCCGGCGGCCGCGTGTCCGGGCGTCGGCACGACACCGATTCGCCCAACGTGGACTCCAAGGACGTCCTTTATGCATGGCGCGACTTCGAGTGCAGCTACGTGGCTGCCGCGATCCTCGCGCCCAAGACACCGTTCCGGCAGTTCCTGGCGAAGCATGCCTACGCGATCGACAGCGGTGACCGTCTCGAACTGACCAAGACACTCGTCATGCGGCGCATGCCGAGCGTATCGCCGTACCCTCACTGGCACTACTTCGATGCCTATCCGCCCGGCAACCTCCGCGCCGTGTATCGCGGCAACGGTATCCCGCTGCCGTGGGGCAACATGACGATGGTGTCGGACCCGTGCCGGCACTGGGCCGTATTCCGCATGCTGCAGTCGCGCTCATCGCGCCCGTCCGCGCAGATCTCGATCCTGCGCTCGGGCGATGACAAGCGACTCTATTGCTGCCAGTCGATTCGCAGCAAGGATGCTGCCGACAACACCCACGTTTTGTGCGCCGGCATTGACCTCGCGCCCGCACTCAGCGCCCAGGGCTTCGATGTCCGCGAAACCATCGACATGATCGAGGCAAGCTGCAACCGCGGCCGCGGCACCGCGCCCGTGCCGTCCGAAGCCAAACGACGCCTCGACAGCATCGGCAAGATTCTCAACATCGGCTGGATCGCCGAAGGTGCGGCGAAGGATGCCACCATCATCTGTCCGCGCAGCACGGGTTGCCCGCGCGATCACCATTGCCTGGGCAAGGTGAAACCCAGGCTGCAACCGCAGATTGACGAGATTCGGGAGTCGCTGACGGCGCGACGAAAGTAGTCGCGGTCGCCCGTAGGAGCCCGCGCTCGCGGGCGACGCATCGCCGGCCGCGCTCGGCGGATTGACCGCCGAGCGCGGCCCAGCCAGCTGTCGGGTTCGGCAAGGCTTATCGAGGTCGCCCGTCAGGACGGGCGCCTACGATGCATCACGCCGCTTTTTGATATTCCCCCGGGCTCATGCCTGTCCAGCGTTTGAACGCGCGGCCGAAGTTACTCTGGTCCGCAAAGCCGAGCATGAACGCGACGTCACTGGGGCTGTAGTCCTGGTCCGCCAGGTACTGCTTCGCGAGCGACTCGCGCGTCTCGGCGAGGATGTCACGGTAGCTCGTGCCTTCGGCGCTGAGCTGACGCTGCAGTGTGCTCGCGCTGCGGTAGAGCTTGTTCGCGATCGCGTCCTGATCGACCGTGCCGGACGGCAGCATGCGGATGAGCAGCGTCCGCACTTGCGTCGCGACCTGGCTGCGATCGAAGGAAGCGATATAGTCGCGGGCGATGCGATCGGTCGCATCGAGCACATCCGGCACCGCGCCGGGCAAGGGCTCGTCGAGATCCTCGGCCCTGAACCACAGCGCGTTGTAATCGCAGCCGTATTGGATCGGGCACTGCAGTAAAGCCTGGAAGCCCTCGGGGTTCCGGTCTTCGGAAAACAGGAGCTCGGCACGTACCGGGAGCACCTCCCGGCCAATCGATGCACGAGAGAGCTTGAGCACGCCGGCGAGCCCCGCCTCCATGCCGGCGAGAATCGGCATACGCTCTGCATCCGGGTAGGTCGCCCTTACGACGTACAGGTCGCCCTCCCGGTTCAGGCTCACATTGACAATGGTGTTGCTGACCACGTCGCGGTAGCGAATCATGCGCTCGAACGCCTCACGGAGGGTCGAACTGGCCATCCAGGAATGGCCCAGCACGTAGTAATCGCGCGGCTCTGCGTGCAGCCCGACGGCGAAACCCACGCCCCGATCGCCGGTCATCTCCTCGGCACGCCGCCAGATTTCGGCTTGCTTCGAGAGCACGACGCGCGCGCCCGGACGGGTACGTTTGTCGAGATCGACGCCGATCTCGGCCAGCACCGGCACGAAGTCGATGCCGTACTCGTCCCGCAGTGTATCCGCCACGCGGAAGGCTACGCTGGCCAGTGTTGTCGGTTCTTCGAGCATCAGGCGGCACTCCGGTATTCGCCGGGACTCTTGCCCGTCCAGCGTTTGAACGCCCTGGCAAAGTTGCTCTGGTCCGAGAAGCCGACCATGAAGGCGATGTCCGCCTGGCTGTGTCGCTCGTCTTTCAGGTACTGCTCCGCGAGCCCCTGGCGCGTCTCCTGGAGCAGGTCCCGGAAACTCGTCCCCTCTGCGCTCAGCTGCCGCTGCAGCGTGCTGGCGCTTCGGAACAGCTTCGCCGCGATGCGCTCCTGGTTCGCGCTGCCGGACGGCAGCATGCGCACGATGAGCTGCCGCACCTGCGTGGCGGTCGTGCCGAGTTCGAAATCCGAGATGTACCGGGCCGCGATACGATCCGAGGCCTCGGCGATTCCGGGCAAGCCCCCGGGCAGGGGCGCGTCGATGACGTCGGCCGGAAACTCGAGCAGGTTCGTATCCGCGCCCCACTCGATCGCTGCTCGAAAAATCTCATCGTGCAGCGGTGTGTGGTGCTCGGGCGGAGAAACCGTCGCGGCGCGACTCGGATAGAGTGGCTCGCCTGAGGATTCGCCGCATAGCGCCAGGAGACCGGCCATGCCGGCGTCGTGCACTTCCGGCTGAATGCGGCGCTTGAGTTCGGGATCGAAGGTCTCGGTGATGCGGTAGACATCGCCCGCGCGTTCGATAGACGTCTTCGAGAACGGCGATGTCAGCACTTTCTCGTAACGAACCATACGGTCGATAGCGCCGTGCAGCGTATCGCTGGCCGACCAGGAATAGCCGAGCACGAAGAAATCCCGAGGCTTCGCCGATCGGCCGAGCTTGAGGCCGAATTCACCGTCGTTCGCGAGATCGAGTGCACGTTGCCAGAACTCGCCTATTACGGCGTGCGCCAGTCGTTCGCCCGGCCGCGCAGCAAGCTCGGCGTCGATCCCGGAGGCTTCGTACAGCGGCGCCGGGTCGATACCGTAGTCGTTCCTGAGCGTCGCGCCGATGCGGAGCGCTTCGCTCGCGAGAGCGGATCCTTGCGACAACATGACCTGTCGATTGAACCGGAAAAGCCCTGCCGGCACAAGCGCTTAGCAAGCTGCGGCAAAGTGACCAAGCACTGAGGGCCAAAGACCAGAGGCAGCCCGACCGCATCCGTAGAGTAGCGCTCAACGATTCACATCGCCCGCACACCGGGCCGGAGAGCACGATGCTGAGCCTTATCAAGAACGAGACGTCAAAGCCGAATCGCGCCGAGCACATTCGCGCCGACGTCCGGGCCTTTCTCTACGATGCCTTCACGGACGAGGAAAGCCCGCTGGTCAATCTGGATCGCTGGACCCAGCGGCGCATCTCCAGCGAAAACCTCGCGAAGCTGGAACTGGCGCTCGAAGCCGACGATGCGGTCGAGTTCGCCTACCAGAACCTGATCCGCGAGATCGATACCGAAGCCGAGGCAGGGGTATTCCTGGTCCGGCCCGGCACGCGCGCGCCGATCCTGCGGTCACTCGCGGGGGAAGCCGGTATTTCCGGCACGCTCTACCAGGAACTCGACCGCATTGCCCCGGAACTCTTTGCCGACGAGCTCGCGCATTCGGACGAGAAGCTCGATCTCGTCTGGGTCACGATCCGCGCACGCTACGATCGCGCGCTCGTGGATGCCCGTGTATCCGGGATCATCCTGAAACACCTGATGGGCAATACCGACGGTGCTCGGGACATGAGCCATGCGTTGCGGTCGTTGCTGTATGCGTTCCATGAAGATCTCATCCGGCGCCGCTGCAGGCTCGCCCGTGTCCTGAACGACCGGGCCACGCGCGACCTGGTCATGATGGTCAGCGAACTGGCCGAGCGCGCCGGCGATTACGTCGACCAGGTCCGGGCAATCTCGGAGCGCGCCGACCGGCTGTAAGGAATCCCCCTGAACTGGCGCTCCCCCCGGCGCCAGGCACCTGGCGGGTCGCAGGCACTCATGGATGCGACCCGCCTTTTCTAACCCCTTGGGTTGGTGGTTGATACCAACCTCGCTTTGCGGGCTTCGCCACGGCGGGAAGCTCGCCTTTTTTTGGCCGGCGTTTGCCGCACTGCAGCACAGTTCGCTATAGTCCGGCGTCCCGGGGCGGCCAAGCCGGCCGCTCGCCTGAAGGAGCGCGAATGCCGACCGTGATCAGCCGCGAGGACTTCATGAACCTCGCCGGCCAGGACCTCGAGCCCTCTGACTGGATGGATATCACGCAGGAGCGCGTCAACCAGTTTGCAGACGCCACGAACGACCACCAGTTCATCCACATCGACGAGGCGCGCGCCGGCGCCACCCCGTTCGGCGGCACCATCGCTCACGGCTTTCTCTCACTCTCGCTGATTACCCACCTGACGTCGGCAAGCATGCCCGTGCCCGAAGGCACGGTCATGACCATCAACTACGGCTCGGACAAGGTTCGCTACATCGCGCCGGTTCGCGTCGGGCGACGCATTCGTGCAACGCAGAAGGTCCTCGAGGTCACGGAAAAATCGCCCGGCCGCTTTCTCGTCAAGACTGCTGTCGCCATCGAGATCGACGGCGAAGAAACGCCGGCTGTCGTCGCCGAGATCCTGTTCATGCATATTACGGGCTAGCCCCGGGGAGACATCGAGATGCGTGAAGCTGTCATCGTAGCAACGGCAAGAACGCCGATCGGCCGTGCCTATCGCGGCGCGTTCAACAACACCGAGGCACCCACGCTCGGCGGCCACCCGATCGCTGCGGCAGTCGAGCGCGCCGGTATCGACCCGGCCGAGGTCGACGATGTCGTCATGGGCTGCGCGATGCCGCAGGGTACCCAGGGCCTCAACATCGCGCGCCTGACCGCGCTCGCCGCGGGCCTGCCCGTCACGGTCGCCGGCATGACGGTCGACCGGCAGTGCTCGTCGGGCATGATGGCGATCGCGACCGCCGCCAAGACGATCGTGCACGACGGCGTCGACATCATGGTAGGCGGGGGTCTCGAGTCGATCAGCCTCGTCCAGAACGAACACTACAACATGTACCGGGTATCGGATGCGCGGCTGCTCGCGGCGCACAAGGACATCTACATGCCCATGCTCAATACGGCCGAAGTCGTTGCGAAGCGCTACGAGATCTCGCGTGACGCACAGGACGAATACGCACTGCAGAGTCAGCAGCGCACGGCGGCGGCGCAGGCAGCAGGGCATTTTGATGACGAGATCGTGCCGCTGCCGTCGACCATGGGCATCATGAACAAGGAGACCAAGGAAATCTCTTTCAGGGATGTCACGCTCGAGAAGGATGAGGGCAACCGACCCGACACGACAGCCGAGGGCCTCGCCGGCCTCAAGACCGTGATCGACGGCGGCTTTATCACCGCGGGCAATGCGAGCCAGCTGTCCGATGGCGCATCCGCGTCCGTGCTCATGGAAGCATCGCTGGCCGAGAAACGCGGACTCGAGCCATTGGGCATCTATCGCGGCACGGCGGTCGCCGGCTGTGAACCCGACGAGATGGGTATCGGCCCGATCTTCGCTGTGCCCAAGCTCCTGAAAGCAGAGGGCCTCACCATGGACGACATCGACCTGTGGGAGCTCAACGAAGCCTTCGCCGTGCAGGTCATCTACTGCCGGGACAAGCTCGGCATCCCGAACGAGAAGCTCAATGTCAATGGCGGCGCAATCTCGATCGGCCACCCCTACGGCATGTCGGGCGCGCGGATGGTCGGCCACGCATTGCTCGAGGGGAAACGCCGCGGTGCGAAGTACGTCGTGTGCACGATGTGCATCGGCGGCGGCCAGGGTGCCGCTTCCCTGTTCGAGGTGGCGTAATGCGCGCGCTCGTCTGTCCCGCCTATGGCGCGCCCGAGAGCCTCAGGATCGAGGATCTGCCTGAACCGGAGCCCGGCCCCGGGCAGGTCCAGGTTCGCGTGCACGCGGCCGGTCTCAACTTTCCCGATCTCCTCATGATCGCGGGCCAGTACCAGCTCAAGACGCCGCCGCCTTTCGTACCAGGCGCTGAGGCGGCCGGGGTCGTGACGGCAACGGGCGCGGGCGTGAATCGCCTGAAGGTGGGTGACCCGGTCATCGCCATGCCGATCGGCGGCGCCTTTGCCGAAGTCTGCGTCGCCGACGAGGTGAGCACCGTGCCGAAGCCGGAAGCGCTGAGCTTCGAAGAAGCTGCAGGCTTCGCGATTACCTACTTCACGACGATGCACGCCTATCGGCAATCGGCCATCCTCAACGAGGGCGAGACCGTACTCGTGCTGGGTGCCGCCGGCGGTGTCGGCAGCGCGGCCATCGAACTCGGCAAGGCGATGGGAGCGCGGGTCATCGCCGCGGCAAGTTCGAATGAAAAGCTCGACTTCGCCCGCGAGCTGGGCGCCGACGAGACCGTCAACTACAGCGAGCAGTCACTGAACGACGTGGTCAAGTCACTGACCGGGGGCAATGGCGCCGACGTAGTCTATGACCCGGTCGGTGGAGACCTCGCGCTCGAGGCGCTGCGGGCAACCGCCTGGCATGGCCGCTATCTCGTCATCGGTTTCGCGAGCGGTGAGATACCGGCGCTGCCGGCCAATCTCGCGCTCCTGAAGGAGGCGAGTATCGTCGGCGTCTGGTGGGGCACCTGGGCAGGTAAGCATCCGAGGGAGCAGGTCGAGAACATGCTTGCGCTCTCGACGCTGCTCGACAGCGGCAAGATCCGGCCGCGCGTGTCGGCGAGCTACCCCCTCGAGGAGTACGTCGATGCGTTTCGAACCATCAGTGAGCGTCGGGCAACCGGCAAAGTAGTCTTTACGCTCTAGGCCTCGCGCAGGTTTCGGCGCAGCTTGCGCATACCGCCGATCCAGCGATCATAGTTCGCTGCCTTGGCCTGCAGGTAGTCCGCCACCTTCGGGTGCGGCAGCACGAGAAACCTGCCATCGATAGCGCCATCGACGGCCGCATTGGCGACATCTTCGGGCTTGAGGATGCCGTCGAGTCCCGCGGCCCCGAAGGCATTGCCGGATTCAGCGGCATGCGCATCAGCCTCCCGCGCAAGCTTCGTATCAACCGCCTGCGGACAAACGAGCGTCACACGAATGCCATCATCGCCGTGCGTGATCGCCAGTGACTCGGCGAACGCAACTGCAGCCTGCTTGGTCACCGAATACATCGCGTCGCCGATCTGGGACAACAGGCCGGCGGCCGATGCCAACGTGATGAAGTGTCCGCCCCCGCGCTCGACCATGCGCGGCACGAGCGCACGCGCGGCGTAGATGTGCGCCATGACGTTGACCTGCCAGCCGAGCTGCCAGCGATCAGGCGTATCGTTCCACAGCCCCCTCGCATCCGGCGCGCCGCCGGGTCCGTCGCCCGTGATGACGCCGGCGTTGTTCACGAACAGGTCGATCGGCCCGAGCCGTGACTCGACCTCGTCGATCATCGTGTTCATGGCAGATTCGTCACCGACGTCGCAGGCCAGCGCCAGGCCGTCAATCCCGTCAGCCGTCTCGGCAGCCGTGCCCGGATCGAGGTCGACAACCGCGACCTTTGCGCCCTCCTTCGCGAGGCGCTGACTGAATGCCCTGCCGATACCACCGCCGCCGCCCGTGACGACGGCCACCTTGAATGTAGCCATGCTTCTAACCTGTCTTGAGGATTGTGTGGAATCTCGCCGTGACCGTCACTCGAAAACACCGGCCTCGGCGAGCTCGACCTCGAAGCCGAAGCGCGTCGGGTCCTCGATGCGATCCGGGTAGAGGATACCGTCGAGATGATCGAATTCATGCTGGAAGACCACGGCGTGGAAACCGTGCGCCTCGCGCTCTATTACTTCGCCGCTGGCATCGAAGCCACGGTAGCGAATCGCGCTATGGCGCGGCACGTAACCGCGCATACCGGGCACCGACAGGCAGCCTTCCCAACCCGAGGTCGGCGTCGCGTCGACGACCTCGAACTCGGGGTTGACGAGGACAGTCGTCGGTACGGCTTCGGCATCGGGATAGCGCGGATTCGCCTCGACGCCGAAGATCATTACACGCTTCAGCACGCCGATCTGTGGCGCAGCCAGCCCGGCACCATCAGCGGCAGCCATCGTGTCGAACATGTCGTCGACGAGCGCGTAGAGCTCCGGTGTATCCAGGCTATCGACGGGCGCTGACACCTCGCGCAAGCGCGGGTCGCCTATTCTCAGTATCGGTCGAATCGCCAAGGCTGGCCTCGTAATGGTGGATGCGGCACAGGCTGCATGCTCTCCGCGCGGAACGCAACCGGCTGGCAGGAACGCTACGGCCCGCTACCCCGACGTGTGCTCCAGCCAGTCGATCGCCGCGTCGCGATTTTCGAATACCTTGAGAATGGCGCAGCGATTCAGGGCCACGGCCTCCCCGACGCGCTGAGGATGCAGCATCGGCTCTTCGCCGACCAGGGCGATCGCAACCAGCCGATCCTTGGCGAGCTGCAGGTCGGCGCTGCTGGAGGCGAGGTCAATACGTTCTGCCCCGCCGGGCCCGCCCGAAACGGCAAGCGCGTCAACGAGCACGGCGGACCGGTCGTGGCTGGCCGCATAGTCCAGTGCTTCGTCGAGCATGGAAAGGAACGCCGCCATCGAGTACGGTCCGGTGCAAATGACTTCGGCAAAGAACGCGCCGAGCTTTTTGACCGTTTGGATAGGCATACAAAAAGCATAGACGGTGCGGCGGGCGCTCGCCATGCAATTGGCAACAGGCGCGGACTCAGCCGCCGGCTGGCCCCCGGCGCGCTTCCATATGTTCGGCGATTGCCGCCGTGATCTTCCTGGTTTCCTGAGGTCCAATGCGCTCGATCGACTTGCCGAGCGAGTTGTAGGTGGCCATGACAAGCGCGCGCAGCTTTCGAAATCCGTGCTCATTCTTGAGCCCGCAGACCGTATCGTCATTCTTTATGATGCGCTCGATGACGCCCGGATCGCGCAGCGTCACATCGCAGGCCGTTGCAAGATGCAGGAGTTCCCCGGCGATTGCTTCGAGGTGCCGGGACCACTGCGGATTGACTTCATCGGTCATGCCTCTCTCCCTGCGGTCGTCCTCAGACCAGCTCGTCGGCAATCGATTTGCCGCGCTGTCACCATCGTGGATTGACGGCTTCGGTCATGCGCTCGTGCTGTTTCAGGATATTCACGCTGTGTTCTGCGTCGAGTATAGTCGCGAACGCTGCCATCATGGGACCTCGAGGCCGGAGGAAGACCGGCAAAAGCGGTCGACAGCAATCACTCGAGTGGAAGATCTTGACGAAAATCACAACGTCCGGAACGCGCAATTCTGTCTCGCTGTTGCTAGCGCTCGGCGCCTTGGCCGTCGCCGCGCCCTGCAACGCGCAGATCGACGAAGACCAGCTTGGCGGCTGGTACATGTATTTCTTCGACGCGCGCGGCGATGAAAGCCAGTGGGGATTCCAGGGAGACATCCAGTATCGCAACTGGGATCTCATCGGCGACCTCGAACAACTGTTGCTGCGTGGCGGACTGACGTGGCGACCGAAGTCCAACGACGTCCTCCTGACGCTGGGTTACGCGAATATCACGACCGGCGAATTCGGTTCGAGCAATTCGACGACGAACGAGGACCGCATTTACCAGGAAGCCCTGCTCCCGCAGCGAATCGGTGAGCGGATCTACCTCAGGCACCGGTTTCGATACGAGCAACGGTGGGTGGAAGGGCAGGACTTCCGCACCCGGTTTCGCTACGGGCTCTTCATGAATATCCCGCTGAATCGCGTCGATCTCCGACAGGGCGCGTGGTACCTGTCGTTCTACAACGAGATATTTATCAACGGCGAACGCGACATCGGCGATGGCCGGACCGTCGAGGTATTCGATCGGAATCGCTTCTACGCCGCCGTCGGCTACAGCCTGTCCGACACGCTCAAGCTGCAGACCGGTTTCATGTATCAGTACACGGACGACTGGGGCAAGCCGCAGTTCCAGCTCAGCCTGCACCAGAACTTCTAGATCGATGCAGGCCGCCGCATTCTATGAGCACTGGAACGGACTGGTTGCCGATACCTGGCGCAGCGTTGGCCTGGAGAAACTCCCGGGCCGTGGCTCGCGATGGGTCAAGCGGCTCGGAGACAAGCTCCTGCTTGCACATATTGCGCTCAACCCCAAGTACCCGTGGTCCGTTTTCGCGGGCGGGGACTTTTCGTTCTACGCCTATCTACCCCGTACCCGCCCCGACGACCCGGCCGATTACAGCGATGACTTCGCCGACCAGCTGCACGTCTTCGGCGCACTCGATGCAGACACGATGGAAGCCTGCACGGCAGAGAACCGCAGCGTTTATGAGAAATTATCCGATCTCGACAGGACGGCGCTGTACCGGGCGATGGCGGACACGCTCGACTGCTCGCCGGACCAGGCACGGGACAGCGGCCTCTACCAGTCGGCGCTCGAGATGTTTGCAATGGACCTCGACACACCGGCGGGCGCGCTCGTGAACCCGCCGCTGCACTTCTATGACGAGGACGACCTGGCGCAATGGGCCACGTGGTTCGAGACTGCGCTACCTGCAATGCTCGACGACGCGTCGAACTCACCCAACTACCTGATTGGCGCCCCGGCGGACGCCTAGAAGCGGTCGCGAAACCCGTAGTAGAGCATGCCGAGCACCATGCCCGGGTAGCGCAGCAAGGTACCGCCCGGAAACGTGCTGGTCGGCAGCTCTGCCATCAGGGCGTAGCGCGACCGGTCACCGCCGATGGCCTCGGCGAGCAGCTTGCCGGCAAAGCTCGCCGTTGAGATGCCGTGGCCCGAATACCCCTGGGCGAACCACAGGTTCGGCTCGAGCCGACCCACGTGCGGCAGGCGATTCACCGTAACGGACAAGGTTCCGCCCCAGGCAAAGTCGAGCGCGACATCGTCGAGCTGCGGGAATAACTTCAGCATGTAGGGGCGAACGAAGCGGCGAATGTCATCCGGGAAGCCGGCTCGATAGTTTTCACCCCCACCGAAGAGCAGTCGATAGTCGCGCGTCAGCCTGAAGTAGTTGACGACGAATCGCGTGTCGTGGACGCCATAGAATCCGTCGATCAGTTCCAGCGCCCGTTCTTCGCCAAGTGGCTCGGTGGCCACCATGAAGTTATTGATTGGCATGATCTTGCCGGCGAGCCGCTTTTCGAGCTTGCCGAGATACCCGTTGCATGCGAGCACGATATCGCGGGCAATGACGCGGCCGCTCGTGGTCAGGACCTCGGCCGGCGCACTCTTCGAGTAGTGTACGACCCGTGACTGCTCGAAGATCCGCACGCCGGCGTCCGCGGCTGCCCGCGCAAGACCGAGCGCGAAGTTCAGCGGGTGCAGGGTCAGCGCGTGCGGATCCCAGAACGCTTCGAGAAAGTCGTCGGTCGCGACCTTCGCGCGGGATGCCTCCCGCGTCAGCGCGCGACAGCCGGGGTAGTCGTAGCGCTCCTCGAGCGCCTCTGCGAGTTCCGCCGCGTAGCCGAGGTAGGACTTCTTGTGGATGCCAACGAGCTGTCCGTCGGCAAGATCGCAGTCGATCGCATGCAGTTCCACGCGGCGTCGGATTTCGCTCTTGGCAGCCTCGGCAAGGTCCCACAGCGCGCGTGAACGTTCGATGCCGAACTGCTCCTCGGTCTCGAGTACATCCTTGCGCTGCCCGGAACCGACGAGCCCGCCGCAGCGGCCCGACGCGCCGAAACCGATACGTTCAGCCTCGAGCAGCACGACGGATCGGCCGGCTTCGGCAAGATTCAAGGCGGCCGCGAGCCCGGTGAAGCCGCCGCCGATGACGCAGACGTCTGCCTCGAGGTCACCGGAGAGCGACGGCTGCTCCATGAGCCCGGTCGCCGTCGCCGCGTACCAACTGCCGGGGTATCCCGCCTTTTCCATGGATCAGTCCAGCCAGCGACTCGTCCGGTCGATGAGCGACTTCATCGCCTCACGGGTGGGGGGCAGTTCGTCGGGCGGCAGGTCCATGTGATCCAGCGGCGTCTCGGTGACGTACTGTTCGAATACGGGCGCGACAACCTCCAGCGGGTAGCGTGGAATCGTCCGTCCCTCGCGAAACTCGGCGATGGGTATCTCGGCCTCGATAATGGATTCGTTGTTCGTCGGGTCTTCGGCGAGCACCTTGCCGTCAGGATCGACGATCAGCGACTTGCCGCCGTAGCTGGTCCAGTCGCTGTCGGGCGGGAACGTGATATTCGACATGGCGGAGTAGAAGTCGTTGAACAGTGCCGTGGCCTTGACGTCGACTGGCGAGAACAGGGTTGACGTCCGGAACATGATCTCCGTACCGCGCATGGCAAACGCGGCGAACACGAAGGGGTCGAGCTGCACGGTGCTGACGGCGATATTGCCGTACTCGGTCATCAGCACGGGAAACTCTTCCTCGATGCCGTAGCGATCGCGATAGCGTGAGCGGACTCCTTCGATCGTGGTCGTGGGGATCTCGCCGCCTGGCGTCAGTCGCTTGACGTTGCGGGTCTTCCAGTAGGTCTTGACGATTTCACCCTGGCGGTCGATGACAGTGTTGATCGACAGGATGTGCGACGGCCAGTCCGGGTCGCGGGCGTAACTGCCGAAGATGATATAGGTGTCGCAGTCACGGGCAGCTTCGCCCAGGCGTGCCGTTTCGGGACCGGGAATCTCGAGCGTGAATTTGAGCTTTTCCTCGCGGCTTCCGGACGAGTACCCGGTCAGCGGGAATTCGTTGAACAGAATGAAGTCAGGCTGCCTGCCTTCCGTGCAGGCGCGCTCGACCCAGCCGAGCATGCGTTCGAGATTGACCGTGAGCCCCTCCCGGACGTCTTCGAAATCCTGCAGGTTCTTGACGCCGTTCTGCACGACCTTGACGACGACCCGCTCTTTTTCGAGCGCTACGGTCGGGTAGCTGCCATCCGGCCGGACCAGCTCTACAGGCTCGGCAGCGAGCATGAGCCCGGAAAAGAGGGCGAGGAATACCACAACAATGATTCGCGTGATTCACACTCCGGATGTCAGGCGGCTAACACTACTAGTAAGGCCCGGGCGGGGTAAGCCGCCGCCGCTCGGGGTTCCAGAACGGGCCCTCGATGACGGTGGCGGGCACCATGACTCGCTCCCAGTGCAGCTCGCGACGGTAGTAGATCTCGACCCAGATCGTATCGCCGGGCTGGCCATAGCGCGCGTCGACGGTGCCGAGTGCAATGCTCTGTTTGCACACCGGCGACCAGGCCGCCGACGTGACGAAGCCGATATGTTTACGGCCGCTGGCGGCTGCGAAGAGATATGCGTCCTTCGCCGCTTTGTTGCCCGCGATATCCAGCCGCACGAGCCGCCAGCGGGAACCGTTGCGCCATTCTTCCGCGAGCGCACGACGACCATTGAATACCGGCTTCGTGAAGTCGACGAGCCAGTCGAGGCCAAGCTCGAGCGGCGAGCGGGTCTTGCCGGGGCGAACCGCGGTGTCGGCCGGCAGGAAGTCGATGCCCGCCGTCAGGTAACCCGCCTCGATCCGAGCGATCTCTAGCGCGTCGAGGCCGATGGCGCGAATTCCCGTGACGGACCCGGCCTCGAACAGTGCGTCCCAGAACGCGCCGGCTACGCCTGGCGACATCCAGGCCTCGTAGCCGAGATCGCCCGTGAAGCCCGTGCGTGACACGACGACCGGCTCACCTCGGAATCCGACTTCCGTGAGACCGAAAGGCCGGAGGTCCCGGATTCTGTCGAGCCCCATGCGTTCCAGTACCGCGAACGCGGTTGGCCCCTGGATCGCCAGGGCGGCGACGTCGTCGGTCTCGTGGCGAATCTCGACATCGAAGCCCGCGGCGGATGCCAGCAACCAGTCGAGATGCCGCTCCTGGGAGCAGAGCCGGTAGTCGTCGTCGCCGAGCCGGAAGATCGTGCCGTCGTCGATGACCTGCCCGGCATCATCGCACCACACCGCGTAGGCCACGCGCCCGACCGCCACCTTGTGCATGTCGCGCGTCACGAGACGATCGAGGTAGGCCAGCGCATCCGGGCCGGTAATCCGGTACTTGGTCATCGGGGTCAGGTCGAAGACGGAGCACGCATTCCGGATCGCGAAATACTCGAGCTCGGCGCAATAGAGTTCGTCCGGTACCGTGTAGCCCTTCCACTCGTGCCATCGATTCACGGTGTCGAGCTCGCGCTGCCGCGAGTAGAACGGCGACACGAGACGTCCCTCTGCAACCGCTCTTGCGTTCATCGTTCGCTGTCCTGGCGCAGCAGCGCGCGCGCTGCATTGAAGCCCGGCGCACCTGTTACGCCACCACCGGGATGCGCGCCGGCCCCGCAAAAATACAGGCCATCGAGCGGCGCACGATACTGCTGGCACCCACCGACCGGGCGTGTGAACAGGAACTGGTCCAGCGCAAGTTCGGCGTGATGCCAGTGCCCACCGGTCATCCCGAACTCCTGCTCGAGGTCGACGGGCGTCAGCAACTCGCCCTCGATGACGCGCGCACGGACGCCGGGCAGGAACTGCTCCAGGCGGTCGAGGCAGGTATTCAGGAAACTCTCCTTCGCGGTATTCGTCCAGCCACCGTCGAGTTCGTACGGGGCGTACTGCACGATGGCCGACAGCACGTGCTTGCCCTCGGGCGCGAGCGTCTCGTCGTGGAGGCTCGGTATGCCGATATCCATGACGGGGTCCTCGGAGAAACGGCCGTACTTCGCCGGGTTGAACGCGCGCTCGACCGCATCGGGCGACGGCGCAATCAGGAGCCGCTGTGCCAGGTCGTCAGCCACCATACCGGACGGCTCCGGCAGTCCGTCGAGCGCGAGATGCAGCTTGGCCGCGGTCCCGGACGCACGCAGGTGCGTTACGCGGCGCACGAAACCGGCTTCGAAATGAGTCGGTCCGACGAGCGACAGTACGGTCTGCCGCGGATCGGTGTTTGCGAGTACCGCAAAGCTCCTGATCTCCTCGCCGTCCGCCAGACGGACACCGGTGACCCGGCCATTGTCTACGACGATACGCTGGACGGCCGAGTCGGTGCGGAGCTCGACGCCTGCGTCTCGCGCGGCCTTCGCGAAGGCGCTTGCCACGCTGCCCATGCCGCCGGCCGGAACAGCCGGCCCGTCGGCATCGCCGCCCAGCCGGTACAGCGCGGTCATAAACGTGTTCGGCGAGCGGGGACCGGCATGGGTACCGAGGACCGCGTCCAGGCACAGGCCGGCCTTCAGAAGTGGATGCTCGAAGGTCTCCTCGAGCACATCGTAGATGTTCATGCCGATCAGGCGCAGGAACTCGCGCATGTCGTTCTTGCCGAGAACGCGGAGCTCGATGGCCATGCGCAACAGGCGTCGGGTATCGCGCGCCCGGCCGCTGCCGAGCCGCGGCGGTATACGATTCAGCCAGGCCCACAGGAGCCGGCTGAAGCGCCGCATGCGGCGTGCATGCCGAGCGTAGGCAGCGGCGTCTCCTTCCCCCACCCCGCTCGCAGTACTGGCACCGTAACGAACGGCGCCGCCCTTCTCGTCCAGCACGACCGTATCGAGACGCCGCGCAGCAAGTTCCGGCTGGACACCCAGCTTGCGGCAAGGTCCGGACTGGAGCTGGTACAGCCACTGGGCGCCCGCAGAGACGGCGAAGCCGTCCGCGAAGTCGCGCGTCGTGCTGGCACCGCCGAGCCGCGAGGCCCGCTCGAGGACGAGTACGCGCTGGCCGGCGCGCGCGAGCATGGCAGCCGCAATCAGCCCGTTGTGACCGCCGCCCACGACGATGGCGTCGTATTTGTCAGTCATCGCTCAGTCATCGCTGTAGGTCTCCGGGACCTGCTGCGGGCGTTTGAGATCAGCCAGGATTTCACGGGCGGCATTGGCGCCGGGCGCGGCCATGACGCCGCCGCCCGGGTGTGTGCTGGAACCGCACAGATACAAGCCACCAACCGGCGCGCGATACTGCGCATAACCCGGCACCGGCCGGTTGAACAGCAGCTGATCCATGGTCAGTTCGCCGTGGAAAATGTTGCCCTCGGTGATGCCGATCTGTTCCTCGATGTCCTGCGGCGTCCGGATCTCGACATTCAGGATCAGGTCCTTGAAATTGGGACTGTAGTTCGCGATCTGATCGATGACGGTCTGGGCGAAGGCCTGCCGCTCCGGCTCGGTCCAGTCGCGTCCTTCGAGCTTGTGCGGACAGTACTGAACGAAGCAGCTCATGAAGTGCTTGCCCGGGGGCGCCATGGTCGGGTCGACGAGCGTCGGAATCACCACGTCGACATACGGGTCCTTCGACCAGGTCCCGTTCTTCCAGTCGTCGTACGCACGCTCCATGCGCTGCATGGAATCCACGAAATGCATATCGCTGTAGTACAGCGAACTGTCTTTCGGGATAGCGGGAAACTCGGGCAGGCCGTCGAGCGCAATGTTGAGCTTGCCGGACGAACCGCGGATCTTGAAATGCCGCACGCGGTCGACGAAGGCATCCGGCAGGTCGCTCGCATTCATGCAATCCAGGAAAGTCTGCTTGACGTCCATTGCCGATACGACGACGCCTGCCTCGATTTCCTCACCGGTCTCGAGTGCTACGCCCGTGACTTTGCCGTTCCTGACCAGGATGCGTTCTATGCCGGCCTCGGTTCTGAGCTCACCGCCGTAGGCACGGAAGGCGCTCGCGATAGCGTTGGATACGGCTCCCATACCGCCGCGCGCGTAACCCCAGGTGCCGATATTGCCGTCGACGTCTCCCATGTAATGGTGCAATAGAACGTAGGCAGTCCCCGGCGAGTAGATGCCGAGGGCGGTGCCGATGACACCGCTGCCCGACAGGGCCGCCTTGATCACGTCGGACTCGAAGTACTCATTAAGGTAGTCCGCCACGCTCATCGTCCAGAAGCGCAAGGTGTCGTACATCTGCTCTTCACCGAGCTCGGCGAAGCGGCGGCCGATCGCGAGCAGGCCGGCAATGTCCCGCGGCCGGAAGGATGTGGGATCCGGCGGCGTCGTCAGCAGGAATTCACGGATGAAGCGCGTCTGGCGACGCGTATTGGCGCTGTAGCGCACGTAGGCGTCGGCGTCGCGGCGCGAGTGTCGGGCCATCTCGCGGTAGGCCACGACCGGGTCGTGGTAGGAACCGTAGTAGTCGCCGTTCTCCATGAAGGTCAGCGAGCCGCCGTAAGGTGTGATCTGCAGACCATGGCGATGCAGCTCGAGAGCACGAAAGATCTCCGGCCGGAGCAAGCTGCATACGTAAGAGCAGTTGGAGTAGATCCAGTCCTTGTAGAGAGTGCGGCTGACGGCCGCGCCGCCAATGTAGTCGTTCTTCTCGAGACACAGGACATTCAATCCCGCCTTCGCGAGAAAGGCCGCCGTCGTCAGCCCGTTGTGGCCTGCCCCGAGGACCAGCGCATCATAGGAGCTCACGGCGCATCCTCACGCAGGAGCTCGGCCAGGAGCCAGTCGACATAGACGCTCTCTGCGCGCTCCATCTCGGAAAACGGCCCGGGCTCATAGAATCGCGAACGGACTCCCAGCCAGTTGTCATGGATGATCCTGAGGTCCTCGAGCGTCGTCTCATGCCACAGCCAGGTCAGCGCATCGAGGTCATAGTCCTCGCCTTCGACGGCTTCGCCGTTTACGAGCCAGAGCACGTCGAGCCCGGCCCGGTCGTGCGACAACGGGTAGAACACGTAAGCGACGACGTGATCGCTGTAGGCCAAGAGGAAGCTGAAGCCGCCGAAGGAAAAGTCCGAGCCGCCGCCGTCGAAGTCCTTGAGCGACCCCAGGAGGGGCGCGAGCGGCTTGCCGTCCCGGCTGCCGGTCAGGTAGCCGTCGAAGAGCGCCGTCCGGCTGTAACCGTAGCCGGTCTCCCCCGACGGTGCGCGAGTATCGATCCGGTCGACATCCAGTGCATCGAGGCCGGCCGCCTCGAGGCCGTGCCGCATCCTGTCCTGCACATGGCGTCGCC
>JAAUYE010000198.1_pt1 | contig 18464 bp, 16 predicted proteins | sample 7278081 | NCBI WGS metagenome assembly JAAUYE01 (sample SAMN14350131, study PRJNA611818) | marine sediment metagenome | isolation source: surface marine sediment (0.6m) | place: French Polynesia: Moorea | collected 2018-08
GCGATAATTACGTGCTGCTGTACGAGGTGTATACCGACAGGGCCGCCTTCGACGCGCATCTCGCGTCGGCGCATTTTCACGATTTCGACGCCAGCGTACGCGACTGGGTCGCGGATAAGAAAGTGACGCTGCTGGAGCGGGTCTAACCCGGATATGCGACCACGGTCTGACGCTGCTCGCCGAGGCCGTCGATGCCCGCGGTGACGACGTCGCCCGGCTGCAGCCAGGGCGACGGATCGCGGCCCAGCGCAACCCCGGGCGGCGTACCGGTGGTGATGATATCGCCCGGCATCAGGGTCATGAACTGGCTCAGGTAGCTTACCAGGTAGGCGCAGCTGAAAATCATCGTATTGGTATTGCCGGTTTGCATGCGTTCGCCGTTGACGTCGAGCCACATGCCGAGATTCTGTACGTCGTCGATTTCGTCCGGCGTCACCAGCCACGGGCCGGTCGGCCCGAAGCTGTCGCAGCCCTTGCCCTTGGCCCACTGGCTGCCGCCGCGATCGAGTTGAAACGAGCGCTCCGAAATATCGTCGACGATGCAATAACCGGCAATGACGTCCCTGGCCGCGGATTCGTCCAGGTACTGCGCCCTGGAACCGATCACGATCGCGATTTCGATTTCCCAGTCGAGCTTGATCGAGTTTTTCGGCTGCACGATGTCGTCGTTCGGACCGCTGATACTGGTATCGGCCTTGTAAAACACGATCGGTTCCTCCGGGATCGGCGAACCGGTTTCTTTCGCATGGTCGGTAAAATTCAACCCGATCGCGATGAACTTGCCGGGCTTCGCGATACAGGCACCTAGCCGCGGCGAGCCGTCGACCGCGGGCAGCGACCCGGGATCGATCGCGGCGAGCCGCGCCAGCGACTCCGGCGCCAGCGCATCACCATTGATATCTTCGATGACGCCGGACAGATCGCGGATCACACCGCCCGCATCCAGCAGTCCGGGTTTCTCCAGGCCCGCTTCTCCGTATCGCAACAGTTTCATAAATACCTTCCTCGCCCCAAAGTAAAACTACGCGTCAAAAACCGGTTTAAGCCATTGCAGTATCCGAGCCGAAAAACGGACTCAGCTGACGCAGATCAGGACGCATTGTACCGAAAGTGCTATAAACCTGTGATATTTACCGAAATTTGCACCACTCACTTTATGACTATTCCCGACAAGGTCCAGCGGCTGCCGCAGCACGCGCCGCGCCCGATTCTGAAATCGATCAAGCTCGACGAGGTCTGTTACGACATTCGCGGGCCCGTGCTCAAGGAAGCGCACCGCCTCGAGGAAGAGGGACACAAGATTTACAAGCTCAATATCGGCAACCCGGCGCCCTGGGGTTTCGAAGCGCCGGAGGAAATCCTGCGCGACGTGATCCACAATATCCCGCTGTCGCAGGGCTATTGCGACTCGAAGGGAATCTACCCGGCGCGCAAGGCGGTAATGCAGCATTACCAGAAGCTCGAGGTCGCCGGCGTCGACGTCGACGACGTTTACATCGGCAACGGTGTCTCCGACCTGGTGGTGATGGCGATGCAGGCGCTGGTCAACGATGGCGACCACGTGCTGATTCCGTCGCCGGATTACCCGCTGTGGACCGCGGCGGTGAATCTGTGCCGCGGCAAACCGGTGCATTACCTGTGCGACGAAGGCAGCGGCTGGCAGCCCGATCTCGACGACATCCGTTCGAAGATTACGCCGCGCACGCGCGCCATGGTCGTGATCAACCCGAACAACCCGACCGGGGCGGTATACGAAAAAGCGATGCTGGAAGCGCTGCTCGAAATCGCGCGCGAGCACGACCTGATCGTTCTTGCCGATGAAATTTACGACAAGATCGTTTACGACGATGCCCGTTACGTGCCGCTGGCGCAGCTCGCCGGCGACGATCTGCTGGTGCTGAGTTTCAGCGGGCTGTCGAAGGCTTACCGCGCCGCCGGTTTTCGCACCGGCTGGATGCTGGTGAGCGGCGCCAAGCAGCGCGCGCAGGATTACATCGAGGGGCTCGATATCCTGTCGTCGATGCGGTTATGCTCGAACGTGCCGAGCCAGCACGCGATCCAGACCGCGCTCGGCGGTTACCAGAGTATCGACGACCTGGTCGCGCCCGGCGGGCGCCTGCACGAGCAGCGCGACGCCGCCTGGGAAATGCTGAACGCGATCGATGGCGTCGACTGCGTCAAGCCGCGCGGCGCGATGTACCTGTTCCCGCGGCTCGACGTGAAAAAATTCAACATCCACGACGACGAACAATTCGTCTACGATTTACTGGTCAAGGAAAAGGTGCTGCTGGTCCAGGGCAGCGGTTTCAACTGGCCGCAACCCGATCACGTGCGCATCGTCTTCCTGCCGCACGTCGAGGACCTCGAGGAATCGCTGGGACGGCTCGAACGTTTCCTGTCGGGCTACCGCCAGTAGCCCCGGGGCGTCAGCCCGCCGGCGAATAAAACAGCAGCATCAGCGCGCCATTCTCGCTGCCGCCGCTGTGCATCGCGCCGGCGTCGCGCACGATATACTGTCCGGGACCGTAGGTTTTGTCCTGGTCGTAGAAGCTGCCCTCGAGAATGTAAACCTGCTCGATATCGTCGTGCGCGTGCGGCGGCGAGTAAGCGCCCGGATCGACTTTCATCAGCCAGGTGCGCAATCCCGCGGACTCGTCCTCGAGCAGCGGCTTGATCCAGAAACCGTCGGCGCCGCATTCCTGCCATTCGCTGTCGCCGGCGTCGTAATCCAGCGAGCCGGTTTTCGCTATCGCCCGCAATCCGCCTTGCTGCCAAGATTTAAAAACTTCACTCATGAGTCACCTGCCAATCAGAGGAAACGATCGTCTCCCGCCGAGATGATTGCTTTCGTCAATCGGCCGCCGCAAACGAATGGACAACGGCCCGCCGCGGAAATGATATACCGATTCGAATCTCGATTGGAGATCCGCAGAGCACGGCACACGCGCAGGCGGGCGCCAGCGCGGCCGTAGCCGCGGTCAGAGCAGAGCCCTGGTTCTCACGCTTCAGGCTTCGCGATCCATTTGCCAGACGCATTTCGACGCCCGGCTCAGGTAGGGCGCGCGCGCGCGCCGGCGCTGGTTTGCCTCGGCGCGCTGGAACAGCGAAATCGTGATGAACACGCCGCTTCAGATCAAATTTAATCTAGACAAATAACAGACATAACGAGGCGAATCGATTGGCTTATGCGCCAGACCGCATAATCCATTCGTACAGACCATGCGTAAGGATTCGCATGGACAAGGATACGCTTTACTACGACGGCGCCTGCCCGCTGTGCCGCGCCGAAATCGGCAAGCTCGAAAAACTGAGCGGGGGCAAAATCGAGCTGGTCGATATTCACGGCATGCAGGCAGGGGCCTGCGAAGTCGATTCGGAACTTTTGCTGACGCGGCTGCACCTGAAAACCGCCGACGGCGAGTGGGTTACCGGCCTCAGCGCCAACGTCAGGGCCTGGCAGCATACGCCGCTGCGGTTCCTGTGGCGCGTGCTGGAATGGCCGCTGATCAAACCGCTGAGCCATCGCGCCTACGAGTTCTGGCTCGACCGGCGCCAGCGTTCGCGCTCCTGACCGGGGGCCGCCAAACGCCCTGGCGCCCCCCCCGGCCGAAGTTGTTCGGCCCGAATCAGACGAACTCGAAGCCGGCCTTCGTCATCGGCAACTCGAGGATGCGCTTACCCGTCCTGGCGAAAATCGCGTTCGCTACCGCCGGCCCGGTCGGCGGCGTTCCCGGCTCGCCAACCCCGCTCGGCGCCTCGGCCGAAGCCACGATCGTGACCTCGATTTCGGGCATGTCGGTTATACGTAACGGCTCGTAGTCGGGAAAATTCGACTGTTCGACCTCGCCTTCCCGGAAGGTAATTTCGTTGCGCAGGACCGCGCCGAGCGCGTAGCCGGCGCCGCCTTCCATTTGCGCGCGGATGACATCGGGGTTGACCGCGACCCCGCAATCGATCGCCATGTGCAGCTTGTCGACGTGCACCTTGTTACCGTTGACGCTGACGTCGGCCACCACCGCGACCCAGGAATTGAACGAAAAATGCGCGGCAAATCCGCGCTGGTCGCCCTTTTGCCAGCCCGCAAAATCGCGCGCGGCCTCGATCACGCCGGCCATGCGGCGCTGCTTGTCGTCGCTGCGGTCGAGCAGCGCCAGGCGCATTTCGATCGGGTCCTGGCCGCTGGCGGATGCAACCATGTCGAGCAGGCTTTCCATCGCGAAGGCGCTGTGGGTATGCCCCACCGAGCGCCACCACAGGTTGGTGATCGGCGATTTGAAATCGCTCAGGCCCACGGCCATGTTCGGCACTCTGTACAGGGTGTCTTCGACGCCTTCGACCGAGGTATGGTCGACGCCATCCTTGACCATCCATCCTTCCATCGGGGTACCCTTGGCGATCGACTTGGTCACGATACGATGATCCCAGCCGGCGATATTACCGCCGGCGTCGAGACCGATGCGGGCCCGGTGCAGCGCCATCGCGCGGTAGTAACCGCCGCGGATATCGTCCTCGCGGCTCCAGACCAGCTTTACCGGCGTCTTTTTACCGAGCAGCGCGAACGCGATCGCGGCTTCGGTCTGGTAATCCGCGCCTGGCGTGCCGCGGCGGCCGAAGGAACCGCCGGCGTAAACCGTGTTGATCTCGATTTGCTCCGGCTGCAGCTGCAGCACCTGGCCGATCGCGCCCTGGACGAAACTCGGCGCCTGGCAGCCGTCGTGAAAGCGCACGCCGTTCGCGGTCGGCTCGATCACGCAGTTCAGCGGTTCCATCGGCGCGTGCGCGAGGAAAGGCAGTACGAACTCGGCCTCGACCGTTTTGGCCGCGCCATCGATGGCGCCCTGCACCTGCGCCCGCGGCGTATGCCCGGCGTCGAACTCGGGATTCGCCGCCAGTTCGCGATGGTTTTCGATCATCTCGGCGGTGCCGCGCATCTCGGCGTTGCTGAAATCCCACTCCGCCTCGAGCGCGTCGCGCGCCTTGAACGCGGCCCAGGTGTTCCTGGCGTAAACGACCACACCGGCATTACCGGGCATCGCCCTGGCATCGATGAATCCGGCGATATTTTTTGCCGCTGCCGCGTCGAAAGACTTCAGCACACCGCCGAAGCGCGGGCTGCGCCTGACCGCGGCGTGTACCATTCCCGGGATCCTGACATCCATTGCGAAGGTTGCGCTGCCGTCGGTTTTGGCCCGGCTGTCGGCGCGCGGCAGGCTGACATTCCCGATCAGTTTGAACTGCCGCGGCGATTTCAGCGCCGGTTGTTCCGGCGCGGTCAGCGTCATCGCCGTTTTGACGAAGTCGCCGAAATGGCCGCGGCGCGTACCCGAGGTCAGGATACCGTTGTCGAGCACGATGTCGCCGGCATCGACGCCCCATGCCATCGCCGCCGCGCGCAGCAGCATGTCGCGCGCGGCGGCGCCGGCGGAGCGATACTGCATGAACGAGTTGGCGATCGCGGAAGATCCGCCCGTACCCTGCATACCCCAGAACAGGTTCTTGTATTTTTCACGGTCCGCCGGCGCGAACTCGGTTTTGATCGTACGCCAGTCGGCGTCGAGCTCTTCGGCAACCAGCGTGGTCAGGCCCGTGGTCGTGCCCTGCCCCATTTCGAAATGTTTCACGATGACCGTGACAAAACCGTTCTCATCGATGCGCACGAACGGATTGACCACGGTCTCGGTGTGGCCGGCGGCGAGCAGGCCGCGGGCATTGAGGCCAACCACGAGCGCCGCGGCGGTGGCGGCGCCAGTCTTCAGGAAATCCCTGCGGGAAATTTGCGTAACCATGTCAGGCCTCCAGTTTTTGTGCCGCGTGCCTGATCGCATCGCGAATTCGGACATAGGTGGCGCAGCGGCAGGCATTGCCGCCCATCGCATTGTCGATATCGCCGTCGCTGGGTGACGGGTTCGTGCTCAGCAGGCCGACCGCCGACATGATTTGCCCGGACTGGCAGTAACCGCACTGGACCACGTCTTTTTCGCGCCAGGCCTGCTGCACCGCTTCGGCGACGCGGCCCTCGAGGCCCTCGATCGTCGTGATCCGGTTGCCCGCGGCGGCCTCGACCGGAAACGAGCAGGAGCGGATCGGCGTACCATTGTAGTGCACGGTACAGGCGCCGCAGGAGGCGACCCCGCAGCCGAACTTGGTGCCGGTCAGGTTCAGCTCGTCGCGGATGACCCACAATAATGGCGTGCCCGGTTCCGCTTCCACGGTGCGGTTTTGCCCGTTGATATTCAGTTCCAGTTGCATGGTGACCTCCTTACTCGGTGTGTAATTATTCAGCTGGCAGATGGCGTTCAGATGGCAGGATGAACGCTCGGGCCCCGCTAATGCGGCCCTGGACAGGCCAATCGGAACCCGGGATTCTATTTTAACTCCCTGTTCATAGACGCCGGGCGCATCGAAAAGCTCCGCGCGTTCGGCGTTTGCACGGGAAGCTCCAATTCTATTGGAGCGTAACCATGACTTCCATTTCTTCTTCGTTACGCATGAAGCGCAGCGTCACGCGGTCGCCGATTCGGTGCTGTTCGAGCGCGTCCAGCAGCGACTCGCGGTCCCTGATACGCTGCCCGCCGAGGCTGAGGATGATATCGCCGACGAGCAGGTCGCCACCGTCGACCAGGCGCGCGCCGCGCAGTCCCGCGTCGGCGGCGGGCGAACCGCGCTCGACGCCGATGACGGCGACACCCTCGATCCCGCTTCTGGCGGCGATTTGTTCGCTAATGCGGTCATCGAGGGTAATACCGAGCCGCGGCCGCTGGTAGCGGCCGTGCGCGATCAGCTGCGGCACGATGCGGTTGACCGTATCGATCGGCACCGCGAAACCGATCCCGGCATACGCGCCCGAGGGACTGTAAATCGCGGTGTTGATACCAACCAGGCGCCCGGCGCTGTCGAGCAGCGGTCCGCCGGAGTTACCCGGATTGATCGCGGCGTCGGTTTGAATCAGGCCATTGATCGTGGTGCCGTTCTCGTTGTCGAGGCTGCGGTCGAGCGCCGACACGACGCCGGTGGTCAGGGTGTAATCGAGCCCGAACGGGTTGCCGATCGCGTACATCGCCTGGCCTACCTGCAAATCGTGACTGGTGCCGATCGGCAGCGGCGACGGCATGTCGCCAACGATCGGCATGCGCAGCACGGCAATGTCGTGATCCGGGCTCGCGCCGACGAACACGGCCCTGTAGCTGCGTTGATCGTTGAGCCGGATATGCACCGCCGACGCTTCCTGGATCACGTGGTAGTTGGTTACGATGTGGCCGTTCTGGTCCCACAGAAAACCCGAGCCGGTACCGCGCGGGATACGCGTGATATCGCGGGTCCAGAAATTAACCCGGTCGGCGAGCGAGGTAATGAATACCACCGACGGGCTCGCTTCGCGGAAAATCTCGATATTGGTTTTTTCGGCGGCGGCCAGTTCGCCCCTCGGGGTAACTACCCGCGGCTCGGCGGTCAGGCTAATCCACAGGTTTTGCAGCCGTGGCAGTAAATACATCAGCACCAGCAGGGCGATGAGCACGTACAGCAGCACGCGGACGCTGCGCAACAGGCTGTTGGTACCGGGACCGGAGTTCATCAGGATAGTTTACCGTCTCAGGCGGCAATCTCTCGAACCGCCGCGTTTTCGATCATACCTAAGTGCACGCAGTCCGGCATTTTTCAAGCCGGCAGGCGCGCGTGGGAGTATCGCCTGCATCCCGATCCGATGCACGAATCGCTGTCAACGCCGGATCGACATGTTCTCTCGCGAGGCAATCGGCCTGTTGCCGTGAAAAATTCTCCCGGCGTTTGATCCGAATACCGGATAGAGACGTACCAAAGATGCGGGTCGCTGCAGTATTGCAACCGGGCATCCCCCCCTTAGCCCATTTGGCTGGTTCCCTCCTCCTAGTGAATTGGCCCTTCCCGGTAGCGATAGCGACCCGCGTTTTTTTGCCCCCCTTTTTAAATAGTGACAGAGTCGATCCGCTTTGACGACTGACTCGATCCGGTGCATTTACCCCTCAAAATGATCTGGAACGAATCGAGTTGCGTACACCCTGTGCAAACATTGCTTAACGTCAAACCCAGGAGAATGAAAATGAAAACCTTTCCGAAATTCGCCTTCGCCCTGCTCGTGATTTTACCGATGACCTTTCTGAGCTTCAGCGCCAGGGCCGGCGATATCGTCGACACCGCCGCGTCAGCCGACCAGTTCAGCACGCTGGTTGCCGCGGTCAAGGCCGCCGGGCTCGTCGAAACCCTGAAAAGCGACGGTCCGTTTACCGTTTTCGCCCCGACCAACGATGCTTTCGCCGCGCTGCCGGAAGGTACCGTCGAAAACCTGCTGAAGCCCGAGAACAAGGAACAGCTGGTTGCGGTGCTGACCTATCACGTGATCCCCGGCAAGGTCATGTCATCTGATATCGCCGGCAAAACCGCCGAGGTCGCTACCGTCCAGGGCAGTGCGCTGTCGATCGACGCCACCTCGGGCGTCATGGTTGACAATGCCAACGTGACCACCGCCGATATCATCACCAGCAACGGCGTAATCCACGTGATCGACAAGGTTGTCTTGCCGCAGTAAGCTCGGGTCCCCCGACGCAAGAAAAAGGCTGGCATCCGCCAGCCTTTTTTTATGCCTGCCCCAACGGGCCCGGCTGGAAATCGAATAGTTCGCCGAGAAACGATTCCTTCTTTTTCATTCGATATCCATGCTGCGGCGAACGGATCCGCGGCGTGCTGACCGCCGCCGCGCTCACGCCCGATCGCTCGATGATCGTATCGAGCTCGCCGCGGTCGAACCAGACGCCCCGGCATTTCGGGCAGTAACCGATCTCTACGCCGTTGCGCCCGGACATGGCCAGGGTTTCGCTACCGATAAGAGACTTTATTGAATTGCCTCAATAACTCTCGTACGAATCTGGCCGAAAGCCGGGGTCTGGCCCGTTGATTTCAATCCGTCACCCGTTGTCGTCGTCCAGACGCTGTCTTTTGACGCTGCGCAGGCGCTCGCGGTAGCGGTCGCGGGCGAGTTCCTGCATATCCTCGACCACATCGCTCTCGTCGATGATTTCTCGCCCGAGCAGGGTCTCGATAGCGTCCTCGAGAGTAACGATGCCGGAGGTTTGGCCGAACTCGTCCTCTACCAGCACCAGGTGGACGTGATTCTTGATCAGTAAATCGATTAGCGGCTGAATCGGCATTTTTTCCGAAACCCGCATGATCTCCTTGGCCACCTTGTGCAACGGATCAGAGCCCTTGCCGCTGCGCTCGGCTTCGTAAAGGTCGACGCGCAGCACTTTAGCGGTGACGTCGTCGAGGTCGGCACCGTAAACCGGTATCCGTGAAAACCGCTTGGTAGCGGGTATCTCGAGAGCCTCGCTGACGCTAATACTCTGCGGCAGCATGTGCACGACCGTGCGCGGCGTCAGCACCTGCTCCACGGTAATTTCGCGGAGGCTCAAAACGTTGGAAAGATACTGGTTCTCCTGCGATATCAGGGCGCCGTCTTTCTGCCCCAGCGCTACCGTCGCGATGATTTCCTCGCGCGTTATCTCATGCTCGCGCTTGCGGCTGAACAACCGCGTCAGCCGGGTTGCCAGCCACACCAGCGGATAAACCAGCTTCACCAGCCAGCCAATCATCATCGCCGCCGGTACCGCCAGCGGACGCCAGTAGGTCGCGCCCAGGGTCTTGGGAATGATTTCCGAAAAGTACAGGATCGCGAGAGTCAGCAGAATCGCGACAGGCGTTTCCCAGCTCGGGCCGAAAAGCTGCAGCGCCTGCGCGCCGACGCCGGCCGCACCCATGGTATGGGCAAAGGTGTTCAGAATCAGGATGCTGGAGAGCGACTCGTCGAGCCGGTCGCGCACGCGATTGAGCCTGGCGCCGGCGCGTGGTTTTTCATTGGCCAGGTTTTCGACGAAGCTCGGCGTCATCGACAGCAGCACCGCTTCGAGTATCGAGCACAGGAACGACACGCCGATGGCGATGAAGAGATAAACGACAAGCATTGTCATGACCCGTATTATTTCTGGGACTCGCCCCCGATTGCAACCCGGGACAGGAAAGAATAAGCCGCCGGGCGCGCATCGCGGCGCGACGGGCGCGCGCCCGGCCTGTTTTCGCCACGGGCGGATTCGTGAATTCGCGCGGCACAGTCAGTTTTAGCCCGGGGCCGGCGAAACCCGGGTATTGGCGGCCGCCGGGTGATAAACTCCGCCTTTTTGTATTGACCCGCCAGTATCGTGCAAGGCCTTCGAGAACTGCTTTATGCCTGATATCGTCGTCATGTTTTTCCTGCTCGGCCTGTTCGCGGGGCTGGTGCGTTCCGATTTGAGTCTGCCCCGGGCGGCCTACGATACGATCAGCCTGCTGCTGATGCTGACGATCGGCCTCAAGGGCGGCATGGCCCTTTACGGCAACCTGGACTGGCAACTGCTGCCGCAACTGCTCGCGGTTATCGCACTGGGCGGCTGTATCCCGCTGCTGTTGTTTCCGCTTTTACGTTTCGTCGTGCGTTTGAACCTGGCCGACAGCGCGAGCATCTCGGCGCATTACGGCTCGGTCAGCGCCGGCACCTTCGCGGTCGCGCTGGCCTACGTGGAAAGCCGCCAGATCGATTACGCACCCGAGGTCACCTTGTTTCTCGTCGCCATGGAATTGCCGGCGATCGTCGTCGGACTGCTGCTTTACCGAAAGTTTCAGCCGCGCGCGGAGGCGCAGCCGTCGATGTCGAAACTCTGGCACGAAGCCTTTGCCAACCGCAGCGTCATCCTGCTGCTCGGCGGCGTCGTCATCGGCATGATGTACGGCCCGCAACAGGGCGCCTCGGTAACCGACCTTTACACCGGTGCGTTCAAGGCGGTGCTGGCCCTGTTCCTGCTGGAAATGGGATTAACCGCGGCCGACACGCTGCGCCCGATTCCGTGGGAGCGCTGGCGTCTGCTCGTGTTCGCGCTGGCGGCACCGCCGGTGCTGGCGCTGATCGGTATCGGCGTAGCGATGATGCTCGACCTTCCACTGGGTTCCGCGATCATCCTCGCGAGCCTGAGCGCCAGCGCATCCTATATCGCCGCGCCGGTAGCGATCCGCGGCGCGATCAAGGATGCCAATATCGGCCTGGCGATGCTCGCCTCCCTGGGGCTCTCCTTCCCGTTCAACGTGTTGATCGGGATCGGTCTTTATCACACCCTGATCGAGCGTTTCGTCGCTTAAACCGGGACCCGGCCTGCTGAACCTGCACCGCTTGCGGTCAGGGAACAGCACCGAACGGAAATACGACGCCTGTGAAAAATCCGAGTATTAGATTAATATTCTTCGTATTTTTCGAAGCGAGTCGGGCATGATCAACTACAAACACCTGCACTACTTCTGGGTCGTGGCCAAACAGGGCGGCATTGCCCGCGCCGGTGAACAGCTGCACCTGACACCGCAGACGATCAGCGGGCAGATCAACCTGCTCGAGGAGCAGCTCGGCGAAGCGCTGTTTACCAAGTCGGGGCGCAACCTGGTGCTGACCGATACCGGCCGCCTGGTGATGAACTATGCCGACGAGATTTTTGCGCTGGGCCAGGAGCTCGAGGAGACCGTGCGCAACCTGCCGCACGAGCGGCCGATCACCTTCCAGGTCGGTATCGCCGACGTGGTGCCGAAGACCATCGCCCACCGCCTGCTGGCGCCGGCGATGGCGCTGCCCGATTCGATCCGTATCCAGTGCCGCGAAAACAGCCTCGATAACCTGCTCGCCGAACTCGCCGTGCACCGGCTCGACATGGTGCTCGCCGACGGTCCCATCTCGACCGGGCTCAACGTCCAGGGATTCAATCATGCGCTCGGCGAGTGCGGCATCAGTTTTCTCGCGACCCCCGCAGTGGCAGCTAAACTCAGCGGCGAATTTCCGCAAAACCTCGACGGTGCGCCGCTGCTGATGCCGAGCGACATCAATCGAGTCCACGCCCGCCTGCTGCGCTGGTTCGAGGGCATGCGGATTTTCCCGCGCATCGTCGGTGAGTTCGACGATAGCGCGCTGATGAAGGTATTCGGCCAGGCCGGCGCGGGCATTTTTGTCTCGCCCACCGCCAATGCGAACGAGGTCGCAAGGCAATTCGACGCGGAGGTCATCGGGTCCACCGAGGAAATCCGGGAACAGTTTTACGCGATTTCGGCGGAACGCCGGATTTCGCACCCGGCGGTGCTGGCGATTACCCGCGCCGCGCGCGACTGGCTGTTCTGATTCCGGATAGCTAACCGGCGAGTTCTATTTTGGGCTGGCGCAGCAGTTTGACGAAGTCGGTTTCATTGACCGGACGGGAAAAATAAAAGCCCTGCCCGTAGGTGGTTTTGTATTGCCGCATCAAATCGGCTTCCTGTTCGGATTCGATGCCCTCGGCAACGACTTCCATACCCAGGTCGAGCGACAGGTTGACCAGCGAGCGAACGATTTGATTGCTCTTTTCGCTGCGCGACATGGCGCTGACGAACACGCGGTCGATTTTCAGCGTATCGAAGGGGAATCGATGCAGGTAGCTGAAACTCGAATAGCCGGTGCCGAAATCGTCGATCGCGAGCCTGGCGCCGGTTTCCTTCAGCTGCTGCAGCGACTGGGTGGCGAGCTCCGGATTGTCGATCAACAGGCTTTCGGTTATTTCGAACTTGATGCGTTCGCGGCTGGCGTTGGTCTTCTGCATGATGTCGGCCAGGCTCGGGACCAGGAACTGGTCCTCGAACTGCTTGCCGGAGAGATTGATCGCAACGAATACGTCCTGCTGAAAATCGTTGTACAGTCGGCTCTGGAACTGGCAGGCCTCCTCGGCAATCCAGTACCCGAGGTCGATGATCAAATTGCTATCCTCGACCTGGCTCAGAAAACGCGACGGTAACAGCAATTCTCCCGACGGGTGTTTCCAGCGCACCAGCGCCTCGCAGCCGGCGATACGATTATTCGCCAGGTCGATGATCGGCTGGTATTGCAGACGGAATTCCTTCTTGGTCATCGCCTCCTGCAGCAGCTTTTCCTCGGTCACCTGTAATCTGGTCACCCGCAGCGTTTCCTCGCCGAAAATCGACACTTCGTCGGTAAGCGCCGGCTTGGACACCGCCGAATCGATGCGTTTTTGCATTTCGACGAATTGCGACATGACGTTTTTCAGCTCCATCGTTTTCGACGCGAAGGCATCGCCGGCGGCGTCGCCCTGGCCCAGTGACAGGCTCTCGAAGACCTGTCCCAGGCGCGCGCTCATATCGCGGTAGCGCGCCATCGCCAGGCGCAGGAACATGCGCACGGTCGGGTGGGACTGTTCGATTTTCTGACTGACGTAGTCGAGCGGTATCGCGGTTACGACCGTGGGCACGATAGCGCGCGCCGCGGCCGAGCGCGGCTTGCGATCGATAATCGCCATTTCACCGAGTATGTCTCCCTGGGTCAGCGTCGCCATGACGAGCTTGCGCCCGTCCTTGTCGAGCGAAACCTCGACCATGCCGGAATCGATGATATAGGCGCAATCGCCCGGATCGCCTTCCTGGAAAATGTACTCGTCGGTATCGAAGCTGGTCTTGGATTCGATTGATTCCATCTGGTGTAACTGTCGTCGTGTAATCGGACTGGGTTACACCTTTATCTAATACAAATTAAGCAAATAGCTATTAAAAAAAACCTATTAATTAAGATATACCGACAACCGGTAGCGGAAATGAGACCTGGCGCAATAAAAGCGGGGCAAAAACAGCCGCGCCAGCGCGGCAATCAGAGCCAGGCGTCGCGGAATTTCTGGCTGTCGCCGGCGTCGGGGATTTCGCTCGCCAGCGCTTCGACCAGCTGCTGCAAATCGCCGGTGCTGGCGGAATAGTGTTTGACCAGCCGCGCCGCCATCGGCCCCATGTAAGCCGCGTAATCGGCGCCCATTTTTTCGAGCAGGTCTTCGTCGAAGGAGGCGGCGGCGCCGGATCCCGTGCCGGTGCCGGTACCGGTGGTCCGGGACGTATCGATGCGGGTGCCGGAAATGCTTTCCCAGCGCTTGAGAAACGCCGCGCGTTCTTCGGCGGTCGGGATTTCGCGCGAGATTTCGGTCGCGAGCTCTTCGATCGCGGTATGCTCGGCGTCGTGCGCGATCATGATGTTTTTCGCCACCGGGCCGACGTATTCGACCAGCAGCCGCGTCATCGAATCGAGCTCGTCCTGGCTCGGCGGATACGACTGGGTCGATTCCTGCACCACCGCGGTGGCTTCGTCCGCGGCCGCGGCCATTTCCTTCGCCTTCAGCTGCGGCAGCACATCCTTGATCGCCTGCATGAATTCGCGTGCGTTCTGAAAGCGTTCGTCGGGCTTGACCGCAAGCCCCCTGGTGATCACCGGGATCAGCGCGCTCGGGTAAAGAATCGAATAGTCGATACGATTATTCGGCGGCAGGTTATTGATTTCGGGCAGCTCCGAACACGGAATCGGCAGATTGCTCGGCAGGTAGCTCAGTAATTCGACGAACACCATCGCCACCGAGAACAGGTCGGCGCGCGCGTCGACCTTGAGACCGAACATCTGTTCCGGCGACATGTACTTCGGGGTGCCGACGACGGCGCCGGTCATGGTCAGATCGGGGCCGCCGGCGATGCGGGCGATGCCGAAGTCGGCCAGCTTGACCGCGCCGTCATCCTTCAGAATCATGACGTTGCCGGACTTGATATCGCGGTGCACGATATTCAGCTGGTGCGCCGAGTGCAGCGCCTTCAGCAGCTGCGAAATTATCGACAGCGTTTTCTGCAGGGATATCGGACGGCGCCGTTTCAATATGTCCTGCAGCGACGCGCCCTCGACGAATTCCATCACGATGTACGGCATCTCGCCGTCCTGGCCGTACTCGAGCACGGTAACCACGTTGGGGTGGGTGCAGCGCGCCGCCGACTGCGCCTCGCGTTTGAAGCGCTGCAGGAATTCCTCGGCGTTTTTCTTGCGCACGAGGTCCGGGTGCAGCACCTTGATCGCGACGCGGCGCTCGATGTCGGGGTCGAAGGCCTTGTAAACAATGCCCATCGCGCCCTCGCCGAGGGACGCGGTTATCCTGTACTTCCCGACCCTGGCCGGCAGGTCGCTCATCAGCTTTGGGTCTTATCGAGCAGGCGCACCGCGCTCGACAGGCTGCGGTACATCAGGTTCAGCGAATGCGACAGCGACGACAGCTCGTCCTTGCCCTTTTCCTCGAATTCGGCGGCGCCGAGTTCGCCCTTGGCGATTTCTTCGGCCTTGGCGGCGATCCGGTTGACCCTTCTGACGATAATCAGGTGCAGGAAAATATTGATTACCAGCCAGATCGCGGCGAATACGACCACGAGAATGACCATGAACGCGGTAAAGGTTTTATCCGCGCGCGCGATCGGCACCGCCATCGGCACGTTGACGATTTGCGCGCCGACGATTTCATTGTGTTTCCAGCCGAACCCGTTGTGCGCGCCGTATTTCTTGACCATGGACGCGGGCGCGGCGTCGGGCGTGCTGTGGCAGACCAGGCAATTCTTGTCGGTGATCCGGAACGGGCGGCTCAGGAACATGTATTGCCCGGTCGGGGTCGAGCGCACGCCGACATATTCGGTAACGTCCGAGTAGTTGCGGAAGTAGGTAATGATGTCCTCTTCCCAGGACGCGGCCTTGTGCTCGGGATTGGTCGGGTTCAGCGCTGCTTCCTTGTAGGAATACTCCGGGTATGCCTTGCGCAATCGTTTCATGTTTTCGGTGGCGGCGTAGGCGGGAACGGTTTGCGCGAAGAATTCCGCGGTCTTGACCCGCGACAGCAGCGGGCGGATTTCGTCTACCGTGTAGGAGCGCGCACTCCTCGCCGCTTCCATCATGATTCTGGCTTTCAAGGTCACTTCCTGCTTGGCGTTTTCGAGCAGCATCACCTTGACCAGGAACGCCGCCGCGGCAAAACCCACCGCGAATACCAGCAACATGCCCAGGTTAAATTTGACTCGGATACTCATCGTACATTCTCCCTATGCTCGGTTGGTTATATTTTGTTGGAGGGGCTAAGCCGGGAATTTGCAGATAGTACAATAATTTGCGATTCCTTTGTTATACTCTTTCGCGGGTTTTACAGGGCCATCATCGTGGGCTTATCCTCTGGCGAAACGACCATTTTGTTCGCGGACATCGTCGGCAGCACCCGCCTGTACGAAATTCTGGGCGACGAAAATGCCGAGGCGCTCGTTTCCCTCACGCTGAAACAGCTGTCGAAGATCGTCGACGCCGCCGGGGGCCAAATCATCAAGACCATCGGCGACGAAATCATGTGCCGCTTCGAGGATGCGGAAAAAGCGGTCGCGGCGGCCAAGAGGATGCACGAATACCTCGCGAAAAAGCCGGCGCAGACCAGGGATTACAAGGTCGCGATCCGCGTTGGCGCCCATCACGGGCCGATTATCGAAAGCGAGGGCGACGTCTTCGGCGACACGGTCAATCTCGCCGCGCGCGTGACCGGTCTCGCCCGCGGCGGCAAGACCATGATCACCGGGTACACCTACGAAAACCTTTCCCGGCCGACCCGAAAACACTGCCGGCATTTCACCAATACCACGGTCAAGGGCAAGGAGGAGCCGCTCGACGTCTACGACGTGGTCTGGGAACAAACCGACGAACTGACGCGCCTCGTCGGCAGCAGCAGGAGGCCGGACATAATCGATAACGTGTTATCGATTGAATTCGGCGATAGCATCATCAGGCTATCGGCCAATGACAGGACCAGCGCGACGCTGGGCCGCAGCCCGGATTGCGACCTGGTGGTGCCGTCGCCGCACGCGTCGCGCCAGCACTGCCGCGTCGAGTGCAATCGCGGCAAGTTCATCCTGGTCGACAATAGCGCCAACGGCAGCTACGTGGTGCACAACGAGGCCGAACTGCTGTTCCACCAGGAACAGGCGCCGCTGCTCGGCGAAGGCACCATCAGCCTCGGCGCACCGGCGGCGATCAATCCGGATTTCCTGCTGAAGTATTCGATCGAAGGCGTCGCCAACGAGGCCGGCGACCAGGCCTGATTGCAACTAGGAGCTTTCGCCGAAGCGCGGCACTTCGGTGAGTGCGCTGTGTTCGACCACGCGGTTACGTCCGCTATCCTTGGCCCGGTAAAGCGCATCGTCTGCGAGGCGATAGATAAAATCGGTATCGAAAATTTCCGCGCCGCCGTAACGTACGATTTTCATCCCGATCGAAACCGTCATGACGCTCGAGGCCTTGCTGTGCGCATGCTCGAGCCGCAGGGCTTCGACGGCCCGGCGCAGGTTTTCCGCGGTTCGACTAATTTCCTGGCCATCGTCCGCGGTTACGATCACGGCGAATTCCTCGCCGCCGATCCGGAAAGCGAAATCGCCGGCACGGCGCAGCTGGGTTTTGATCGCCGCGGCGATCAGGCGCAGCGCCTCGTCGCCCCGCTGGTGGCCGTAATTGTCGTTGTAGTTCTTGAAAAAATCGACATCGATGATCATCAGGCCGATCGTTTTTTGTTCGCGCCGGGCCCGCGCGAGTTCCTGCGGAAAGAGCGTGTTGAAGTGGCGCCGATTGAACATCGACGTCAGCTCGTCGGTGATGGACAGTTCCTCGGCGCGTTTCTGGCCGGTGATATCCTCGCGAATCGCGGTGTAGCCCGTGATTTCGCCGGCATCGTCGAAAACGGGCGAGATATAGGCCTTGACCCAGTAGTAACCGCCTTCCTTCTTGCGGTTTTTCAACTCGCCCTCCCAGGTTTCTCCCTGCGTGATCGTGGCCCACAGGTCGCGGTAGATCGAGTCGGGCATATCCTCGTGGCGCACGATGCTGTGACTGCGCCCTAACAGCTCGCGCTCGCTGAAGCCCGAAATTTCGCAAAAAGCCCCGCTGACCGTCGTTATCCGGCCCCACTTGTCGGTCGACGAAGTGATCACGTGCCGATCGACGATGTCGACATAATCGACCAGTTTCCGGTTGATATGCTCCAGGCGTTTGTGCGCATCCTGCACCAGTTTTTCGGCCTCGACGCGTTTATCGACTTCACTCGACAGCCGCCGGTTCCAGACGACTACGGTCGCCAGCACGAGGAATACGCCCGCCAGCACCTTCCACAGCAGCGCGTAGTCGACGCCGTGTTCGTAACGCAGCTTGATCCAGTTGCGATAAATCTGGTCCCGCTCCTGTTCCGTGATCGAATCCAGCGCCTTTTGCAGGATCGGCGCGAACTCGGGCCAGTCGTTACGCACCGCCATCGACAACTCGTACTTGTAGGGCGTATCGCCCGAGATCTTGATATTGGTCAGACCTTCGCGCTTGATTACGTGACTGACCGTGGCGATATTGCCGATGTAGGCATAAACCTTGCCGTGGGACAATTGCTCGAGCGCGTCGGCGACGTTGCTGGCGAGGTACAGATCGATTTCGGGATGATTTTTTTCCATCAGGTCGTGCGTGGCGGAACCGTCGACGACGGCCACCCGTTCGCCGCGCAAATCGCGGATACCGTTGACGTAGGCGA
>JAAUYE010097974.1_pt1 | contig 18461 bp, 15 predicted proteins | sample 7278081 | NCBI WGS metagenome assembly JAAUYE01 (sample SAMN14350131, study PRJNA611818) | marine sediment metagenome | isolation source: surface marine sediment (0.6m) | place: French Polynesia: Moorea | collected 2018-08
CACCAGGTTCTCGGCCAGGGCAGCCAGGGTATTGTTTACCTCGCGGACGATCCGGATCTGAATCGCAAGGTCGCCATCAAATCGGTCAATCTGAAAACCGGATTGCAGCTCGACGGCAACATCGATCAGTTACTTGCCGAGGCGCGCACCGTCAGCAAGCTGCAACATTCCAATATCGTCGGTATCTTCGACATTGGCATGCAGGATAACGCGCCCTACCTGGTGCTCGAATTTATCGACGGCGAATCCCTCAAGAGCATGATCCATCAGGGTTGCAGCCTGGATCGGAAAATCAGCATCATGCGCGATATCCTGCAGGGCGCAGCCGCGGCTCATGACCAGGACATCGTGCATTGCGATATCAAGCCCGCCAATATCATGCTGAGTGAGCAGGGGCAGGCAAAAATAGCCGATTTCGGCCTGGCCTTTCTGACCGATGCAGCCGGCAGGGACAGCGATGCGCTCTACGGCACGCCTCAATACATGGCCCCCGAATACCTCCAGACGCACCAGCATCAAAAGGTATCCGACGTGTTTTCGATCGGGCTGGTTTGTTACGAACTGTTAACCGGCACGCCGGCATTTACCGGTAAAGACGTCTACCAGGTGATCAACGCCATCGCCAATAACGAAGTTACCCCGCCATCCCGGGTCAATGGAGAAATCGACGAACGCCTCGATGCGCTGATCATGAAATCGCTGGAAAAGGATCCGGCTCGACGCTACCCGGATGCCAACGCGATGCTGCAGGCGTTAAACGATTATCTCGCGCTGGATTCGGTTGCAGCAGCATCGGATTACAGCGATGCTACCGTCAAGTTCCTGCTGCGGCGCATGCGCCACAAGAAAGATTTTCCGGCCTTTTCGCATACCATCAGCGTATTGAACCAGGCATCCACCAGCGATACCGAAAGCCTGACCAAGGTTTCGAACACGATACTCAAGGATTACTCGCTGACCAACAAGGTGCTGCGCCTGGTCAACTCGGCATACTACAACCGCGGCGGCGGCAAGATCAGCACCATTTCTCGGGCCGTGGTCATGCTCGGCATCAATCCGGTGCGCAGCCTGGCCACTGGATTAATGCTGTTCGAGCACATGCAAAACAAACTGCAGGCCTCGCAACTCAAGGAGAACGCGGTGCAGGCGTTATTCAGCGGACTGTTGGCAAACTCGCTGGCAAACTCGCTTAAAATCGCTAATCACGAGGAGGCTTTTCTGTGCGCATTACTGCAACAGCTCGGTAAGATGCTGGTCGGATTTTACCTGCACGACGAAGCGCGCGCGATCGACAAGATGATGCTGCAACGGAACTGCAGCGAGACGGCGGCCGTGATCCAGGTGCTGGGTATCAGCTACGCGCGGCTGGGCATGACGGTAGCGCGCGAATGGGGATTCCCTGGCCTGATAACCGACAGCATGCAGCCACTCGACTTCGACGATTTACCGGAAGCGAATACACCGGGAGAATCCCTTCACCTGATCGCGCAATTCAGCAGCGCGCTCGGCGCCTGCCTGACGCTGCCGCTGCAGCAGCAAGCGCCAGCGATCAAGACCCTTACCGAGCAGTTCTCCACGGTCCTGGCACTCGACGAGAGCCGGGTGTCCGAGTTACTGGAAAACTGCCATAAGGAGTTGACCCAGTTCTCGCGCCTGATCCAGTTCGATCTCGAGAAAAGCCTTTATTACCAGCAGATTTCTTCCAACGGCAACCAGGAACCCGAGTCCCTGCACGAGCAAACTCAGAAGCAGGAGTTCGGAGCCGCCGACAGCGTGGAGATACTGGTGGACCAGGCCGATCCATTGTCACAGTCGGCCGACAAGATACTGACCGACGGCATTCAGGACATTACCGATACCCTGACCGGCGATTGCAGTATCAACCAGGTGATGCAGATGATCCTCGAAACCATTTACCGCGCGCTCGGCGGCGCGCGCGTCGTCTTATGCCTGAAGGACCCGCAAAACGCCAGTATCAGGGGTCGATTCGGTTACGGTGAAGACGTCGATCGCGTCATCGAGCACTTTTCGATACCGTTGGCAGCCCAGTCCGACGTGTTTCACGTGGCGTTTAAAAACAATGTCGATATTCGTATCGAGGACACCCGCGACGCAAAAATACGCGGCAAGATTCCCGCCTGGTATCACCAGAACATCGCTGCGCGCAGCTTCACGATTTTCCCGATCGTTATCGGCCAAAAGCCGATTGCCCTGATCTACATCGATAGCGCGAGTGCCGAGACGATTAACATTACCGACAGCCAGCTGAGCCTGCTGAAAACCCTGCGCAACCAGGCGATTCTTGCGATCAAGACCCTGGGCTAGCCGGCCTCGCCGCGGGACTATGGCGGCGGTAAAAATCTGTAGTAGAATTGCGCTCCCTGTTGTTGTGAGATCCGGCCAGATGTCCCGAGTTACCGTATATAGTTCCGCCCACTGTGCTTTCTGCACCCGCGCCAAGATCATGCTGGAGAAATGGAATATCGATTACGACGAGATTCGCATCGACGGCGATAGCGCCGCGATGAAGCAATTCGTCGAGGTGACCAACGGCGCGCACACGGTGCCGCAAATCGTGATCGACGGCAAACCTATCGGCGGATTTACCGAGCTGACCGAATTGCACATGGACGGCGAGCTTGACGAGTTGATGCAGTCTGATTAGTTTTGCCCGATGCCCAAGTCGAAGAAACCCACTTTCCGCATCCAGTTTCATAACGGCAACCGGATTTACGAGCTCTATGCCCACGAGGTCAGCCAGTCGCAAATGGCGGGCTTCATCGAGATCGGCGAAATCATTTTCGGTGAACAGTCGAAGCTGCTGATCGATCCCGCCGAGGAAAAACTCAAGCTCGAATTTGCCAACGTCAAACATACCTACATCCCGCACTTCGCCGTGATTCGCATCGACGAGGTCGAGCACAGCGGCAAGAATCGCATTCTCGACAACGACGGCTCGAGCGTTACCACCTTCCCGGGGCAAGCCGGCATCCCGCAGAAATCCTGAACGGATTTCTGCCAGGCGCTGCCATGCAAATATCCGTCGTCATCCCCAGCTATAATCGCCGGCACACGCTGCAACGAGCTCTGCAGTCGGTGTTCGAGCAAAGCTCGGCGGTAGATGAAGTCATCCTTGTCGATGACGGCTCGAGCGACGGCAGCGCCGCAATGGTGGCGCGCGCGTTTCCGACGGTCAAGCTGCTACGCCAGCCGAACCTCGGCGTCAGCGCGGCGCGCAATCGCGGTATCGAGGCGGCGCGGTATGACTGGATCGCCCTGCTCGATTCCGACGACAGCTGGCTGCCGACAAAGATCGAAAAGATACGAGCGGCCCGGCGTCAACAGCCCGACTTTGTGCTGTTTCATTCCGATGAAATCTGGGTGCGGCGCGGGGTACGCGTCAACCCGATGAAAAAACATCGCAAACACGGCGGCTGGATTTTCGAGCAATGCCTGCCGCTGTGCGCAATATCCCCTTCGGCCTCGGTGATCAGAAAATCGGTGCTACAGGAGCTCGGCATGTTCGACGAAAGCCTGCCCGCCTGCGAGGACTACGATTTATGGCTGCGCCTGAGTCATCGGTTTCCGGTTTGCTACCTGGACGAGGCCCTGATCGTCAAGTACGGCGGCCACGAAGACCAGCTATCGCGCCAACATCCAGCAATGGATCAGTTCCGGGTGCGTTCGCTGCATCGACTGCTGTGCGAGCAGGACCTGAGCACGGCGCAGCGGGCGGCCGCGACGCGTGAGCTGATGAGCAGGCTCGATATCCTGCTCAAGGGCGCTCGCCGGCACCGCAACCGGGGGTTGCTGGAAGAATTCGTTCCGTTGCGCGAGTACTGGGGCAAGGTCGCTACCCGGGCCGCGTCATGTTGATCTGGGTCTGCGCGCTGCACTGCGAAGCGAAGCCGGTGATCGATTACTATCGCCTGAAGAAATCGCATGAGGAACGGGCCTTCGACGTTTACCACGGTGATGACATGCTGTGTATCGTCACCGGCATCGGCAAGCTGGCAAGCGCCGCGGCCTGCGCCTGGGTCGCGGCGCGTTGCGAGCGCGAAGCCGCACTGGCATGGATCAACCTGGGTGTCGCGGGCGCCGCCGAGCACGAACTCGGCAAGCTCTTCGTGATCAACAAAATCGTCGACGCCGACAACGGTCATAGCTACTACCCGACACCGGCGGTTACGACCTCGCTGACGGCCAGCGCCTGCCTGACGCTAAGCCTGCCCAGCGACGAGTATCGCGACGATACGCTGTTCGACATGGAGGCCAGCGGATTTATTTATAGCGCACTGCGCTTCAGCAGCGCCGAGCTCACGCAAAGCCTCAAAATAGTTAGCGACAATCGGCGGCAGCAAACCGGCAAGAACCGGCAACGCGTGAGCGAACTGGTTCAGGCTCAGATCGAGTCGATCGATCGCCAGGCCGCGGGTCTGCTGCGACTCAAACAGGAAGTAGCCGCGCTGGAAATCCCCGCGGACTCCTGGCAACAACTGCTGTCGCTGGCGCATTTCTCGCAAACCCAGCGCAACCGCTTGCGGGTACTGTGGCGCTATCTCGGTAATCGGCAATTCGAGCCGGAGGCGCTGCTGCGGCAACTCGCAGCGCAGAACACGGCCAGCGCCATCATTGCGACGCTGGAACAGATCAGCTATCGGGATAGCGAGGAGCTATAGGCGTGGTCAGCTGCGTTTATATCGAATCGGCGGTACGCAATCATCCAAGGGCCTCGCAGCTGCTGCAACGACTGCGCAAACTGCCGCTGGTGGAGATCGATCATTACGGCGAGGTTTTCAACCCGCGCGCCCAGAACTTCCGCCTGCAAAAACAGAATCCGGCCATCATCATCGCCCACAAGAACAAGGGACAGGTGTTGGCGGCGCCAGAGGGCTACGGGCTCGGCGGCGAGCATAACTACTACTTTTCACATATGCTGAACTGTCTCTACGATTGCCGCTATTGCTTTTTGCAGGGCATGTACCAGTCGGCCCACCAGGTGCTGTTCGTCAACTACGAGGATTTCGGCGAGCAAATCAGGCAAACCGCGGCGCGCCACGCGGATAAGCCAGTCTGGTTTTACTCGGGTTACGATTGCGACAGCCTGGCGAACGAACCGATGACGCGCTTTACCGAGTATTTCATCCCGCTGGTGAAGTCGATCGATAACGCCTGGATGGAGTTGCGCACCAAGAGCACCCAGGTACGCTCGATGCTGAAACAGGAGCCCGTTGACAATATCGTCACCGCGTTCAGCTTCAGCGACGCCGTAAGCCACGCCAGACTCGAGCACGGCGTGCCCTCGATCGAAAAGCGTATCAATGCCATGAATCGATTGATCGACGCCGGCTGGCCGGTCGGACTGCGCTTCGACCCGGTGGTTTATCACCGCAGCTACCAGTCGGCCTTCGTCGACCTGCTGGAGCAGATTTTCAACCGCATCGATGCGCAGAAACTGCATTCGGTTAGCCTCGGCAGTTTTCGCCTGACGCGGGATCACTTCCGCAGCATTTCTCGACTCTACCCCGAGGAACCGCTGTTCGCGCAAAACATGAACCTCGACAATGGTATTATCAGTTACCCGCTCGACCGCGAGCGCGAAATGATCGATTTCTGCGAAGCGCAATTGATGAATCATATTCCCGCACAGGCCTACCACCCCTGCGAATGGCATGGCTAAAACAGAAACAGTACTGATCAGCGGCGCCAGCTCCGGCATCGGCCAGGCCACTGCCAGCCTGTTGTTGCAGCAGGGCTACAACGTCATCGGCCTCAGTCGGCGCGGCCAGGTGGATACCCTGCATCATGAAAATTTCACCCCGCTGGCGCTAGATCTCGATAACCTGCAGCAGCTCGAGACCGAGATCAGAAATGTGCAGCAGAAGCACGACATCGGCTGTTTCGTGCACGCTGCCGGCCAGGGCTGTTTCGGCTCGATCGAGCAATTTTCGATCGCGCAGATCGAGTCCGCGATGCGAATCAACCTGACCAGCGCCATGGTAGTCTGCCGCGGGTTGCTACCCGCCCTGCGCCGACGCGGCCGCGGCCGCCTGGTATTCATCGGCTCTGAATCCGCGCTCCTGGGCGGTAAAAAAGGCGCAGTTTACTGTGCCTCGAAATTTGGCCTGCGCGGTTTCTGCCTGTCGCTGCGCGAGGATTGCGCGAGCGACGGGATACAGGTGAGTCTGATCAATCCCGGCATGGTGCGCAGCCCCTTCTTCGACGAACTGTCGTTCGCGCCGGGCGCACTGCCGGAAAACGCGATCGAGGTAGAAGATGTCGCCGGCGTGGTGCTGCAAATAATGCAATCCAGCCCGCATATCGTCATCGATGAAGTCAACCTGTCGCCGCGCGTTAAATCGATCGACTTCGGGAAGAAATCCTGATCCGACGCCGACAAGGCTACAGGTAACGCAATCCATCGTAATTAAACGCCGGAACCGGCCGCAACAGGCCTGTTGTTCCGATCATTCAAACCTGAACGGTCTCGCGGTCACGAGACGCTAGTGCGATTTTCCGCGAAAGCGGTAGTTCGCAGGCTACGCCTGCTTGACCTGATCCAGGTCGGTTTGGTCGGGCTCCTCGACCAGGGTTTTGATCGAGACCGGTTCGCCGACCTGGTATCCCTGGATGTAGTCGACATTGGCCTCGCGCAGTTTGTTGAACATCGTATCCGATTCGACAAACTCGGCGATCACCTCCATGTCGAGACAATGCCCAACCTCGGTCATCGAGCGCACGAATACATAGCTCTTGTCGTCTTCGATGATGTCGCGGATAAACTCGCCGTCGATTTTGAGGTAATCGACCGGGAACTGCTTCAGGTAACTGAACGACGACAGCCCGGTGCCGAAATCGTCGAGCGAAAACTTGGCGCCCAGCTGCTTGATCGAATTGATGAATTCGACCGATTTCTCGACATTGTCAACCACCGCGGTTTCGGTGATTTCGAAACACAGCTGGGTAATATCGATTTCGCTTTCATTGAGGCTTTCCCGCAGGAACTTGTGAAAGGTCTGGGAACCGATGCTGCGCCCCGACAGGTTGACCGAAAACATGACGTCGCTGAGCTTGTGCTGGTGCTGCTGCAGCCAGGCGATGACGTTACTGACCACCCAGCTATCGATGCGCTCGATCAGGTTGTAACGCTCGGCCGGTGGCAGAAAATCGTTGGGTGAAACGACGGTGCCGTCGGGACGAATATAGCGGATCAATACTTCGTAATGGGTGTGACGTTCGTCCTTGTCGATCGAAACGATGGGCTGAACATAGAGACAGAACCGGTCCTCGCTGAAGCCTTCCATGATGCCGGAAACCCATTCCATCGACACCTGCTGCGCCATGACCTTTTCGTCATTCTCATCGATGAAGTGATACTGGTTGCCACCGTTCTGCTTGGCCAGGAAGCAGGCGGTGGTCACCTTGGAATAGAAATCGGCGTATTCGTCGCTCATGCGTCCGAAAGGCATCACGCCGATACTCGCCGTTACCAGGTACTCCTGTTCATTCCAGACGAATCCGGAGTGCTGAATTTCGATGATTATTTTCTGGATCACCTGCAGTGCCCGTTCCATTTCAAAAAACGGCATGATGATGCCAAACTCGTCTCCGCTCAGGCGCGCCAGGATATCGGACTTGCGCACATGCTTCTTGATCATGGCGCTCACCTGTTTCAGCAGCAGGTCTCCGGCCGAACTGCCGCAGGTTTCATTGACCACCCTGAACTGGTCTATATCGAGGTAGGCCAGCACGTGCTGCGGTACCGAGTTGTTGTCCTCGGTCACGAGCGTTTCAAACTTTTGCTCGAAGGCGCTGCGATTGAGGAAACCGGTGAGCTGATCGTGGCTGCCCTCGTAACTCAACTTACGGCGCAGCTTACGGTCTTCGGACACGTCCTTCAGAATAATAACGAAGCCGACATCTTCGGCCTCCATGTCGATCATCGGCGATGCGGAAAACTCGAGTTCCACGATATTGCGGTTGGGATCGAAGAAAAACATCGAGCTGATCGACAGCTTGCGACTCAGTAACTGACGGATATCGACAATGCGCGTGGTCTGTCTGTTGGCGTAAAGAATCAGCACTTCGTGAATCGAGGTATCGACAAGATTCGACTGCTTGTCGCCAAACAGCTTTTCGGCGCTGGGATTGACCAGCTTGATACGGTCCTTCGAATCGATAACGATTACCGGGTTGGTAATCGAATCGAGCGTGGTGGCAATAAAGTCTTTTTCCGAGCGCAGCTTTTCCTCGATCTGGCGGCGCGATATGGTTTCGATCTCGAGCCCTTCCACCATTTCATTGTAGGCGACCACCAGGTCCTTGAGTTCGCTCGGCAGTTTATCTTCGCTGATCGACGCGTAGCGACCGGTCAGCAACGCGCCCACCGAATTCCTGAGCTTGTTCATTGGCATGAAGGCGCGGTTGAGCAGGAACAACACCAGCATCATCGCGGTTATCGTCGCGATCGTCGTGATTATGAAAAAATTGGTTTCGGTTTGTTGCAGCCGATCGAGAACCGGCTGTTGATCGAAGGAAGCGCTAATGGTCGCACCGAGGAAGGCGTCGTCACCATAGAGCTTGTAGAGCGGATACAGATGGGTTTCCTCGTCCTCTGCCACCCACTTCGGGGAGCGGTACCGATTCGCACCCTGCCCGTTATCGACGCTAATCGGAATTCCTACCTCCTGCTCGATGCGCTTCAAACCCTCGACCGCGTAAGCGACGATATGCAGATATGCTCTCGGTTCCGGCGCGCCGACCGGTACCAGCACCTCGCTGTACAATTCGCCGTCGAAGCTGCACAGCGAGTACTTCGGTTGCAGCAACCTGACCAGGGAACCGCCGATCGATTCCAGCGCAGTCGGACAGCCGGCGTAGCTGTTCAAATCATCGTCACTGCTATGCGCGAAAATTTCACCCGAGAGATCGCGTACGATGACGGCCTTGAGTTTGAAATGGCCGGCCGTGGCCTGGTAACGGCTGTAGCTTGCGCCGAGCCAGGCACGCATTTGCGCGGCATCGCGTTGTTCCAGCGCCGCGGTGAATGGCGCTTCATTTTGCAGCCTGAAGGCAAACTGTTTCTGGTGATCGTAGAGGTGCTGGATCGCCTCCGCCGTTTCGTGCTCGAGCATCGATTCCAGCGAATCGACCTGCGCCTGGATAGCCTGCGCGCGGTAGACCTGGGTACTGTAAATCGCAAGCCCATAAGCAAGCGCGCCCAGCCACAGCAGGGCGAAACCGATAATAAACTTGAAACTGTAGAAGCGCGAAAGCACGGCGCTAGTCAATCACATAGGGATAATCCTTATCCCGCCACTCGACGACTCCGCCCCGCAACCAGAACAAATTTTTGTAACCACAGCCTGACGCTATCTGGATGGCCTTGATGCTCGCATCCCCCGCGTTAACATTACAGTAGAGGACCATAGCTTGTTCCGCGGATTTTGCCAGTTTATCCAGCGCTGCACAGTCGGTTTCAGCCGGCGGCAGATTGCGGGCCGTCTCTATATGACCCTGAACACAGTTTGATTATTTTTCTAACAAGACACTCCGGTGCCGCGTAAACCACAATAACCCGCCGGATTTTTTTCCAGGTATTGCTGGTGATAATCCTCGGCATAGTAGAACGGGCCGGCCGGCAGAATTTCCGTGGTAATCGGCGCAAACCCGGCTGCTTCCAGTTTTTGTCGATAGCGCTGCATACTTTGTTCGGCAATCACCCGCTGCGCATCGTCGTGGTAATAGATTCCGGAACGATACTGGGTACCCTGGTCGTTACCCTGGCGCATGCCCTGGGTCGGATCATGCGATTCCCAGAACACCGAGAGCAGCGCGTCGAGTCCGATCTGCTGCCGGCGGTATACCACCAGCACGACCTCGTTATGCCCGGTCATGCCGGTACAGACTTCCTGGTAGGTCGGATTCGGGGTATGCCCAGCCGCATAGCCTACCGCGGTGGTATGTACGCCAGGCAGGGTCCAGAACAGGCGCTCCGCGCCCCAGAAACAGCCAAGCCCGAGCACTATCTGATCACAGTCCTCGGGGAAAGGCTCCACCATCGAGGTGCCGAGCACCAGGTGGACCGGATCGAACTGCATGGCCTGGTCGCGGCCCGGCAGGGCCTGCGCTGCGGTCGGAATTTCAATGGGTCGGCCAAACATAAGTTATCTCCTGTCATAAGAGTCGAACGGACGCTAGTCTGCGGCGAAATCGAGGTCGAGTTCAACCCAGGTCGGCGCATGATCGGATGGTTTTTCCATCCCGCGTATATCGTAATCTACCCCAGCATCGACCACGCTGGGCTTGAGTAGTTCCGAAACCAGTAAATGATCGATGCGCAAGCCGCGCCTGGGCTCACGTTCGAACCCGCGGCTGCGGTAATCGAACCAGCTAAAGCAGTTATCTTCGCTGGCGTGGCACAGGCGAAATCCGTCGTGCAGGCCGAGCGCCGTCAGTTGCTCGAACCATTCGCGCTCTTCCGGCAGGAAGCTGGTTTTGCCGGTTTTTAGCCAGCGCTTGGCATTGTCTTCCCCGATCCCGATATCGGCATCCTGCGGTGCAATATTGTAATCCCCCATGACAACGAGCCTGGAGGCTCGCATGTCATAATGACTCAAGAACTCGAGCGCGTCGCGGTAAAAGCGCTCCTTGGCGGGAAACTTGACCGCGTGGTCGCGGCTCTCCCCCTGCGGGAAATAGCCATTGAAGACAAATACCGATTCGCCGTCGAATTGGTACTCGCCACCGATGAATCGTTTCTGTGCCTCATCGCCATCGTTCGGGAAACCATAACAGGGGTTAACGCAGATCCGTCGCGACATCAACGCGACGCCGTAATGGGTTTTCTGTCCGCAGTAAATGACCTGGTATCCCATTTCGTTGATCGCCTCCAGCGGGAATTCGTGATCCTGAACCTTGGTTTCCTGCAGCCCGATAAACTCGGGCGAATGCTTGTCGATCACGCTTTGTAACTGGTGCAGCCGCTGACGCAGGCTGTTGACGTTAAACGAGACTAGCTTCATCTCTTGCCTTATCCTCGTAATGCTGTAGCAACTCGGCGAGGTTCTCGTCGCCCAGCCCTGATTCTAAATTCTGCTCGAGTCGTTCGAGCAGGTCCGTAACCGCCGCATCACTGCGAAAGCTGTCGCTATGGCCCTCGTCCTCGGCCCCGCGCGCGCTGCGCAATATATCCACCAGGCGGATGCGCTCGATCGAATATCCGGGCACAAACCGCGGCGGTTCGCCCGCTGCCTGCTGCACCAGCCCGTCCTGCTGCAACGCTTGCAACATTCGCTGTAGTACGTCTATCGGTACCTGTTGGTAGGTGGCAAGGTTTTCAAGCGTTGGCGCCAATTCTGCGGCTCGATCATGCGCGCGCGCAATACTCACCATCGCCTGCAGCGCAAGTTGATCACGCATCTTCGAGCTTAGATAAACATCGGTTTTGCGCCATTTCAGATGCTCGGGATGCTGGTGGTAAAACGAAATACTGGCACCGATCAAAAGTATGATCCAGCTCAGGTATAGCCAGATCATGAAAACCAGTAAAATCGCGAGCCCGGAATAAATCGCGGTGTAGCTGCCCGAGCCCCCGACGAAAGAGGTAAACAGAATTCCCGCAATTTGCCACAGCACGCCGGCAACGGTCGCCCCGTAAAGCGCCGAGCGAAACTGTACCCGGGTATTGGGCACCAGCATGTAAATAAACGTAAAGGCGACGATCACCAGCAGAAAGGGCAGGAGTTTGCCGGAGATTCGCAACAGATCGCTCATGTACGGCAGGCTGTTGAGAAACTCGACGATATAGTTACTGCTCAACGAGGCCGTGATGCCAACCGCCGAAAACACCAGCACCGGCCCTACCATGATGACGCTGAGATAATCGCTGAAACGCTGCATCAGTGTGCGACTGCCCTGCAGCCGCCAGGTGTAATTGAACGCGGATTCGATTTTCTGGATGAGCGAGACCGCGGTGTAAATCAACAACGACAGGCCGACGGCACCGAGCACGCCGATTTCCATGTTCTCGACAAACTCGACAATGCGTGCGCTGACTTCCGCGTTCTTCTCTCCCAGTGGCGCCAATACCTGGGTCAGCGTCGGTTCGAGCTGGTCGTGCACGCCAAATCCTTTCAGCACCGAGATACTCACCGCCAGCAGCGGCACGATCGACAACAGCGTGGTGTAAACCAGGCTCATCGCGCGTAGCGTGATCATGCCACCCATCAGGTCGCGTGCCACCATCGCCATTATCTGGATAAACCTGTGCAGGGCGGCATGTACGCTGGCCCCTTCGGAGACCTCGTAATCCCAGATATAGCGTATGATTCGCTCCAACATCGGATGTCTCAACCGGTAAAGGCCTGCTTTGAGTTCAGGTATTCGATTTCGGCTGCGGTCGAGTCCCGCCCCAGCGCCTCGTTGCGATGCGGGAAACGACCGAATTTTGCCACGATGTCATGATGATGACGGGCGAAACGCAGGTTGTTCTCGAGCCCTGGCTGCGCGAAGAGCTCGAGCGCGAGTTGCTGATCCTCGAGACTCTCGCTGTGCATGAAAGGCATGTAAAGAAAGGCCTTGCGCTCGGCATCGAGCGCCTGGTCGAAATTCTTTTCGAGCGCCACCCGGGCAACCTCGCGCGATTGCGCCTCGGTGGCGTAACTCTGCGCAGTATTACGAAACATGTTTAGCGGAAACTGGTCGAGTACGACGACCAGCGCCAGGCAGCCTTCGGCACTTTGCATCCAGTGATCGAGTTCACCGCGACGCGCGCGTTCCCAGCTATCCTGGTAGGTTTCACGCAGCTGCAGATCGAACTCCGGCGTGGATTTAAACCAGAGTTTTCGGGCCGCATCCGAGAACCAGAAATCGATGATGTCCTGTGGCATGAATACCTCGTTTTCGGCCATGTTAGCAGGCTTTGCGCAGCGCAGCGACAAGCCCGCGCAGACGCTGCTGCAACTGTCTGCGACCTTCCGAACCCGACTCTCGCTCGAGCAGTTTCCAGTCTCGATTCTGCACCGCTTTTTCGACCAGCAGCCGATCGGGCTCTATCGAGGAACGCGCGATACACTGCATGACATATTTTTGCAGGCTTGCAAAACAGATTTCGAATCCCTTGTTGCCGGCGGTAAAGGCCTCGATTTCATTTTGTTCGAGCTCAGCCACCTCCGCTTCATAATCGGCATAGCGCAGCAGCGCGGTGACCTGCCCGGATTCCATGCTTTGCAGAAACTGGGTCAGCCAGGTCGGCAATTGCTGCTGCAGGCGCTGCCGCAGTTGCCGAATATCTGCCTCCGGCGCATCCGCAATCGGCCGCAACACCGCAATCGAATGATCACCGCTGGACTTGCCCGGGGCATAACTGACGTGCACCAGACGGCAATGCGCCTGCTGCCAGAAGCGCGCATTGTCCGGATCCAGCGCGAAGCTGGCTCCGAGATAATCGAGCGAGTTATCCCGGCCATACTGCATCGCGCGCTCGATCAGACGGCTACCCAGCCCCTGGCGACGATGAGTCGCCAGGACCGCGATCCGCTGCACGCGCATACCGCGGTAACAGGCAAAGTGCCTGAGTCCGGCCTGCGCGGTCAGCATCTGCGCCAGCAAATGCCCGCGTGGCCGGCGGCGCCCGTAAAAGATCTCCGAGGATAGCGACTCGTCAAGCCCGCCTTCGAGGTTCAGCAGCGCCACGCCGAGCACGCTGGACTCCAGCCGCGCCACGATTAACACCAGGTCGGGATTCTCCATCAACAAGCGCAGATCCGAGGGTCGCGTCCGATAGTGCGCCGCGTTCAGCAGCGCATAGGCCTGTCGTAATAGCGGCCAGGCGGCCGCGCTGCCGGGTTGCTCGAGAATCTCGAGGCGGCAATCGCCAACCGGGTAATCCGCCGCTACCCCCGGTTCGCTATCGGGCTTCAACATCAGGCAGCGGTTAAGCCAGGCTTCGAGAAGATCCCCCTGGCACCAGCGTACCGGTTTTTCCAGGCGGTAATGCAGCAGCTTGAAACGCTGCAGGTCGGCTACGAAACGCAGCATGAATCCCCGGCCGGTACCCTCGTATCCACCGCTGGTCGTCGCCATCACCAGCCGCGGGTAAAGCCGGGTCAGCTGGCGTAGCATCGACAGCGGAATCATCGCGGCCTCGTCGACGATTAGCAGGTCGGCTTCGGGGCAATCCAGCAACAATTGATCAGGCGCCACGAACTCGGCCTCGGGGGCTTGCTGCAACAGCGCCGACGCGGACTGTCGAGAGTTCGCCGTTACCAGCACTGCGAGGCGCGGCTGCAGGCGCTTTACCAGCAACCCGAGGCAGCTGCTCTTGCCGCGGCCGCGGTCGGCATCGATCAACGCGACCCCGGGCTTCCCGGCGACCGCCCATTGCAGGAGCTGGTGCAGCACCTGGCCCTGCTCTTCAGTCTCGCCATCCTTTATCGGCGTCGGCTGCAGTCGGGGTAACGGCGCCGGCAACGCTGGCAGCGCGCCCGGCGTCAGCCATATACCGATCTCGGGGTCGTCTCCGAGCGTATTGAAAAAATACTCGACGAACCAGGCGCGCGCAGAGCATTTGTCATCCTGCCAGCGGGCGTAGCGATCGGCACGCGTATCCCAGTCAGCAGCGGCGGGAGCAAGTAACACCAGTACGCCATCCGCCACCACCAGTCCTGCGGCAATGCACAGCACATCGGGATTGAATCCATCGAACAAATCCATCACCACCAGCCGTGATTCGCTCCCCAGCCGATTGTCGGCCTTGCTAAAGGGCACCGCCTGCGGCAGCAGTTCCCGATTCGATAACAGCTGCGGCGACGGGCCCAACGACGCCAGCGCGCAACAACGAGCGTCGCACCAGTCCTGTGGCCCCTGCAACACCACCAGCTGGCGTTGCCGGCTATGCGCTAACTGCTCGAGCAGCGAAGACATCCAGCGGTTTATATCGATTGCCGGCACCGGTTTTTTTTGTTAAAAAATGCAGCCCATTATAGGTGAGTCCCGAGCCATGACCAAAGATCAGCAAATCCAGGCCGAAGCCGAGGCGTTCCGTTCCCTGGTCGCCCACTTGCAGCAGCGCAGCGACGTACAGAATATCGATTTGATGAATCTTTCGGGTTTCTGTCGAAACTGCCTGTCGAAGTGGTATTCCGCCGCGGCCAAGAAAATGGATCCCGAATTCGACTATGCCGACGCGCAGCAGTATGTCTATGGCATGACGATCGAGGAGTGGAAACGGGATCATCAAACCGAGGCCTCGGAAGAACAGCAGCAGCGCTTCAAGGACACCGCTGCGCTGCACGCGAAGATCAGCGGTTACTAGTCGGCGGCCGGCGCTGGCGATAAAATCGCCGCAATTTCAAGCCGGTTTAATCCGGCTTCCTCAGTTCGCGCCGCAGTATCTTACCCACGTTGGTTTTCGGCAATTCGTCCCGGAATTCTATTATTTTCGGGATCTTGTATGCCGTTAAAAATTCACGGCAATGGGATATTACGGCGGCTTCGTCCAGCGCCGGATCCTTCTTCACGATCACGGCCTTGACGATTTCGCCAGACTCTTCGTTCGGTTCACCGATGACGCCCACCTCGAGCACGCCGTCGTGGCTCGCGATCACGGTTTCGATTTCGTTCGGAAACACGTTAAATCCCGAGACCAGGATCATATCCTTGAGCCGATCGACGATGCGGAAATAACCCTGCTCGTCCATTTGCGCGACATCGCCCGTTTTAAGCCAACCGTCACTCGACAGCACCTTGTCGGTTTCGTCCGGACGTTGCCAGTAACCTTTCATCACCTGTGGCCCGCGCACGCAAAGTTCACCGGTTTCCCCCTGGGGCAGTATATTGCCCTCGTCGTCCTGTACCGATACCTCGGTAGAAGGCACCGGTAAGCCTATAGCACCGTTGTATTCCTTCAGATTCAACGGGTTGATGCAGACCGCGGGAGAGGTTTCGGTCAGGCCGTAAGCCTCCAGCAGCGGTGTGCCGGTCAGCTTTTGCCAGCGCTCGGCAACCGGCTGCTGCACCGCCATGCCGCCTCCGAGCGAGAGTTTCAGCGAGCTGAAATCGATGTGTTCGAAACCCGGGGTATTCATCAGGCCGTTGAACAGGGTGTTCACCCCGGTTATCGCGGTAAACCTGACTCCCTGCAGCTCCTTGATGAAGCCCGGCATGTCCCGCGGATTGGTAATCAGGTAATTCAGGGCGCCGACCTTCATGAAGGTCAGGCAGTTAGCGGTTAGCGAAAAGATGTGATACAGCGGCAGCGCGGTGATAATAACTTCCTTACCGTCCTCGACGACATTCTTGATCCAGGCCGAGGCCTGCTGCATGTTGGCAATCATATTACGATGGGTCAGCATCGCCCCTTTGGCAACTCCGGTGGTGCCACCGGTGTACTGCAGGAAAGCAAGGTCGTCATGGCCACAGGGTACCGGCCGATGCGGCTTGCCTGCGCCCTGCGACAACGCGTTTTTAAAGGTGACGCGTTGCGGCAGGGAAAATGCCGGCACCATTTTCTTTACATACTTGACCACCAGGTTGACGATTGCCGATTTCGGGAAGCGCAACAGGTCTCCGAGCTGGGTCGTGATGACGTGCTGAACCGGAGTTTCGGCGATCACCGCTTCCAGCGTGTGACAAAAATTCTCCATCACGATAATGACCTTGGCGCCCGAATCCGTTAACTGGTGTTTGAGCTCGTGCGAGGTATACAGCGGGTTGGTATTGACGACGGTAAATCCCGCGCGCAGGGTCGCAAAAATTGCGATCGGATTCTGCAGCATATTGGGCATCATGATCGCGACCCGATCGCCCTTCTCCATACCGGGCAGGTCTTGCAGATAACTGGCGAGCCGATCGGTATACCGATCCATCTCGTCGTAGGTTAGCGTCGTGCCCAGATTGCTGAAGCAGGGTTTATCGCCAAAGCGCTTGATTGCCTGCTCGAATATGTCAGTCACCGACTGGTAACTGTCGATATCGATTTCCTCCGGAATCCCGGGTGGATAACTTTTTAACCAGACCTTGTCCAATTGATCGCCCCCTCAAATTGGCAACGGTTTATCTCAACGAACCGGGGCTGGCTTATTTTTCTGTTGATCCCTGCGCCCGCTTCTTTTTAACCGCGGCTTTCTTTTTTGTCACGGATTTCTTTTTTACTGCCTTCCTGGCAGCTACCGCCTCGCTCGATGCCGCATCCCGCGGCGCCATCTGCGCCGGCGTGAATTCATCGACCATAATAACCCGGGTCGTCGCCGCCATGGCCTGCAGCAATACCTTTGCTTCCTCATCCTCAATATGACCGGCTTCGCGCAATCCTGCTATCCATTGCGAATAGTCCTCGAGCCCGTGCTGGACCAGCTCATCGTGCCGCAGACGCCGTTCTATCGGCTCGGCACGTATTACCTTATGCAGCGCATCCTCGAGGCAACCGGTTATATCATCGGGATCATTACTGATATAAATACCATCTGTCAAACGGTCGCGCGCTTCGCCCGGCCGAATCAACAGCGATGCGACCCGGTGGCTGAGCGAATCATTGGGTTGTCGCAGGTTCAAGCCCAGCGGAAAAATCGAGTGGCGAACAATGACGCCAAGCCATTTGATCGGGAAATTGCGCAGGATTTCGTCCAGCGCCATCTGCACCTGGTAAAGGCAATACTTGGCCGACCATTCGACCAGCGGCAGATCGCTTCTCGGTTGACCGTCCACTTCGAATTTTTTCAATGCCGCGGAGGCGTAAAACATGTATGACAGCGCATCGGCAAACCGGCCCGACAGCTTCTCCTTGCGTTTGAAAGAGCCGCCCAGGATCATCAGCACCAGGTCCGCGCAAACCGCGAAAGCCGCGCTCATCTGACCGAGCCGCTGGTAGTAAGCGCCGATACGGCCCGGATATGGCCCCGGCGCCAGGCGGCTGGCGCTGATGCCGTAGATAACGGCACGACAGAAATTTGTCAAAAAATACTCGGCGTGGCCGCGCAGTGCCTTATCGAAACCACGCTCGGCCTCCGACAAATCCTCGAGCGTTGCGGCCTCCATCTCGCTCACCAGGTAGGGGTGACACCGTATCGCGCCCTGACCGAAAATAATCATGCTGCGGGTCAGGATATTGGCCCCTTCCACGGTTATCCCAACCGGGATAGTCTGATAAGCGCGCGCGATATAGTTCGAAGGACCTATGCAGATGCCGCGCCCACCGTGCACGTCCATCGCGTCGTTGACGACCTGCCGCATTTGCTCGGTGTTGTAACATTTGAGAATCGCGGTAATGACAGAGGGTTTTTCGCCACTATCGAGACCGCTCAGGGTGAGCAGGCGTCCGGCTTCCATCATGTAGGTATGCCCGCCGATACGCGCCAGGGCTTCCTCGACGCCCTCGAATTTGCCGATCGAGGTATTGAACTGCTTGCGCAGGTGGGCGTAGGCGCCGGTGGTGCGGGTGCAGGCCTTGCCGGCGGCGACAC